>OIZW01002003.1_pt1 | contig 11195 bp, 4 predicted proteins | sample 1588581 | NCBI WGS metagenome assembly OIZW01 (sample SAMN03283266) | human gut metagenome | biome: human-associated habitat; material: feces | host: Homo sapiens | place: USA | collected 2013 | reverse complement strand
ATATGGAAAGATAAAAGAGGACATAGGGATCATACTGCGGAAGTTGTGCCAGCAAAAGAGCGTAGAAATCATAGAAGCACAAGCATGCCCAGACCACATCCATATGCTGATAAGCATCCTGCAGAAGTACAGCGTATCCCAGATTATGGGATACCTGAAAGGAAAGAGCAGCCTGATGATATTTGACCGACATGCCAACCTGAAGTATAAGTACGGGAATAGACACTTTTGGGCAAGAGGGTATTTTGTGGATACGGTAGGCCGAAACAAGAAAGCGATAAAGGCGTACATACAGAACCAGTTGGAGGAGGACAAAATGTCTGACCAGATTAGCATAAAGGAATTTATAGACCCGTTTACGGGTAGTAAGAATCCCAAGGCATAGATAAAAACCCCTTAAGGGGTAGCCCGAGAAAGGAATGCGGTCGGCAGACCTTTCGGGCCCCTTAAGGGGCTTCGCCCGTAATAGGCCCTTATAGGGCCTGGTCAAACCTCCGGCTTAGCCGGAGGTTTTGATTTGCTTTCGATCAAAACTCCCACCGGCCACCGCTTGCTATGCGGAAAAAAACATGGTATAATAAAAAATCAAATCTGCATCGCCTTTTGCGCTGCGGCAAGTATATGAACAGGAGATTCAGCGCACCATGACCACCAAGGATTTTCAGACCAAGCGGCCTCTGGCCATTTTCCTCAGTTATTTCCGGCCCCACCGCCGGCTCTTCGCATTGGATATCATCTGCGCTTTCATGATCTCTCTGGTGGATCTGGCCTTTCCCCTGATCTCCCGTACCGCCATGTACCAGTGGCTGCCCCAGCAGCAGTACCGCACTTTCTTCATCGTCATGGGTATTGTGGTGCTGGCCTTTGTGCTGCGCTCCTTTCTGTGCTTCGTGGTGGGCTATTGGGGCCACACCTTCGGCATCCGGGTGGAGGCGGATATCCGCCGGGATCTGTTTCGCCATATGCAGGAGCTGGGCTTCGACTTCTACGACCGCAACCGCACCGGCCAGCTGATGAGCCGCCTGACCTCCGACCTGTTCGAGGTGACGGAACTGGCCCACCACGGCCCGGAGGATCTGTTCATCTCCGCAGTGACCATCGTGGGCGCCCTGATCGTCATGTTCTCCATCCAGTGGCGTCTGGCGCTGGTGGTGAGTCTCATCATCCCCATTTTCATGGTGGTGGTCATGTACCGCCGCCGCCAGATGAGCGCTGCCTCCCGCGCGGCCAAGCAGAAAACCGGCGTCATCAACGCCGAGATCGAGTCCGGTCTCTCCGGTGTCCGCACCACCAAGGCCTTCGCCAATGAGGAGAAGCAGCAGACCCGATTTGACGGTGCCAACGAGATATTCAAGACCGCCAAGCGTGGCTTTCATAAAGAGATGGGCCTTTTCAACGCCAGCATGGAGTTCTTCATCTGCATCCTGTCCGTGGCGGTCATCGCCGTGGGCGGCTGGCTCATCATGAAGGGGCAGATGGACTATGTGGGGCTCATTACCTTCAGCCTGTATATCACCACCTTCATCAGCCCCATCCGCAAGCTGGCCAACTTTGCCGAGATGTTCTCCAACGGCTTTGCGGGCCTTCACCGGTTCATTGAATTGATGGCCACGGAGCCCACCATTCAGGACGCTCCCGACGCCGTGGAGCTGTCGCAGGTCCGGGGCGAGGTGGAGCTGGATCATGTCAGCTTCACCTATCCGGGCAGCAGCGAGGTCCTTCACGACATCGATCTCACCGTGGCCGCCGGGGAGACGGTGGCCATCGTAGGCCCCTCCGGCGGCGGCAAGAGCACCCTGTGCCAGCTGGTACCCCGGTTCTATGACGTCACGGAGGGCAACATCCGGGTGGATGGGCTGGACGTGCGGCAGGTGACCCAGCGCTCCCTGCGCCGGGCCATCGGCATCGTGCAGCAGGACGTGTTCCTCTTTGCCGATACCATTCGGGAGAACATCCGCTACGGCCGCCCCGACGCCACCGACGAGGAGGTGGAGCAGGCGGCCCACCGGGCGGAGCTGCTGGAGGATATCCGGACCATGCCTCAGGGCTTCGACACCTATGTGGGGGAGCGGGGGGCCATGCTCTCCGGCGGCCAGAAGCAGCGGGTGGCCATCGCCCGCATCTTCCTGAAGGACCCGGCCATCCTCATTTTGGACGAGGCCACCTCGGCACTGGACAGCGTCACCGAGGCAAAAATTCAGGGGGCCTTCGACCAACTGAGCCAGGGCCGCACCACCCTCATCATTGCCCACCGGCTCTCCACCATCCGCTCCGCCCACCGTATTCTGGTGGTGCAGGACGGCCGCATTGCCGAGCAGGGCAGCCATGCCCAGCTGCTGGCGGAGAACGGGGCCTACGCCCGGCTGTATCACACGCAGAATCTGGGGGAGAACCATGGATAAACGGGATCTGTTGGACCGACTGGCGGCAAACGGTGACGAGCGCCTGCTGCTGGGAAGGGCCTGGGATAAATACGAGCAGTGCCGCCGCAGGAACATCCCGGTGGTGACGGGCTTTCTCTCCCCGGCGGAGCAGGAGCTGGTGCGCCGCCTGATGGGGGCGCTGGATGTCCGGGAGGGCTGGCTTCTATGGGGTGGCTACGATACCGCTCAGCGGCGGCAGGCCCACTTCCTGCCGGATTGGCAGACGGAACCGGACTTCGAGGCCGTGGCCGCTCTGCGGGCCACCTTCTATGAACCCAACAGCCTGACCCACCGGGACGTGCTGGGCAGCCTGATGGGGCTGGGTGTTACCAGAGAATCCGTAGGAGATATTTTGGTGGCGGAGCAGTCGGTGGATGTGCTGGTGACGGAGCCGGTGCGCTGCTTCCTGCTGGATAGCTGGGACAGCGCCGGCCAGGTACGGCTGAAGGTGCAGCCCATCGGTCTCACGGAGCTTCAGGTGCCGGAGGAGAAGGTGAAGCTGCTGCGGGATACCGTGTCCTCCCTGCGGCTGGACAGCGTTCTGTCGGTGGGCTTTTCCCTGAGCCGCAGCAAGGCGGCGGAGGCCGTCACCTCCGGCAAGGTGCAGGTGAACTGGGCGGACTGGCAGAAGCCGGACCGGCAGGTGCTGCAGGGCGACGTGCTGACTCTCCGGGGCCTTGGTAAGTGCGTGCTGGAGGAAGTGGGGAATCAGACGAAAAAGGGAAGGGTGTTTATCACCGTCAAGCGCTACCTCTGACGGCACCGTCCCGACTGCGGATATCCTGCTGCGGATCATTTTGCTGCGGATGGCTTGTTTGGGACATTTTGTGGACATTGCGGATATTTTGGACATTTTGTGGACGTTTTACGGACATTTTTCGGTATATGGATTCGTCCGATTTTGGCGGAAAGGCGGGTAAATATCGTATGGATCAGAAGAAGATCGACCGGATCAATGAGCTGGCAAAGAAGGCCAGGACTCCGGAGGGGCTGACTCCGGAGGAGACGCAGGAGCGGGCTACCCTACGCCGGGAGTATATCGACACCGTGGTGGGGAATCTGGCACGGGAACTGGATAACACCTGGGTGGTGGATGAGAACGGCAACAAGCGCAAGCTGAGAAAGCGGGGAGAGGAGAACACCCATGACTGACAAGGACAACAGCCAGACCGGAGAATATAGCTACACCTATTCTTACAGCTACTCCAAGGAGGGCGGCGAGAAAAACGTCGAGGTCCATACCGGCGGCTTCTCTGCCGCTACGGCCGGTGAGGCTGCGGCCGACAGTACGGGAAAGACAACTGCCGGCGAAAGCAGCAGCGATAAAAGCGCCACCGGGAAAACAACGACCATCAAAAGCACCACCGGCAAGACTACCACACGCTCCCGCAGCACGACCACCAGCTCCCGAAGCAGCACCAGCCCCCGCAGTAAGAACGACAACTCCGGGCCGGATGTGGGCTACTGGATCATGACGGCTATTTTTTTCGCCACCGGCTTGTGGCCGGTGGGTTTGATCATGCTGATTTCCAAGCTGTCGGACCCCAAGCGGCGAAAGGCTGCCGCCAAGACCGCATCCACCACGACCAGGAAGGCCAGTGCCGCCATCCAGAAGGCCACCCAGACGCCCCAATATTCCGCCAAGAGCGCCAAATGGATGAAGATCGCCGGTATTCTGCTGACCATCGTGGGCGCAGTGGCGTTCTTCAACGGCGTGGCGGATAACCTGTTCTGGCTGGAGGACGGCTTCCAGCTGCACTATGTGAAGTACTTTTTAGAGGGCCTGTTCTATCCCACGGGCCTGTTGGCCGGCGGCATCGGACTGCTGATCGGCAGCGGCTCCATGACCCGCCGTCACCGGCGCTACGCCTCCTATCTGCGGATCGCAGGCAAGCGCAGCAGCATCTCGGTCGCCAGTCTGGCCCGTGCGGCGGAGGTATCCGAGCGCCGGGCGGAGCGGGATCTGCAGGCCATGCTGGAAAAGGGCCTGTGGGGCGAGGAGGCCTATCTGGATCTGGGCCGGGGGATGCTGTTCCGCAGCCATGAGGCGGCGGAGGATCAGGAACGGCAGGAGCGGCAGCGCGAGGCTCCGCAGGTGCCGCAGGAGGCGGAGGAGGGCTACTCCGGGATGCTCCGCAGCATCCGCCGCTCCAACGACCGCATCGCAGACCCGGAGCTGAGCCGGAAGATGGATCGGCTGGAGGAGATCGCCGGGAAGATCCTGAAGCTGGTGGAGGAGGACCCCGCCAAGAAGAATCAGGCAGCCACCTTCCTGAACTATTACCTGCCCACCACGGAGAAGCTGCTGGACTCCTATGCCGACTTCGAGGAGGCAGGGGTCAGCGGCGAGAACCTTACCCAGGCAAAGGAGAAGATCCGCCGCACCATGGACAGCATCATGGCGGGCTTCGAGCGCCAGCTGGACGCCCTGTACCACGCCGACGCCATGGATGTGGACAGCGATATCCGGGTGATGGAGACCATGCTGCGCCGGGACGGCGGCAGCGTGGAGGAGGACTTCGGGCTGGGCGGTACGGCGGTGGCCACGCAGGAGGATCTGTAAAGGCGGGAGATATGTTCTGCCTGCGTCGTCCGGCTGCACCGGTTCCACGGCAAGAAAGGCTTTTTACAAGAGACCGGCATCCCTGCCGGTCTCTTGTTCTATACGGAGATGGGTTCCCAAGCAAAAAGTCTGTCGAAGATTCCGTTTGTGCTTTCAGCGGCCCATGATCCTTCTCTTTTTTGTTGTCTCCGACGGGTAACTTTCTGCCAGTAGCAGCAGAAAGTACCCAAAGAGTGCCACTTGAGACCTAAGGTTTTAAGACTTCCTCTCTTGTGTGCAAGAGTTGCATCCTAAATCCCGCCGAAGCAGGGAATTGGCGTATTTCTACTCACGCTGCCGCTGGATTGGGTGGTTGAAAGAGATTTCTGTTCTACTGTGGGGACGGGGAGTGTGAGCGCTGGCTGTGGGAATCCCTACTCCCAACCATAGACCCACACGCCCCTTCGCCGGAGCGGGAGCGGGGCTGTTGCTGAGTCAATTCCCTTGACGGCCCATACCGAGCGAAACTCTTGAAGGCAAAGGAAGATTTGAAACCATCGGCTTCAAACGGCGCTTTTTGCATACTTTTTGTCGCTGTTGACAAAAAGTATGCCGCCGGAGGCAAACAAGAAACTACTGCTGGGAAAAGTGGGCCGTCGGAGGCACGGTCCCTACAAAAGAAAAGCACCCGTCGGAACGAAAAAGAAAACCTGCAAAGAGGGAACGGATTCCCACGACCAGCCTGCGGACTGGTCTCGGAATGACGGGTTTAGCATATGAGAGAATTTTCAGCGGCCCAATAAAGCCTGTGCCTTTTTGTGTCAATCCGTTCTCCACGGTAGAATGGCGGCCATTCCGGCGAAAAGAAAAAATAGTGCTTGCTTTTTGTTGCTGGGGCGTATATAATGGGGGCAAGTCAATAAAAGGACAGAGCGTCCGGCGCCTTGTGCGTCGGCGGCGGAATCGGGTGAGAAGCCCGGCGAGTTGGTCACTGTGATGCCTGCTGAGACAGGATAAGTCAGATACACCGAGCTCTGTGCCTTGGTTTTGCCATCACCGAAGCCGAATCGTGAAACGCTTTGCAGCTTGCACGGTCCCGCTTGGACCGTGCTTTTTTGTTGTGCAAGAGCGGAAGAAAATGATTCCCTGCCGTGGGCAGGGGGCTTTTCGTGCGGTGCCGGCAGCCACAGGCCCGCATGGAACAAATACGCAAGCCGAGGGGCGGTCACGCCGTCCATTTCCATAAGGGCAGGAGGGGTTTCAGCCACCCCTCCTGCCTCCTTCTTATGTGTGCTGTATTTTTTGGGCATCCGCCTTCAAAATAAATTTGTGAAAGAGAGGACAAAAACGAATGAAGAAACGCATTGTATCGCTGCTTCTGACGCTGGTGATGGTACTGTCTCTGGTACCCATGAGCGTTTTTGCGGCGGACAACCACGACGGACAGGTTCATGTCATCGTGGAGAACACCACCTACCCGGAAGCCGAGGGCGCTCCCTGGGAAGGGACACTGGTGGAGGAATGGATAGATCTGGATGAAGATTCTACCATGATGGGCTGTGTTGTAAAGGCACTGGAAAAGAACGGCTACGAGCAGACAGGCGCCGAGAACAACTACATCAGCTCTATCCAAGGTCTGGGTGCATTCGACGGCGGATCCATGTCCGGTTGGATGGGAACCCTGAACGATTGGTTCACCAACTACGGCTTTGGGGCCTTCACCGTGGCGGGCGGAACGCTGGGATCCGGCGACGAGATCCGGATCATGTATACCCGCAATGGCTACGGCGCCGACCTGGGCGGCAGCTGGGACAATCACATCAAGACGGTGAAGGCCCTGACCTTCAGCGCCGGTGAGCTGTCCCCCGCCTTCGACCCGGACACCCATGAGTATACCCTGACGGTGGACAAGGATACCGCCAGCGTGCTGGTCACCCCCACCGCCAGCAACAAGAACTATCAGGTCAGGACCTATGTGGGCGAGACGGAGTATAAGCGCACGGCGATGGTTCCCACTGTGGACGGTACCACCATCACCGTCAAGTGCGGCGATCCCAGCTGGCCCAATATGAACAACGACAATGAGCCGGCACAGGTCTACACCGTCAACGTGAAGGTGAAGTCGGACGACAAGCCTGTTACTCCCACCAATACCAAGGTGCTGGTTCGGGCGCAGGACGGCGGCGCATGGCTGCACCAGCCCATGGTGAGTGAGCTTACCGGCGGTGAGGCGGAGAAGTACGGCTACACCGACAAGGTGGAGGGCGTTTCCGCTCTGGATGCGCTGGTGGTCTCCCACGAGCTGACCTTCGGCGACGACTTTACCCCGGAAACCGCCAAGGATTTCCTGGAGGTCAGCAGCAGCGGCTTTATCACCAAGCTGTACGGCACGGAGACCTCTGTCTGCGGCTTCTATGTCAACGCCGGCTATCCCAACGACGGCACCAAGGCACCCTCCGGCCCCGGCTATAATGGCACCACGGTGGTCAACACCAAGCTCAAGGACGGCGACGTGGTGGATTTCTTCTTCTATGCCGACGATACGGCGTATTCCGACTACTATACGTGGATCGATGTCCCGGAGACCATGGTGACCGGCGAGGCCATCACCGTGACGGTGAAGGGCTTCTATGCCGTGGAGGGCTATCGCTACAAGGACGCTGCGGAGCTGAAGGCCGCTGCCCGGCCCCTGGAGGGCGTGGGTCTGGCTTGGGTGGACGCAGACGGCTACATCAAGCCCATCAAGGGCGTTGTGACGGATGAGGACGGTCAGGCCACCTTCACCGTGGGCAGCGAGGCCACCGGCTATCTGGTAGCCCAGAGCGGCGGTGACGTGTATGCTCTGATGAATCCCAGCGACTACATCCGCAAGGTGGCGGGCAAGCCCGTGGAGACGCTGGGGCTGACCATCCGCTCTCAGGCGGACAACGCCTATCTGCACAGCATCAGCGAGGTGCAGGTGGCCAGCAATACCGCCGAGAAGTACGGCTTCACCGACAAGGTGGAGGGCGTTTCTGTGCTGGATGCGCTGGTGGCCGCTCACGAGATGGTCTACGGCGACAAGTTTACCCCCGCTACGGCCAAGCAGTATCTGGCCATCAACCCCAACAACGATTGGGAGAGCAAGGTCTTTGGCCGGGAGACCGGCTTCCACGGCTTCTATATCAACGGCGACTTCCCCACCAATGAGGCAGGCGCTGCCCGGCCCAAGGTGACGGATACCAAGCTGCTGGACGGCGATGTGCTGGACTACTTTGTGGGCAGCGACGCCGAGAACCAGAACGACTACTACACCTGGCTGGAGGTTCCTGCGACCATGACCTCCGGCGAGGACATCACCGTTACCGTCAAGGGGGTACAGGCACTGGATCCCGACGCCACGCAGGCCAATGCCCAGCCTCTGGAGGGCGTGGGTCTGGCATGGCTGGATATGACCACCGGCACCATTAAGCCCATTGACGGCGTGGTGACTGATGAAAACGGCAAGGCGACCTTCACTGTGGTGGAGGGTGTGGCGACCGGTTATCTGGTGGCCACCACCGCCACTTACCACACGCATACGACCTATGCGCTGATGAACCCCAGCGCCCCCATCCAGATGGTCACCGGCAACGCGCATACTGTGGAGCTGAAGGGCCTGCACAACGCACAGCTGAACAGCCTGAAGCTGTACACCTACAAGGATGGCGTGAAGGGGACGCAGGATCTGCTGTCCGGCATCAGCACCGAGGCGGACGGCTACGGGCTGAAGTACACAGCAAAGCTGGCCTCCGGCACCTATTGGGTGGAGGGCTACGACGCCAACAAGGACTGCAACGGCGGCATGGAGATGGTCATCGCTGACGATACCACCTCCGTCTCCCTGCAGCGTGCCTATGAGATCTATGCCCGCAACAGCGGCTGGGTGGCAGGCACCGACTACACCATCGACTATCAGCTGACCACCGCCGACGGCGTGAAGCGCACTGCCACGCTGGGCAGCGGAACCGTTTACGGCAACCTCCGCACCACGGGTATCTTCGTGGAGACGGACACCGTGACGGTGAACCTGATCCCCTCCGAGGAGCACGCTGCCAATTACAACGTTGGCACCAAGACCGTTGTCACGAAGGTGGGCGGCGGCGCTCAGTCCTTCGACATCTCCGTGCCCAAGGCCTTTACCGTGAAGGTGACGGCTCCTGCCGGCTCCACCATCAGTATGGGTACCTTCGGCAACTACTATACCTATGAGTTCCTCCGTCCGCAGGAGAACGGCATCTCCACTCAGGACGGCGACACTGTCACCGTGACCTATCGGGTGCCGGAGACCAGCCTGAACCACTTCGTTCGGGTGCAGAATCCCGACGGTGTGACCTATTGGGACTTCAACAAGTGGACCGCCGATCAGGATATCGTCGTGACCCGTGACGATCTGCACATGGACGACGATTTCAACAAGGATACCGTCAGCCGGTTCGATAAGAACACCTACGATCTGGGCAATGTGTATCTGAACATCAACGCCAAGGGCTACATGAACATGAACGCCGGCGACACCTATGAGCTGGATGTGTTCCGTAACTGGCAGGCCATTGAGGGCTTCGTGAACGCCAAGATCGCCCTGCCGGATGCCCACTACGAGGTGGTGGACTTCGACGGCAAGCCCAGCGACGTGGTGAGCATCGCTCCCAATGCCGACAACAGCTGCCTGGCCTATATGACCGCCAACCATCAGGGTACGGCGCTGGTGAAGGTCACCTACGACGCCATGACCCATAAGCAGGGGCAGAGCAGCACCGCCGACAAGACCTTCTCCGCCATCTGGCCGGAGTTCACCGGTGTGTTTGTGGTGTCCGTGGGTGCTGACGGCACCGCCATCCAGACCAATATGCTCATGGATCGTATGGATGTCGCCGTCACCAAGGACGAGCAGAAGCAGTTGGATGCCGAGCACGACATCCTGTTCTATCTGGGCACCGACGGCGCCAGCTACACCTTCACTCCGGAGAGCGGCTGCACCGTTACCGTGGCCCGCTCCACCGTGGGTAAGACCATGACCTTCAACGGCTTCACCTCTCAGGGTGTCACCGTGGACGCCGAGACCGGCGCCGTGACGGTGGCGAACCTCACCACCGGCCGCCATATCGTCCGGGTAGAAAAGGACGGCGTGGCCACCTATCAGGTCATCACCGCCCGTGGCGTCAGCTACAAGCTGCTGGACGCCGAGGGCAATGAGCTGCCGGAGAATGCCGAGGTCAAGCCCGGCGAGACGGTGCAGCTGCAGTTTACCGGGCTGGTGAGCCCCAAGGAGAAGATGGCGGGTGTGTATAACCACAGATTCTCCCTGTACTACACTGACGCTGACGGTAACTCCTTCCAGTCCAATCCCGGCGGCTACTACGGCGTGTATGACTTCAGCGGCAACCCCGCCCGTCAGCGCATCTCCATCACCGTTCCGGCGGATCAGGAGGGCCTGACCTATGAGCTGACCGGCGCCATCAAGGTGGGCGGCTACCCCGGCAAGCCCACCCATCGTATCGTGACCTACGCCGAGGGCATGGGGATGCAGCACGGTACCGCCACCGCCAGCGTGCTGGCTCAGCTGCCTCAGGTGACCTTGAAGCTGTCCGGCTATGCCGCCGACGCTGTGGAGAAGATGATCGATGCCATCGGTACGGTGACGCTGGACAGCGAGGAGACTATCAAGGCTGCCCGTGATGCTTATGATGCTCTGACCGAGGAGCAGAAGGCTCAGGTGGGCAACTACCAGACCCTGCTGGACGCCGAGGTCAAGCTGGCTGACCTGCAGGCTGTCGACGCTGTGGAGAAGCTGATCGATGCCATCGGCACGGTGACCCTCGACAGCGAGGAGGCTATCAAGGCTGCCCGTGATGCTTATGATGCTCTGACCGACGCACAGAAGGAGCAGGTGGGGAACTACCAGACCCTGCTGGACGCCGAGGCGAAGCTGGCTGACCTGCAGGCTGCCGACGCTGTGGAGAAGCTGATCGATGCCATCGGCACGGTGACCCTCAACAGCGAGGAGGCTATCAAGGCTGCCCGTGATGCCTACGATGCTCTGACCGAGGAGCAGAAGGAACTGGTGGGGAACTACCAGACCCTGCTGGACGCCGAGGCCAAGCTGGCTGATCTGAAGGCTGCCGACGCTGTGGAGAAGCTGATCGATGCCATCGGCACGGTGACGCTGGACAGCGAGGAGGCTATCAAGGCTGCCCGTGGTGCTTATGATG
>OIZW01001999.1_pt1 | contig 11213 bp, 10 predicted proteins | sample 1588581 | NCBI WGS metagenome assembly OIZW01 (sample SAMN03283266) | human gut metagenome | biome: human-associated habitat; material: feces | host: Homo sapiens | place: USA | collected 2013 | reverse complement strand
CACCGCACAGCCGGGCGGCAAAGGGCTTTGCGCACGCAGCAGGCGGCGGTATTCCACGCCCGCCTGCACCGCTGCAGCGCGGATGTTCCTGGTGGCATCCACTGCATAAGGGTGGGTGGCATCCACGCAGAGATCAGCTCCCGCCAACAATGCCGCCATGGCATCCGGCTGCAGCCGCCCGGCGTGCACCGTGATGCCCGCCATTTCGCCCTGCTCCTCGGCACCCAGCGGCGTTGCCACGCACACCGTTACCGCAACGCCAAGCTCTGCCAGCTTTTTGGAAAAGCGACGTCCCTCGGTGGTGCCGCTGAACACGACCGCCTTCACTTACGGTACCCCCGCGGCGTGACCATCCGGCCCGAAAGGGCGCGGGTATTGCTGTTGCCGATATACACGGTGGTGAACATATCCACCGGCGTGTTTTCCAGCTCGGCCAGCGTCAGCACCCGGGCGCTCTGGCCCTCGCGGCCAATATTGCGCACAAGGCCGCAGACGGTATCATCCGCCTTGCCGTTTGCGCGCAGGATGCGCACTGCCTTTTGCAGGTAGTCCGGCCTGCCCTTGGAGGAAGGATTATAGAGTGCAGCGCAGAAATCGCCCTGCGCTGCGCAGGCCAGCCGCTTTTCGATGACCTCCCACGGGGTAAGCCGGTCGGAAAGGGAGATCACGCAGAAATCGTGGGCCAGCGGCGCGCCCAGCACAGCCCCGCCGCTGAGGGCGGCCGTAAGGCCGGGCACCACTTCTACGGCAACGTCCGGGTAATCCTGCGCCAGTTCCAGCACAGGGCTGGCCATGCCGTAAACGCCTGCGTCGCCGCTGCACACCATCACCACGCGCCTGCCGGTATTCGCCTTTTCCAGCGCCCAGCGGCAGCGGTCGATCTCCTGCGTCATGCCGGTGGAATAATACTCCTCACATGGGAACTCCGGCTCGATCAGATCAAGATAAAGTTTATAGCCGCAGATGGCATCTGCGTGTTCCAGAACGTTCTGGGCTTCCTGCGTCAGGTAGTAAACATCTCCGGGGCCAATGCCCACCACGTAGACTACCTTTTCCGGTTCGTCGATCTCAAATTCCATCGGGTCAAACATTCTGCCACCTCCAGTCCGGGGCATAGGGCCGCACGGCCAGCGCAAAGGTCACGCCGATATGGGCATATTTGTGAAAAACGAGTGTTCCTCCTGCGGCCAGCACTGCCGACCGTTCACAGACATTGTCCACGCCGGTAACGCTCTGCACAAAGGCCGAAGGCGTAAAGCTGCCGGGGGCGGCACGCAGCTGTTCTGCTGTGAAAAACTGCACCGGCCAGCTGTGGCTCTTACAGAAGGTCAGCAGGCCCGCCTCGTTTTGTTTTAAGTCGATGCTTGCCGCCGCCGTGATGCATTGCGGCGCAAGGCGGTTCTGGGCACAGAAAGCTGCAAAGGCTTCGGCCAGCGTTTCGGTGCTGGTGCCGCGTTTGCAGCCCACGCCCAGCACGCCGATGCGCGGCACCAGATGTAGCGCATCCCCTGCCGGGCAGAGGGTGAGGGCAAAGTCCGGGGCATCTCCCGCCGTGATCCCATCAGGCGGTGCACCTGCAATGGGCCAGTCGGATGCAAACTGCACCGTTTTGCCCGCCAGCAGTGCACCGCTGACAAGCTTGATGCGCTCCGGCTCCAGCACGGTGCAGTTCTGGTGCTTTGCCCACTCGTCCACCGCAAACACACCGTTTGCGTCGGTGGCTGTGGTGATCACCGGCACCGCACCGCACACAGCGGCAAGCGTCCGGGCAAGGTCGTTGGCACCGCCCAGGTGGCCTGAGAGGATGGGCACGGCAAAGCGGCCGCACTCGTCCAGCACCACAACGGCAGGGTCCTGCGCCTTGTTTTGGCAGTGGGGCGCAATGGCCCGCACCGCAATGCCCACAGCACCTACAAAAACAAGGGCATCGCTCCCGGCAAACTGGCGGGCCGTCCAATCGGCAAGGTGCACCTGCCCGGCTTCATGGCCGCAGCGGGTCACACTGCCGGGATATGCCGCCGCCAGTTTTTGGGCCAGTGCAAGGCCCTTTGCCGTAAAGGCCAGATAGGCGCGGGTCACTGGTCTGTCCCCTTGCGGAACTCGGTGGTAAAGGCCGGGTCGTAGAGCTTGCTGCGCTCATAGTTCCGGCCCAGAAAGCCGCCTGCCACAATGAGCGCCGTTTTGGTGATGCCCGCTGCATGAACGCTTTCCGCCAGCGTACCTACGGTGCAGCGAACCGTTTTTTCTTCCGGCCATGTGGCCTTATACACCACCGCTGCCGGGGTATCCGGCGTATAGGCACCGCCTGCCAGAAGCGCCTGCTGTACTTTGTCCACAAGGCCGATGGATAGGAAAATGACCATCGTTGCCCCGTGGGCAGCAAGGCTTGCCAGCTTTTCTTTTTCCGGCACCGGGGTGCGGCCCTCCATGCGGGTGATGATGACGGTCTGGCTCACGGTGGGCAGCGTGTACTCTGCATTCAGTGCCGCCGCTGCACCGCAGAAGCTGGACACACCGGGGGTATCATCGTAGGGAACGCCCTCGGCATCCAGCACATCCATCTGCTCCCGGATGGCACCGTAAAGGCAGGGGTCGCCGGTGTGCAGGCGCACGGTGATCTTACCCGCAGCTTCCATCTGCCGCATCACATCCAGCACCTGCTCCAGCGTCATTTCAGCGCTGTTATAAATGGCGCAGTCTGCCTTTGCAAGGCCCAGCAGGGCCGGGTTCACCAGACTGCCCGCATAGATGATGCAGTCGGCTTTCTGAAGCAGGGCCGCGCCCCGCCTGGTGATGAGGTCCGGTGCGCCGGGGCCTGCACCAACAAAATGTACCATAACGTTACTCCTTTACCAAAACGGTGGCAAAATAACCGGCCTGTTCCTGCGGCCGCTCAAGGGAAAGATCCGGGTAGACCCGCTCGTCCGGCAGACCGCAGTTGCACACAAGTGCGCTTTTTTTCAGCTTATCTGCCTGCTGCAGGGTATCCAATAAGACAGGCAATTGCCTGCCGGCTTTCATCAATACCTTGGTGCCGGGCATTTCCAGCACGCGGTCTGTCCAGCCGCCGGGCGCAATGGTAAGCGGCGTATCCATGCCGCCGGTCAGCGGCACATTCAGCCGCGCCGCCGCCGCACAAAAGCTGGGCACGCCTGCCGCCATGACGGTGGCATAACCCTCGGCCTGCAAGATCTCCTGCAGGTAACCAAAGGTGGCATAGATGGAAACATCACCGATGTTCAGCATGGCAACGTCCTGCCCGGCATCCAGATACTGCCGCACCGCGGCGGCGGCTTTTTCGTGCGAAGCCGCCAGCGCAGCCGGGTCACGGCTCATGGCAAAGTACAGCGGGACGATGGTCTTGCCGTCCAGCGCTTCTCCAAGCGCACTGCGGGCGATGTCCAGCGCCAGCATCTGGCCGGAAGCAGTCTGCGGCGCGGCCATCACCGGGCACTGCCGGATGAGCCGCACAGCCTGCAGCGTCATCAGCTCCGGGTCGCCGGGGCCGACGCTGACACCGTAAAATGTACCTTTCAGTTCTGCCATTCCTGCATCAGCTCCTTTGCCGTTTTTGTCTCGCCCAGCGGGCCGTGCTGGTTGGAGAACAGCACCGCGCCCACCCGGAAGGCCCCGCCTGCCCGTCGGTCCAGATGCATCTGGATGGCGGCAAGGATGCTTTCCAGCACCGGTGCACGCAGCTGTGCGCCGTCCAGAATGTCAAGGCAGGCATCGGTGGTGGCGGCATCCATCAGGGCGGCGCACACCTCATGCGCGGCACCGCACAGCGCCGCATGGGCACAGAACACCTCGGCACGGCCATCCGCCGTGTGGGAGTGGGTGTTCATAACCCCTGCCGCCAGCTTGCAGAGCTTGCCCACGTGGCCTACCAGAAGCACTTCCTCAAATTTGGCCGTGGCAGCCATATCCAGCGTATCCCCGATGAAGTTGGAAGTTTTGACCACCGGGAACCGCTCGAACTGCGGCAGAGCGCTGGCCAGATAATCCAGCCCGTAGTTGCCGGGGGCCAGCACCAGCCGCCGGGGGCCGGGGGCATTTTTTGCACGCAGTGCGGCCTGATTCATTTCCAGTTGGATGGTGTCCAGAATAGCCTGCTGGCTCATGGGTTCCACGATGCCGCTGGTGCCCAGAATGGAAAGCCCGCCCTCCACCCCGATGTGCGGGTTGAAGGTGCGCTTTGCCGTCTCGGCACCGCCTTCCACAGAGATGGTCACCGCAAAGCCGCCGGTGTAGGCAGCATTTTCAGCTTCCCGTTCCAGCGCTTCGGCGATCATCTGGCGGGGCACATGGTTGATGGCGGCTTCGCCTACGGGCTGGTCAAGGCCGGGCTTCGTCACCCGGCCCACCCCCTCGCCGCCAAGGATGCGCACGCCGGGGGCATCCGGTTCCAGCACCACCGATGCAATCACCGGCAGGCCCGTGGTCACGTCCACATCGTCGCCGCCGTCCTTGCGGATGGCACATACCGCACCGGCATCCGTTCTGCGGCAGTAAATGGGTGCCACCTCCACCACAATGCCCTTGGGCGTGCGCAGAGCCACCGTTTCCGGTTCGCGGCCGGTCAGCAGCAGACGCGCCGCCCCGGCAGCCCCCAGCGCGGCACAGGTGCCGGTGGTATAGCCGCAGCGCAGCAGCTTCTGCCCGCTGCGGACGTAATGCTCAAACTGAGGTTTTCCGGCGGGTGCCTTTTCGGCTTCCGGCTCCGGTGTGCCGAACAGAGCCGTGTACTGCTGTTCGGTCAGGCCGTACAGGGTGCGGATATTCTCCGGCTGAAACGCCTGTTCCGGGGTCAGCACACCGGAAACACCTGCGGGCGAAACGCACACCACCGTGTCCGCTATTTTTTCGGCCAATTCCAGCTCGTGCAGGCTCAGGATCACCGCCAGCTGACCGGTATGGGCCAGCTCCTTTAAAATGGTGAGCAGCTCGATCTTGCCCTTGATATCCAGAAAAGAGGTCGGCTCGTCCAGCAGGATCACTTCCGGCTGTTGGCACAGTGCCCGGGCCAGCAGGATGCGCTGGCGCTGGCCGTCGCTGATGCGGTTAAAATCCCGGTCTGCAAGGTGTACCGCGCCCACCAGCTCCAAAGCTCTGTGCACCTGCTGCCTGTCCTCAGCAGACAAAATGCCCAGCCGTCCGGTGTAGGGATAGCGCCCCGCCGAAACAAAGTCAAAGCAGGTGGTCAGCTCCATCCGGCGGCTGTGGGGAGCCATGAGAGCCAGCTTCTGCGCCCGCTGGGTACCGGTATAGGCAGTAAGATCCTTCCCCGCCAGAAGCACTGTGCCGCCCATGGGGGCAAGCTGGCCCGCCAGTGTGCGCAGTAAGGTGGATTTGCCTGCGCCGTTGGGGCCGATGAGGGTCAGGATCTGGCCCGGCTGCACCCCGAGGCAAATATCCGAGAGCAGCGGTGTCTTGCCGTAGCCGATGGCAAGCTCCCGCGCAGTGCAAAGTGCTTTTTCGTTCATCATGCGCCCTCCCGCTCTGAATTGCGCCGCACCAGCAGCCAGATGACCACCGGTGCGCCGAACACGGCCGTGACCGAGCTGATGGACAGCTCCGTGGGCGCGAACAGACTGCGGGCCAGCAGGTCGCAGAACAGGCAGAAAGCCGCACCGCCCAAACAGCACCCCGGCAGCACATACAGCGGCTTTGCGCTGCCCAGCAGCTGCTTGACAAGGTGCGGCACCGCGATGCCTACAAAGGAGATCGGCCCCGCAAAGGCGGTGACGCAGGCCGCCAGCAGGCTGGATAGCAGCACCAGCGCTGCCGAGAAAGGCTTGACATTCACGCCCACGCTGCGGGCATATGCTTCGCCCATCTGGTAGGCGGCCATGGGCTTGGAAAGCAGAAAGGATGCCGCCAGCGCAGGCAGCACCACCAGTGCCGCAGCCTGCACATTGGCCCATGTCACGCCGGAAAAGCTGCCCTGCGACCAGTTGTGCAGATTGACGATGTTAGAATCCTGCGCAAAGGCCACCACGATATCGGTGATGGCGGAGCAGATATAGCCGATCATCACACCGCAGATGACCAGAATGCTCATGCGCTGCACCCGCCGGGCCACCGCCAGCACAAAGGCCATGGAAGCCATGGCACCCGCAAAGGCAGCCGCGATCATCATGGCCGAGCTGGTCAGCATCCCGCGGTCCAGAAACACCACCATGGTCAGGGCCACCGCCAGCTTTGCGCCGCTGGAAACGCCCATGACAAAGGGCCCGGCAATGGGGTTTGCAAAAAAAGTCTGCAGCAGGTAGCCTGCCGCGCTGAGGGCTGCCCCCAACAGCGCCGCCATGACCGCGCGGGGCAGGCGCAGCTGCAGGATGATGTTCCCCGCAAGCGCATCGCCGCCCTTGCCCAGCAGCGCCGTCAGCACCGCACCCGGTGCAAGGGATACGCTGCCCCAGAACAGGTTCAGCGCAAAAAGCACAGCCACGGCTGCCGCAAGGGCAATATAGGCGGCTGCAAGGCGTCTGGTACGGGTCATAGGCTTTCCTTTCTGTAAAATTTTCATTCTTTAATCCACATGGGTGAGGAATTTCAGGGTACTGGCGGCAGGTGTGCCCTTGGTAAACACCCGGTTCATATCCACGATCAGGTCTGCCAGCTCCATGCTCTGCTGGAACAGGCTCTGGGTGGTGCACCACACCTGACCGTTCTGCACCGCTTTGAATTCGTTCAGCAGTGGGAAACGCTCGGTCAGCTGGCTCACCGATGCGATCATGCCCTCGATGGCGCTGTTGTAGATGAGCACATCGGCATCCTTTGCACCTGCATAGAAGTCCTCAAGCGGCAGGTTCATGGTAGCAAGGCTGTTGCCATTGTCCGTCAGGTCCGCAAAGACATAGCTGCCGCCCGCCATCTCGATCATGCGGGCCACATAGTCACTGCCCTTGCGCACAGTGGCAAGGTTGTTGGTGGTCAGCGAGAAGAAGGCGCAGCTTTTTCCCGTGGGTTTCTGCGAGAGGATAGGCTGAACGGCTGTCTCCTGCGCGGAAAACACCTGCTCGGCCTGTTCTTCCCTGCCCAGCAGGATGCCGTAAAGCTTGATCCACTCCATGCGGGCCAGCGGGTCGCTCTCGTAGCTGGAACGCTCCACCAGCACCGGGATGCCAAAGTGCTCCAGCTGTTCCTTTACCTCCGGCGTGTGCAGGATCATGGTATTCTCAATGGCAAGGCGGCAGCCCGCTGCCAGGATCTGCTCGTAATCCGGGGCGCTGTACTTGCCGGCGTAGGCGATTTTTCCCTCTTCCATGGCCTGCTGCACCGCGGGCAGATACCAGCCCTCGGCCTTGGTGCCGGAAAAGGCCACGCTGTCCAGTGCGTCCAGATGTAAAAGCAGATCCATCACCGAGGTGGAGACCAGATAAATATTCTCCACCGGCTGGCGCAGCACAGTCACGTCAGCGGGCAGGCTGTCCACCTCCGCAGCATCTTCCGGCACAACAAGGAACCGTGCATCCGACTCCGCGATGGTCAGCATGGTATAGCCGCCCTCATAGCAGTCCGCTGTGAACTGCTGTGCATAGTCCAGCTGGTAATGATGGGAGAAAACAAGACTTTCCGTATTGGCAGGTTGAGTCTTGCTGCCGCAGCCGGTCAGCGTCAGCGCCGCAGCGGGGATCAGTTTCAGAAATTGCTTTCGGGTGATCTTCATAGGGAACTCCTTCCGTCACGGCTTACGCCGCGCCATCTCCCTCATAGAGGGAGGCTTTGGCAGTACGGTAAAGTTTATCTTTTTGCCAAAGAAGGTGACTGGAGGAGTCACTTCAGACTTGCAGAATCAAAGGTCAGCGTGTACTCGATCTCGTGAGGAGTGCTCATGGCCACGGTGTCGGCGGTGACATCCAGTGCAGTGTCCAGCGCGGCAACGGGGATCTCAAAGGTGGAATTTCCCTCAGTGTTGGTGGGCAGATACTTCTCGCCATCCACGAGCATATAGTCGTAGTTGGGGCTGCTCCACACGATGGTAGCGGTCATTTTGCCGTCTGCCACGGTCAGGGCTGCGGGGCTCTCCACGGTGGCACGGCCAGAGCCGCCTTCCAGCGTCACATCGCAGGTGTAGGTACCGTCGGCGGGAGCTGCGGTACCAGCCTGTTGGACCGCATTGCGCACGCTGACGACATGATCGTACCACTTGCCCTTGGTTCCCAGAATAGCCAGATCAAAGTCCGTATCCACAGCAGTGACCGGGATGTCAAAGCCGTACACCTCCTCCGTGGTGCCGTCGGAGTAGGTGACGGTATCTGTGGTGGGCTGCAGCCAGTCGGCCTCGTGGTCGGCGGCATCGGAAGCCTTGCCCAGATACAGGTTGACGATATGGGTGGAAGCAAGGCTGACATGGAAGGTCATCTGGCCGTTCTCCACGGTCAGGGTGCCCTTGCCGTCGCAGGCTTCGTTGGCGTGGAACATGCTGCTGTCGGTGTCAAACTCGGCGGTATACACACCATCCGTCAAAGCGGCGGTCTCAGCGGCAGAAGAAGCCACGGAAGAAACAGCCTCCGAGCTGGCAGCGCTGGAAGCTGCAGAAGATGCCGTGGAAGAAGCGCCGCAGCCCACCAGCAGACTCAGTGCCAGAGAAGCAGCGACAACACAGGAAAAAACGCGTTTCATAGGAAATACCTCTACATTATAAAAAATCAGCTTTTATTATACCATTGTTCAGATAAAAAATGAACCCTCTCCACCGGATGCCGCAAAGCGGCCGCGAGACGGAGAGGGTTCGTTTGATCAACCGTTCAGAGAATCGATCGCCGCCTTGGTGTGGGCGACATACAGCTTCTGGACATCCTCGATCCCACCCAGACCAGCGATCTGGCAGTCGATGCTGTCGAAAGCACCGGAAGCCTTGAACTGGCTCAGCCAGGAGTCGGCATCCTCACCGGCCATATCGTTGTTGGCGTGATCGCCGGCAACCACCATCAGCGGGCGCAGGATGACCTTGGTGTAGCCCGCAGCCTTAACAGCCTCGATGACGTTCTCGCAGGCAGTCTCTTCCGGCTTGCCCTCAACGGTGCCAATGAACACATTGTCGTAGCCCAGAGTCTGCATAGTGGTCTGCATCTGGCTGTAGCTCACCTTTGCGGTGTGCGAGGTACCGTGGCCCATAAAGACAAAGGCGACCTTGTCCGCAGCAGCGGCATCCAGACTGTCGTAGCCGGCTTCCTTCACGGCAGCAGCGGTGACAGCCTTGGCAACGTCTTCCTTATCCTGATTGATGATGGTGGCATCGGAACCGACCTCGCCCAGCAGGGGCTCAGCCACAGCGACAGATTCAAACTTGTCGCGGTAGGTGTCGATCATTTCCATCATCTCGTCGTACTCAGCACCGTGCATCAGGTGGGTGGGCTGGACGACCAGATTCTTCACGCCGTTTTCCACAGCGCGGTCCATGGCCTGCTGCATGTTGTCGATCTTTTCGCCGTCACGAGCCTGCACATGGTTGATGATGATCTGTGCGGTGAATGCGCGGCGCACAGACCAATCCGGGTATGCGGCTTGCAGAGCATCCTCGATACCCTTGATATCCTTCACGCGGCTGTCGTTGAAGGAGGTGCCGAAGGAGACCACCAGCAGCTCGTTGTCGCCAATGTCGTCCTGATTGCGGGCATCGTCCTTGGAAGCATCGCCGGTGTCACGGCCAAAGTAGTCGGGGTCGGCGTTCTCACCTTCCACCAGTTCCTTCTGGGTGTCGGTCAGGGCATCCCATGCAGCCTTGGCGGCTTCGCACTGGGCATCGGTATCCTCATTGCGCTCCTGCACATAGATGGCATCGATCAGGTCTGCCACGTTCTTTGCTGCCATTTCGTCAGCCTCCTCGCTGCTCGCTTCGCTGGAAGCGGAAGACGCAGCGGTGCTGGATGCAGTGCCGGAAGCAGCACCGCCGCAGCCGGTGAGCACGCCGGCGCACAGAGCCAGAGCCGTAACAGCTGCGGCCAGCTTTTTGGTTTCGATCTTTCTCATTGTTCTTGTCCTTTCCTGCTGGATAAATTGCGGTTTGAACCAAACAAAGGGTACAGGAAAGTGAGGTAAAAAAGAGGCCCTTTTGTCCTGCGGATGGCATGACAAAAAGACCTCTGTTGTTTCAGGGCTTTTTGGTACAACCAATTCCTCGTGATCTGGGGTTTGCACCCCCGTACCAACAGCGGGCAGGTTTCCTGACTGAAAGATCGCCGCCCGTCATCTCCTTCCCAGAGCAATGCTCCAGTGGCTGGTGCAAAGCACCCTGATGCGGACTCCCTTATCACAGTGACGAGATCGTGCGGGATCTGCACCCGCTTCCCTTTTACCCTTTCCGCCGTGCAGTGCATCGGCAAAAGGCACCTGCTGTTTTTCTGTTCAGTTCGTCCGGCATTATATCACAAAACTGCGCAGAATGCAATAAAAAACGGCATCCTGCCTTTTTATAAGGAAGGATGCCGTTCTGGAGATCGAGCCAAATGCGGAGCTTACTGGAGTGCACGGATCGCATTGATGGTGATTTTGTACTGGCAGGTCACGCTGTCAAACAGCTCCTTGGTACCTTCCAGTGTGCCTGTGCGCAGCACCTCGGTCAAATCGTAGGTGGGCTGATACAGGTTGGTAAAGCCCAGGTTCTGGCACACGCCCTTGAGCGTGTGTGCCGCACGGAATGCTTCCTTCACATTTCCTTCCTTCAATGCCTGCTCCAGTTTCGGATAGCTGTCGTCGTTCAAAAACATCAGCGTAAATCTGCAGATCATGCCTTCGTTGTAAAGCCGCTTGAGCACATCCTCATAATTTGCGCCCATCTGTCTATAACATTCCTGAATCGTCATGGTTTGTCGCTATGCCTTTCCTTTTCTACTTATCCCGCCTGATTTGCCACAGAGTGACAAAAGCACCATCCATTTTGTTGCACTTTGTTACGTTTTTAATATATCACGCCTTACTGTGTTTTTCAATGCAGAGATAAAAAAGTCTTGCACTTTTCACATATTGTCCCGAGTTTTTCTTGCAATTTTCCTATCAATTTCTTCCGGTTGGCTTTTTCTCCGACTTTGCCGTGCCCGCATGGCTGCAGGGCTTTTCCCGCCTTTGCTCAGCCGTTTCTCTGCACGGAAAATGCATTTGAAGAAAAACGTAAAAAACAGTTGACAAAAGCCTTCCTTCATGATAAAATAAGCAAGTCGTCCGGCGAAGGACACAAAAAGTGAATATGGGCGTGTTCCCGAGTGGCC
>OIZW01001991.1_pt1 | contig 11241 bp, 8 predicted proteins | sample 1588581 | NCBI WGS metagenome assembly OIZW01 (sample SAMN03283266) | human gut metagenome | biome: human-associated habitat; material: feces | host: Homo sapiens | place: USA | collected 2013 | reverse complement strand
TGTTCATCACCTACATCGGCCTGGGCCTCTCGGTGGAGACGCCCTCGCTGGGCAATCTGGTCAACGACGGCCGCAAGGTGATGATGCAGGCCGGTCTGCGCTACCAGCTGCTCTACCCCACCCTGATTCTGAGCTTTGTCACCATTGCGTTCTATCTGATCGGCAATGCGTTCTCGGACGCCGCCGACCCGAAGAACCACCTGCAGTAAGGAGGAATGCATGATGAACGAAAACGACTGCATCCTCTCGGTGCGGGGGCTAGATATCCGGTTCAACCTGCGCGGCCGGGTGCTGCACGCCATCCGCGGCATCGACCTGGACCTGTACCGGGGTGAAGTGCTGGCCGTCGTGGGCGAGTCCGGCTCCGGCAAGAGCGTGTTCACCAAGAGTTTCATGGGCCTGTTGGACACCAATGGCTCCATCACCGGCGGCACCATCGACTACTGCCCTACCCCCGGCGCAGAGCCTGTGCGCCTGTCCGGCCTGAAAACCGGGAAGGACTGGCTGCGCATCCGGGGCCGCGAAATTGCCATGATCATGCAGGACCCCATGACCAGCCTGAACCCGCTGAAAACCATCGGCGACCAGATTTTGGAGGCCGTGACCCTGCATCAGGGCCTGAAGGGCACCGAGGCCAGGGCCAGAACACTGGAATACCTGCGGGACGTGGGCATCTCTGACCCGGAAGTGCGTTTTAAGCAGTACCCCCACGAGTTCTCCGGCGGCATGCGTCAGCGCGTGGTGATCGCCATTGCGGTGGCCTGCAGCCCGAAGATCCTGATCTGTGACGAGCCCACCACCGCGCTGGATGTGACCATTCAGGCTCAGATTTTGCAGCTGCTCAAGGAGCTGCGGGCCAAGTACCACCTGACCATCGTCATGATCACCCACGACCTGGGCGTCGTGGCCAACATTGCCGACCGGGTGGCCGTGATGTACGCCGGCGACATCGTAGAGATCGGCACCGCCGACGAGATCTACTATGACCCCCGCCACCCCTACACCTGGGCTCTGCTGTCCAGCATGCCCCAGATGGGCATAAAAGGCGAGGACCTGTTCAACATCGTGGGCACCCCGCCCAACCTCTTTGCCGAAATCCGCGGCGACGCCTTTGCGCCCCGCAACCCGCAGGCACTGAAGATCGACTATGTCAAGCGCCCGCCGTATTTTGAAGTTTCGCCCACCCACAAGGCCAAGACCTGGCTGCTGGACCCCCGGGCACCCCACATCGAGCCGCCTGCTGCGGTGAAAAAACTGCAAAAGGAGGGCTTGTAAGATGGCCGAGGAAAAAGAAGTCCTTCTGGAAGTGAAGGACCTGAATGTGACCTACGGCTCCGGCCGCAAGGCCTTTGCCGCCGTACAGAACGCCAATTTCCAGATCTACAAGGGCGAGACCTTTGGTCTGGTGGGCGAGTCCGGCTCCGGCAAGACCACCATCGGCCGGGCCATCCTGCGCATTCTGCCCACCTCTGGCGGTGAGATCCTGTACAAGGGCCAGAAGATCAACGGCAAAATCCCGCGTGCGCTGGACAAGCAGATCACCCGTGAGATCCAGATGATCTTTCAGGACCCGCAGTCCTCGCTGAACGAGCGCGCCAAGGTGAGCTACATCGTGGGCGAGGGCCTGCAGAACGTGCGGCCCGACCTCTCCGCCGCCCAGCGGGAAGAAAAAGTGCGGCAGGCTCTGCTGGACGTGGGCCTGCTGCCGGAATTTGCTTCCCGCTTTCCCCACGAATTTTCCGGCGGCCAGCGGCAGCGCATCGGCATTGCCCGTGCGCTGATCGTGGAGCCGGAATTCATTGTGGCCGATGAGCCCATCAGCGCTCTGGACATGTCCATCCGCGCCCAGGTGCTCAACCTGCTGCGCCGCCTGCAGAAGGAGCGCGGCATCACCTACCTGTTCATCGCCCATGATCTCTCGGTGATGCGCTACATTTCGGACCGCATCGCAGTCATCCACAAGGGCAGCATCGTGGAACTGGCCGACGCGGAGGAGCTGGTGGCCCACGCCATCCATCCCTACACCCGCAGCCTGCTGTCCGCCATCCCCATGCCGGACCCCCGCCGGGAGCGCAATAAAAAGCTGTTGCTGTACGACCCCGCCATGCACGATTATTCCACCGAAGCGCCCCAGTGGCGGGAGCTGCGCCCGAGGCACTGGGTTCTTTGCAGCGCCGCCGAGGCCGCGCAGTGGCTGCCGCAGGCCTGAGCTGCTTCGGGTCGCGATTCAACCACTTTACACAGTTTTCACCAGATGAACCGTTGATGGTTCGTCCTTTTTGGATTTCTCACAGTTTATTCATTGACATTCCGACTGCCGTCCACTACAATAACGGTGGGCCGTTTTGGCCTTTTGCCTGTCAGAAAGTGTCCGGCAGAACATGCTTTTTTCTGCCGTTTCTGGGAAAATGATAGAAGAAGAAAAAAAGAAAGGTCCTGAATCCTATGACGACTGCACCACACGAACCCATCTACGCATCCGTCGCAAAACCCTGGCTCAAATACTATGACCCTAAGTTCTTCAATCAGACGCCGCCCGAATGCAGCGCCTTCGAGTACGTCTGCCGCCAGAACAAAACGCACTTGACCGAGACCGCCATCACCTATTACGGCCGCAAGATCACTTATGCCGACCTCATCGTCAACGTCAAAAAGACGGCGGCGGCCTTCCGTGCCATCGGCATGAAAAAAGGCGACATTGCCACCGTGGTCAGCGTGATGACCCCGGAGGTCATCTATGCGTTCTATGCTGCCGACATGATCGGTGCCTCCCTGAATCTGGTGGACCCGCGCTATAGTGCTGAGGGCATCCACGATTACATCACCGAGGTGGACTCCCACCTGCTCATCTGCCTGAACGTGGTCTACGACCGCTGCCAGCAGGCTGCCAAGCGCACCAACGTGGAACGGGTGCTGGTGGTGTCCCCCGCCGACTCCCTGCCGCTGCATCTGGCCGTGGGCTACAAGCTGTCCACCCCCGACAAGAACCGCTATTCTTCCAACGTGATCCGCTGGAAGGATTTCATTGCCGCCGGTGAGGGCAAAGACACCGGTGCCGAGCCTTACGACCCGGACCACACCTGCGTGGTGGTGCACACCGGCGGCACCACCGGCTCGCCCAAGGGCGTCATGCTGACCGATGTGGACTTCAACTCCATCGCACAGCAGTTCGGTGCTTACGAAAAGCTGTTCCGCCGCGGCCAGAAGCTGATGAACATCATGCCCCCGTTCATTGCCTATGGCTACGCCTGCGGCGTGCACCTGCCGCTGGTGCTGGGCCTTACCGTGATCATCATCCCCAATCTGGACCCTGAAAAGCTGGGTGCCCTGATCTGGAAGTACAAGCCGGAGCACATGTTCGGCGTGCCGGCCCACTACCAGCAGATGGCCTCTTCGCTGCTGCTGAAGAACAAGGATCTGTCCTTCATCCGCAACTATGCTGCCGGCGGTGACGCCATCACGGTGGGTGCTGAGCAGAGCGTGAACGACTTCCTGGCCGCTCACGGCGTGGAGTACGGCCTGGCCAAGGGCTACGGCATGACCGAGGTTTCTTCTGCCGCCACCGCTGCTTCCGGCCTTGCCAACAAGGTGGGCAGTGTGGGCATCCCGCTGGTGAACACCCTTGTGTCGGTGTTTGAGCCCGGTACCGACACCGAACTGCCCATCGGCGAGCGCGGTGAGCTCTGCATCTCCGGCCCTGCCATCATGAAGGGCTACTACGGCAAGCCCGCCGAAACGGCTGCCCTGCTGCGCCACCACTCGGATGGCCGCGTCTGGGCACACACCGGCGACGTCGGCTATATGGATGAGGACGGCTTCGTGTTCCTGGACTCCCGCATCAAGCGGCTGATCATCCGCCACGATGGCTTCAAGGTGTTCCCCTCCATGATCGAGAACGTCATCAGCCGCCACCCCGCCGTGCAGCAGTGCTCGGTGGTGGGCTGCACCGACAAGGACCATGTGCAGGGCCGCCTGCCCTTTGTGTATGTCGTGCTGGACCCCGCTGCTGACCACAAAAAGCGTCAGATCGTGCGGGAGCTGCAGCAGATCTGCAAAGAAGAGCTGCCGGAGTACGTCCAGCCCGTGGGCTACAAGTTCCTTGATGAGCTGCCGCTGACCCCCATCGGTAAGGTGGACTACCGCAAGCTGGAGGAAAAGATCACCTCCCGCGACTACTAATCCTGCTTTTTACGGCCGTGCCTTTGTGCACGACCGTTTTTTTGTATTTCCCGACACATTCCGGAAAATGGGCCTTGACATCCCTGGCTTCTCTTTTTATGATAGAAGGGACCTTATGGCTCAAAAAAAAAGGAGGAACATCATGAAAAAACGCATTGTCAGCCTGCTGCTGGCCCTGGCTCTGTTGGTGCTGCCGGTGGTTTCTGCCGGGGCCGCCCAGCCTGCCGCCGCAGACCCCACCCCGGTGCAGACCCAGACCGATGCCGCTGCCGAATCGGATCAGCACTGCTATTCTTACATTGCTTTGGGCGACAGCATTGTAGCCGGCATTGGCCTGCCGGGCGCCGTTTACCAGCGAAACGGACGGTATTACGATGTTTCCGGCAACTACCAGGGCTACTCCAAGGATTGCTATGTGGCCCGGGTAGCCGATAGCCTGGGCCTGAGCCGGGCCCAGACCGCCAATTACGGAATGCCTGCCCTGATGAGCAGCGACCTGCTGGAGCTGGTGCGGACCGGTTCCTGCCAGAGTGCCAGCATAAATTTTGTTCTGCCCAACCTGCGCCAGGAGCTGAAGCACGCTGAGATCATTACGGTGGAGATCGGTGCCAATGACGTGCTGGTGCCCATCATGTACGGCGTTGCCGCTGCCATGGGGGGCCCCCAGGTCTTTGAGGCCCTGCTGCCTATGCTGGAGGGCGACTTCCGCCAGATGGATGCCTCCTCCTTTGCCGCCCTCCGGGAGAACCTGGACTCTTTGAACATCACCGCCCAGCAGCGCAAGGCCCTGCTGCAGCTGCTGAGCAGCGGCGTTGCCGACATTTGCGCCCAGAGCCAGGCCACTACCCTGGCCAACATCGAGGCCCTGCTGCAGGAGCTGAAGGCTCTGAACCCCAACGCCCAGATCGTTCTGGTGGGGTACTACAATCCCCTGCCCCTGCTGCCGGCCCCTGCCAACCCCTTTGTCAAGCACTTCCGTACCCTGAGCCGCTCGGTGCAAAAGCTGGCCCAGCAGTATGACGCAGCCTTTGCTCCTGCGACCTACACGGTGGTGGCCAACGACGCTCACCCCACGGTATGCGGCCACAAGTACCTGGCCCGCCAGATCCTGAAAGCTCTGGAAAAGTGATCCTTTTCTGAGCTTGCGATACAAGGAGGTTCTTTATGAAAAAACGTATTGTCAGCCTGCTGCTGGCCCTGGCTCTGCTGGTGCTGCCGGTCCTGCCTGCCTTTGCAGCAGAGGAAGATCCCTACACCTATGTTGCCCTGGGTGACAGCATCACCACCGGTGTGGGCCTGAAGGACACCCACTTTTCCAGCACCGCCAAGAGCTATGATGTGCAGGAAAACTACCATGGTTACTCCAAAGACTGCTATGTGGCCCGGGTGGCCGACGCCCTGGGCCTGGACCGGGACCATGCCGTGAACTACGGGATGCCTGCTGCCATGAGCAGCAACATCCTGGACCTGGTCAGGACCGGCTCCACCGCCTCCGGTGTCGCCTACTACGACCTGCCTACCCTGCGGCAGGAACTGGCAGACGCCGACCTGATCACCCTGCTCATCGGCTCCAACGACACTGTGCTGCAGCTCATGGGGGCCATGGGCAGAGCCACCAACGGCAAGGCCACCAAACTGCTGATTCCCCTGCTGACGGGCACCATGCGAGAGCTGAATCTCCAGACCCTCCAGACCCTGAGAAAGAGCCTGGAAAACCTGGACCTGACCCCGGAAGAGTTGAAGGCCGCCCTGAAGCTGCTGGATTCCGGCATGGAGGAGATCTGTGACCAGACCCGGGACCAGACTGTGGCCAACGTGGAACAGATCCTCCAGGAACTGAGAGCCCTGAACCCTGACGCCCAGATCATTCTGGTGGGGTACTACAACCCCCTGCCCTTCCTGCCCACCTACGGCAGACACTTCCGCCTGCTGAACCGCTCCGTCAAGGCCCTGGCCCAGCAGTATGGCGCAGACTATGTGTCCATCCCCTATACCTCCATTGCCAACGACGGTCACCCCACGGTGTGCGGTCACAAGTACATCGCTCGCCAGATCCTGAAGGCCGTCCGCAAGTAAACGTTTCGTTTTTTCAAGGCCCTGCCTGTCCGGCAGGGTCTTTTTGCTTTCCTGCGTTTATTTCCGGCATTCAGCTTCAAAAGCTTCTGTTTTGACAACTTTTTCCTGCGATTTTCCACGTTTTGTCAATTGACATTTCCCCTTCATTTCCTTATCATGGAAGCAGTTCCGCAGCCTTGAGATGTTGCGGGGAAAGAGGGAATGATGACCATGAAAACAAAACGCATTGCAAGCCTGCTGCTGTCGGCCGCGCTGCTGCTGTCGCTGGCCGTTCCTGCCTTTGCAGAGAACCCCACCACCGAAGAGACTGCTGAGCCGGAAACCTCCGTGCAGGAAGTGGAGCCGGAAGCTCTTACCGAAGACGATGCTGTGGCGCCTGTTGCAGAGCCCACCGCCAAAAAAGAGTACACCTATGTCGCCATCGGTGACAGCGTGACTGCCGGCGTGGGCCTGAGCGGCCTGCAGTACAAGCTGGTCCAGAACGGCTTCGATATGTCCGGCAATTACAAAGGCTACGATGGCCAGTGCTTTGTGGGCTATGTAGCCGACCAGCTGGGCCTGGATCGTGACCACGCCATCAACCTGGGCCTGCCCGCCGTGATGACCAAGGACCTGGCAGACCTGATCGAGACTGGTGCCATGCCGGCCATGAACCATTATTCCGGCGTGCAGTATACCTCGGTGCCGGAGCTGAAAGAATATATCCAGAAAGCGGACCTCATCACCTTGCAGATCGGTGCCAACGACGCCCTGATCCGCACCATCGTGGCCCTGGGTGAGGCTACCAACTGGAAAAGTGAAAAGCTGGCCAACAGCATGGTCACCGGAATGTTCCGCAACCTGACCCCGGACAACATCGACTACTTTATGGACTGCCTGAAGCAGCTGACCCTGACCCCCTCGGAGTTCCGTGCCGTGATGCATCTGCTGACCACCGGCATGGGCCAGATCTGCACCTCCACCTACGCCGATACTGTGACCCAGCTGGAGCGTGTGATGAAGGACCTGCGTGAGCTGAACCCGGAGGCCCAGATCCTGGTACTGAGCTACAATAACCCGGTGCCCCTGATGCCCTCCTGGAGCCGCCACTTCCGTCGGCTGAACACCGCCGCAGCCAAGCTGGCCGCCCAGTATGATGTGACCTATGTGCCCATCCCCTATACCCGCACCGCCAACGACGGCCACCCCACCGTTTCCGGCCACAAGTACATTGGCCGCCAGATCCTCAAAGCCGTCAATCACTGATCCATAAACATGCAGCATAAAAGGGCCTGTCTCACAAGAGACAGGCCCTTTTTTGGGGGTTGCAGTTGTTTTCTCAGCTCAGGCGGCCGCTTTCTACCGAGTAGGTCACATCGGCGGCAGCCATGGTGGACTTGCGGTGGGAAACCAGCAGCACCGTCTTGTCCCGGCACTCGGCCCGCACCGCCTTGAGGATCACGCCCTCGTTCAGGCTGTCGAGGTTGGAGGTAGGCTCGTCCAGCAGCAGGAAGGGTGCATCGTGCAGGAATGCCCGCGCCACACCGATGCGCTGCCGCTCGCCGCCGGACAAGGCCCCGCCCAGCTCACCAACGGGGGTGTCATACCCCTTGGGCAGGCTGCGGATAAAGCCGTCCAGCGCAGCCTTTTTGCAGGCCGCTTCCACTTCTTCGCGGGTGGCATCCCGCTTGGCGATGCGGATATTGTTCTCGATGGTGTCGTTGAACAGCTCCGTCTCCTGGGTCACAAGGCTCTCCTGTGCCCGCAAAGTGGCCGTGTTCACCCGGCGGATGTCCTCCTCGCCAAAGCGGATGGTGCCGGTGTTCACATCCCAGAAACGCATGAGCAGCCGCAGGAAGGTGGACTTGCCGCTGCCGGAACGGCCGGTGATGCCCACGATCTTCTTTTCCGGGATAGTCAGGCTCAGGTCGTGCAGCACCTCTTCGTCCGCATAGGAGAAGCTCACATGCTCCGCCTGCGCCCCCGCAAAGGCCGTGTGGGCACCATCGGTCACGTCGGCGGTCACAGGCTCTTCGTCCAGCAGGTCCAGCACACGGTCGGCGCTGGCAAACACCTGGGTCAGGCTGGCACCGAGGTTGGCCAGTGCCACCACCGGGCCAAAGGAGCTCAGAGCCGACAGGGTGCAGATGAGCACCCCTTCCACGCCCATCTGCCCGTTCCGGTACAGCTGCAGGCTCACTCCCAGCACCGCGATGACCGTGAACAGGATCAGGGTGTTGGTGATGGCCACGGTCAGGCCCTCGCGGTATTTCAGGGCCTTCTGCTTCTCGCCCAGTGTCTCGCTGTGGGCCGTGATGCCGGCCGCACGAGCGGCGGTGTCCTGATATTGCAGCGTATCACGCAGGCCGCGCAGGCTCTCCAGCACATAGCTGTTGGTGTCGGCCAGGGCCTGCCGGTACTCCCGGGCCACCTTGTCGCCGCGCTTTGCGCTCCACACCGGCAGGGCCACGCCCACCAGCAGGTACCCGGCCAGCAGCACCAGTGCGGGCAGGATGTGGTAACTGGCCACAAAACCGGTCATGCCGATCACACAGATGCAGGCAATGCAGATGGGCGAGATGGTGTGGGCGTAGAACACTTCCAGTGCCTCGATGTCGGCGGTGATCAGGGAGATCAGGTCGCCGCGGTCACGGCCCTCCAGCTTGGCCGGGGTCAGGCGGCGCAGCGCGCCGAACACCTGATCCCGGATGAGGGCCAGCAGCTTGAAAGCGATAGAGTGGTTGGAAGCCTGCTCTGCATAGCGCAGGATGCCGCGCAGCAGGGCAAATACCAGAATGCAGGCATAGGCAACGCCCACCGAGCGCAGCGGGCTGGCCAGCCCCAGCGCCCGCAGGATGCCAAAGCCGCCGAAAATGGTGATGAAGGTGGCGCAGAAATACCCCGCCACGCCCATGACGATGGCCGCCAGCATGATGGGCAGCATGGGCTTGACCAGCACGATGAGACGGCCCACAAGGACAAAGGGGCTGCGATGCTTGGGTTCGTTCATATCAGGCATCCTCCGTTTCCAGCGTTTCCAGCTGCTTCTGGGCCGTGTACAGACGGCTGTAGGCGCCCTGCTTTTTCAGCAGTTCCGCGTGGGTGCCCCGCTCTGCGATGCGGCCCTTGTCCAGCACATAGATGCAGTCGCTGTCCACCACGTTGGCCAGCCGGTGGGAGATCAGGATCACCGTTTTGCGGCCCGCCAGGCTCCGGATGGCTGCCATGATGTCGTTTTCGCTCTCGGCGTCCACGTTGGAAGTGGCTTCGTCAAACAGATAAATGGGGGTGTCGTGCAGCAGGGCGCGGGCCATGGCAAGGCGCTGCCGCTGGCCGCCGGACAGGTTGCTGCCGCCCTCATGCAGGGCCGTCTGCAGGCCGTCCTGGCTGCGGCAGAAGTCGGCCAGGTTCACCTGTTCCAGCGCAGCCCAAAGCTCGGCCTCGGTAGCATCGGGCTTTGCCATGCGCAGGTTTGCTTCCACCGTGCCCTTGAAAATGGTGGCATTGTGAGGCACCAGCGTCAGGGCACACAGGCGCTGGGCACGCTGCAGCTGTTCCACCGGCACACCGCCCAGCGTCACACTGCCGGTGTAACCGGTGCGGCTGCCGGACAGCAGCGCCGCAATGGTGCTCTTGCCGCAGCCGGACTCACCCACCAGCGAGACAAAGCTGCCCTGCGGGATGGTCAGGGACACGTCCTGCAGAATGGTGCGGTCCTTCTCGTACCCAAAGGTAACGTGCTCCAGCTGCAGGGCAGCCTGTTCCGGCACGGTCTGTTCGCCATCGGCGGGTTCCTCTGCTGCCAGCAGTTTGAAGATTTTTTCTGCCGAGGCAGCGCCGTTCATGGCAATGTGGAAATAGCTGCCCAGCAGCCGCAGCGGCAGGAAGAAATCTGCCGCCAGCAGCACGATGGTCAACGTGGCCGTCAGGCTCAGCTGACCCTTGGCAAAGGCGGACACCGCACTGATGATGCCCAGCCCGGCCCCGCCGTAGGCCATCAGGTCCATCAGGGTCACCGAATTCAGCTGCATGGTCAGCACCTTCATGGTGATCTTGCGGAAGCGCTCGGCCTGGGCGTTCATCTGCTCATGCTTCCAGCCATCGGCCTGATAGATCTTCAGGGTGGTCAGGCCCTGGATGTTTTCCAGAAAGCTGTCGCCCAGGGTGGTGTACTCGCCCCAGTATTTTGCCAGCAGCTTTTTGGCAAATTTCTGCACCGCCACGATGGACATGGGGATGAGCGGCACACAGCACAGCAGGATGATGGCCGACCGCGCGTGCACTCCCACCAGCAGCACGAACAGGGTGACCGGGGCCAGCAGGCTGTATACCAGCTGGGGCAGGTACTTGGCAAAGTAGGTGTCGATCTGTTCCACGCCTTCACTGGCCAGCATGACCACCTCGCTGGTGGCGGCGGTCTCGGTGTAATTGGGGCCCAGACGGGTCAGCTTGTCGTAAATGTTGCTGCGCAGGGTGCGCTTGACGTTCTTGGAAGCCTGGTCGCTCATGCCGGATGCCAGCAGGGTGAACGCGAACCGGAACGGCACCGTGCCCAGACACAGCAGAAGGTTCTGCCACAGCACCCCGGTGGTGAGCATGCCCGCAAAGGCCGCCCCCACCAGCCGGGCGATGGCCCGCACAAAGATCACGTTGCACAGCATGCCCAGCCACTGGAATGCCACGTTGGCCCCCACAAAGCGCAGGGCCCCGCGGTCAAAGGAGAGCAGTTTTTTGTTGATCACGGATTCTTCTCCCTTTCTGTCCGGTCGGCGTCAGCGCCGAACAGACGGTCGTATTCGCCGGTAAAAATGCGGTCCGGCAGGGCGCTGGTCATGGCCAGGGCCGCAGCGGTCTTTTCCTCCTCGGTCAGGGGTTGGCTCACCGGCGGAAAATGCTCCAGAATGCTTTCCATCTCCGCATGCACCTGTTTGGCCACCCAGATGCCCCGGTCGGTCATATAGATCTTGCCGTAGTGCTCCTTTACGATCATGCCGCGCTCCATGAGCA
>OIZW01001989.1_pt1 | contig 11246 bp, 7 predicted proteins | sample 1588581 | NCBI WGS metagenome assembly OIZW01 (sample SAMN03283266) | human gut metagenome | biome: human-associated habitat; material: feces | host: Homo sapiens | place: USA | collected 2013 | reverse complement strand
GATTCGACCAGAATGCGTATCCTGTTCGTGTTATTTGAAGCAGAGGTGTGCGTGTGCGATCTTGCAGAGGCACTGAATATGACACAGTCTGCGATATCACATCAGCTTAGGATTCTGAAACAGAACAAACTGGTCAAGAGCAGAAGAGAGGGAAAATCCGTGTTCTATTCACTGGCAGACGATCATGTGCGTACAATTGTGGATCAAGGAAGAGAACATATAGAAGAAGATTTATATTGAAAAGAAGAAAACTGTATCAGACGATAAAAAGTCTGATACGGTTTTTTTATATCTCCAATATACAAGAGAAACTTTTGGAATTGTAGATGAATTAGACTAAAGTATGAAAAACGGTCTATTTACTTTTAAATTATCAGAAATTAATAAAAAATATAATAAAGTGCATTTGATATTACATTTTATTATATTTGTATAAAAAAACTTAATATTTCCCATTGACAATTTAATAACCATCTTTTACACTATGGTTACAAGGTATTCATTTCTAATTAATTTCGATATTCGAATGGAGGTTTGAGTTATGGAACAGAAACAAGAAAAATTTAGTACCATAGGTTACATAGCCGCCGCGTTAGGTATGTGTATTGGTACTGGTAATGTATGGCGATTCCCACGAGTGTGTGCGGCAAACGGTGGTGGAGCATTTATCATAGCATGGACGATTGCAATGCTGGTATTTGCTGTACCGCTTCTTTCTACAGAGATGGCATTCGGTAAAAAGACGAGACTTGGATGTATCGGTACATTCCGTGATGCAGGTGGAAAGAAATATACATGGATGGGATTCTTTGTTGCAGCAGTATGTTTCTTCCTGATGAGTTATTATTGTGTACTTCAGGGATATTGTATGAAATACGCAGTTAATTCTGTTACTTCAGCATTTAAACCGAATCTGTCAACAGAGACGACATCGGCAATGTGGACAGCATTTACAGATTCTCAGGCACAGGTTATTTTATTCCATGCGATTGGATTTGCACTTGCATGTTTCATTGTTTATCAGGGAATTGCAGGTGGAATTGAAAAATTCTGTAAAGTAGCGATACCGGCACTGTTTATCATCCTTGTGGGATTAGCAATTTACGCAGTCACATTAAATGGAGCAAGTCAGGGACTTCAGTATCTCTTTACTGTTAAGAAAGAGTACATTTTAAGCCCGAATACATGGATTCAGGCATTCATCCAGGCAGCATGGAGCACCGGAGCCGGATGGGGATTCATTATTACATATGCGAACTACGTAGGAGAAGAGGAAGATGTTCCGACAAGCTGTCTGATCATGGGACTTGGTGATAACCTTGGAGCAATCCTCTCGGCACTGGTAGTTATCCCGGCAATCTGTGCACTTTCAGCTACACCGGAAGCAGCGAATGAAGCACTCAGTCAGGGAAACTTCGGACTTACATTTATTTACATTTATCAGTTATTTACAACAATCCCGGGCGGAAGATTTATTTCCTTTATCTTCTTTGGATTACTTGCAATTGCAGCAATCACATCACTGTTCTCTATGATCGAAGTTGGAGTAAAATGTGTTGTTGACCTTGGATTGCCGCGGAAGAAAGCGGTTGTCAGTGTCTGCTTCGCAGGATTCTTAGTAGGATGCTTCTCATGCTGGTCACTGGTTAACATTGATAATCAGGACTGGGTATGGGGAATCGGACTTCTGGTAAGTGGTGCCTTTATTGCAATCCTGGCATGGAAATATGGTGTGGAAAAATTACGTACACAGGAAGTAAATGCAAAAGGTGCAGATGTACATCTTCCAAAAGCATATTATACCGGATGTATGTATCTGATACCGGTTCTGGTAGTGATCATGGTAGTTTACTGGTTATTACAGACAAAAGAATGGTTCCCGGATACATGGCTGAATCCGTTTATTATACAGGATAATACAGGAACTGTATTACTTCAGTTCGGAGTAGTGATCATTGTAGGTCTTGCACTTTCCAGGTTCTTTAATACAAAGACTGCAAAGGGAGCTATGAAAGATAACAAAGCTGCAAAATAATAGAAAGAAGGTATGAACTATGACGATGGATGCAATTATTATGATGGTGATTACACTGGTTGGATATATTGGCGGATTTAGTTATTTCATGATACGTGTATTTAAAAAAGAAAGAAGTAAATCCAAAGAGTAGGTATCGAACGGAGAATGAATAAAGGATAGTATGGTAAATTAGACGACGTTCTGATTGAAATGAATACATATCGAAAAGGAGCGGAGCCGGGATTTTGTCAGGAGTGACAGGATTCCGGCTCCGCTCCTTTTTATGCATGTGTATTAGATGCCAAGTGCGGCATGGTATTCATCTTTATTAAAGCCGGGAAATATTGTTCATATCCACGGCTGATTCATTTTTTTAATACCATCTCGTCATAGGAAGATTATTATTAATTCCCTTTGTCATTAAAATCTGATGGATATCAATAATTCCGTTATGGAAGGTAGCGGCACATGCAGAGAGGTACATATCCCACATCCTTAAGAAACGTTCATCAAACATTGTATGCGCTTCTTCAATATGATCCTTAAAGTTTTTCTCCCAGCAGAGAAGCGTACGGTTATAGTGAAGACGTAAGTCCTCGATATCCTGGGTATGGAAGTTATCTTCTGCCATGCAGTTCATGACTTCACGAAGACTGGGAACAGATCCGCCCGGGAAGATGTATTTCTTGATCCATGGATCGCCAGGATGCTCTTTTAATGCACTGATGAAGTGGAGCAGGAACAGACCGCCGTCTTTCATGACCTTGCTGACACAGTCTAAGTATAACTGATAATTCTCACGGCCGACATGTTCGAGCATACCGACGCTGACAACGCGGTCATACATCTTGCCGTCAGAAGGAAGATCACGGTAGTCCATTAGCCTGACTTCCAGATAGTCGGACAATCCTTCCTCTTTGATACGTTTCTGGCATTCTTTGTATTGTTCTTCACTTAAGGTGATGCCGGTACCTTTAATTTTATATTTCTTAGCAGCTTCAATCAGAAGGAATCCCCAGCCGCATCCGATATCAAGAAGAGTCATACCTTCTTTCAGATATAACTTTTCAAGAATGTAATCAACTTTATTCTTCTGCGCCTGATACAGGGTATCATCTTCATGTTTGAAATATCCACAGGAATAACTCATTGTTTCATCGAGCCAGAGTTTGTAGAAGTCATTTCCGATATCGTAATGACTGCTGACTTCTTTTTTCTGGTTTTTCTTTGATGAAGATGGGAACATGATGGATTTCAAATGATGTTCATCAGTTGAAAATTTACCCATCTGACCAAGAAGGTTATCAAGTGCCTGATAAAGGTTTCCCTCAATATCAAGATCACCATCCATGTAAGCTTCTCCAAGTGCAAGAGAAGTACTGGTGACCAGATCCTTTAATGGGATGACCTTTTTGAAATTTACGGTAAATGTAGGTGCGCCTTCGCCGATCAGATGTTCGTGTCCATTAATTTTGACCAGGAAAGGGTGTTCATCGAATTTTTTTAAGAATGTTATCATAGCCTGTTCTTCCAGCATAATATAACCTCCAGTTCTGCTATCATTATTTCCTTCAGCAAGAATTATATTCCTTATAAATTTTGAAAGTCAAATAAAATAGACATTTTTAAAAAATTGTATTGGAACTACCAATAAATGAAAACATATATCAAGAACGCATATATTCCTTGACTTATGTGATAATAAGAGATAAAATACATATACCCCGTAAGGGTATGAATATGAAAGGAGTATGCTTATGGAAGACAAGAATACAGATAATATGGAAAACAAATCAGAAAAAGAATGCTGTTGTCACTCGTCCAAGCATCGTTCGGATAAAGAATACAAGGATCTGATGAATCGTCTGAGCCGGATTGAGGGTCAGGTACGCGGCATCAAAGGAATGCTGGAAAAGGACGCTTATTGTCCGGAGATTCTGGTACAGGTATCAGCGGTGAATGCGGCACTGAACAGCTTTAATAAAGTATTGCTGGCGAATCACATCCGTACCTGTGTGGCAGATGACATCCGGGACGGAAAAGATGAGACGGTTGATGAACTGGTAAAGGTGTTACAGAAGCTGATGCGGTAAGTAAAGTTTATAGATGTATAGTCTGCTCGGAAAGCATTTTCTGAGTTTACTATAAAGGAATAAGAAAAATAATAATGACAGGAGGGAACAGACAACAATGGAACAATATATAGTAACCGGGATGAGCTGTGCAGCCTGTAGCAGCAGAGTCGAAAAAGCAGTTTTGAAAGTGCCGGGTGTAACATCCTGCTCGGTAAGTCTGCTTACCAACTCTATGGGAGTAGAGGGAACTGCAAGTGAACAGGAGATCATTAAGGCAGTCGCAGATGCCGGATACGGAGCATCGAAAAAAGGAGAAGGAGCGGCAAAGACACAGTCGTCATCAGCATCTGCCGGAGAAGATATGTTAAAAGACAGAACGACACCGGCATTAAAGAAGCGTCTGATTGCATCACTTGGATTCCTGATCGTCCTGATGTATTTCTCCATGGGACATATGATGTGGGGATGGCCGGTCCCGGGATTCATGAAAGACAATCATGTAATGATGGGACTATTACAGATGCTTCTGACGATTACAGTCATGTTGATCAACCAGAAGTTTTTCATCAGTGGATTCAAAGGACTGATCCACAGAGCACCGAATATGGATACCCTGGTGGCACTTGGATCCGGAGCGTCTTTTGTATACAGTACGTATGCACTGTTTGCAATGACAGATGCGCAGATGCATGGGGATATGGATGCAGTAATGTCTTATATGCATGATTTTTATTTTGAATCAGCAGCTATGATCCTTGCACTGATCACGGTCGGAAAGATGCTGGAGGCAAGATCAAAAGGAAAGACGACCGACGCATTAAAAGGATTGATGAAGCTTGCGCCAAAGACAGCGGTTGTGATCCGTACTGGAAAAGAAGTTCAGGTATCGATTGAACAGGTACAAAAGGGAGATTGCTTTGTTGTAAAGCCGGGAGAGAATATTCCGGTTGACGGAGAAGTCATAGAAGGAAACAGTGCGGTCAATGAATCTGCTCTTACAGGTGAAAGTATTCCGGTAGATAAGGCTGTCGGTGATAAGGTATCGGCCGCAACTGTAAATCAGTCCGGATATCTGAAGTGCCGTGCAACCAGAGTCGGCGAAGATACGACACTTTCACAGATCATCCAGATGGTAAGTGATGCGGCTGCAACAAAAGCACCGATCGCAAAGATTGCGGACCGTGTATCCGGAGTATTTGTGCCAACGGTTATCACGATTGCAGTGATCACAATTATTGTATGGCTGATCGCAGGACAGAGTATTGGCTTTGCATTATCCAGAGGAATTGCGGTGCTGGTGATCAGCTGTCCATGTGCGCTCGGACTTGCAACACCGGTAGCAATTATGGTCGGAAATGGAATGGGCGCCAGAAATGGTATTATGTTCAAGACAGCAGTTTCGCTGGAAGAGACTGGAAAGATGCAAATTGTTGCGCTGGATAAGACTGGTACGATCACAAGTGGAGAACCGAAAGTGACAGATATCATTCCGGCAGCGGGAGTGACAGAAGATACCTTATTAAAATGTGCGTATGCACTGGAGAATAAGAGTGAACATCCACTGGCAAGAGCAATCCTTGAAAAGGCAAAAGAGGAAAATGCCGGCATCGAAGAAGTTACTGGATTTCAGGCTCTTCCGGGGAATGGCTTGACAGCCATACTGGATGGTCATACATTATATGGAGGGAATCATACATTTATCAGCAGCAAGGTATCCGTGGATGGAGATATCCAGAAGAAGGCAGAGAAACTTGCTGAAGAAGGAAAAACGCCATTATTCTTCGGAAATGAAGACCGTTTATTAGGTGTAATCGCAGTGGCGGATGTCATCAAAGAAGACAGCCCGCAGGCGATCAAAGAATTACAGAACATGGGAATCCATGTAGTCATGCTGACCGGAGATAACGAACGTACTGCAAAAGCCATCGGGCAGCAGGCCGGAGTGGATGAAGTGATTGCAGGCGTACTTCCGGAAGGAAAAGAGCAGGTGATCTGTAAGCTGAAAGAAAAAGGAAAAGTTGCGATGGTCGGAGACGGTATCAACGATGCGCCGGCACTTACAAGAGCCGATATGGGTATTGCGATCGGAGCCGGAACGGATGTTGCGATCGATGCGGCAGATGTTGTTCTGATGAAGAGCCGGTTAAGTGATGTGCCGGCAGCAATCCGCATGAGCCGTGCGACACTCCGTAATATTCATGAGAACCTGTTCTGGGCATTCTTCTATAATATTATCGGAATCCCGCTTGCGGCTGGTGTATGGTATCCGCTGTTCGGGTGGAAATTAAATCCGATGTTCGGTGCGGCAGCCATGAGTTTATCAAGCTTCTGCGTAGTATCGAACGCATTGAGATTGAATCTTTTTAAGATGTATGATGCATCAAAAGATAAAAAATTAAAAGCCAAAAAAGAAAAAAAGAGATCCAAGAAGGAGGACAAGACAATGAAAAAAATAATGCATATTGAGGGAATGATGTGTGGACACTGTGAGGCAGCCGTAAAGAAAGCACTGGAAGCACTTCCACAGGTAGATGAAGCGGTTGTAAGCCATGAGGCAGGAACAGCAGAGCTGACATTAAATGCAGAGATCACAGATGATGTGCTGAAGAAGACAGTAGAAGACAAGGATTATACAGTGACATCTGTGGAATAATCTATGATTTCTTATATACAGAGTATACTTTTTATTTGAAGCATCCAAAGAACACTGCTATACTTAATTATAAGTATCATAACGAGGAAGGAACGAAAGTTAATGAGAAAGAGTGGAATGTTAATGCCGGTCTCTGCACTTCCGGGGGCATATGGAATCGGATGTTTTTCAAAAGAAGCGTATGAATTTGTAGATATATTAAAAGAAGCAGGACAGAAATTGTGGCAGATCCTGCCGCTTGGACAGACGGGATACGGCGATTCACCGTATCAGTCTTTTTCAACATTTGCGGGGAACCCGTATTTTATCGATCTGGAGACGCTGATCGAGGATGAACTTCTGACGAAAGAAGAGTGTGACCAGGCAGATTTCGGAGAGAATGAAGAAGAAATCGATTATGAGAAAATATATAATGCAAGATTTAAAGTCTTAAAGCTTGCATATAAAAGAGCCAAAAAGAACGGATTGATGGAAAGTAAGGCATACCGTACTTATCTGGAAGAAGAAAAAGCATGGCTTGCGGATTATGCATTGTATATGGCAGTGAAAGATTCATTTGACGGAAAAAGCTGGGATCAGTGGGAGGAAGACATCAGGCTGCGTAAGCCGGAAGCAATTGTGGCATATCAGGAACAATTAAGTGCAGAGATTGATTTTTATGAATTTCTGCAGTATTTGTTCGCCGGACAGTGGGCCGGACTGAAAACATATGCCAATGAACAAGGCATTGAGATTATCGGGGATATCCCGATCTATGTAGCATTTGACAGTGCAGATACCTGGGCGAATCCGAAGCTGTTCCAGTTAGATGAAGAGAATCTGCCGGTTGCGGTAGCGGGATGTCCGCCGGATGCATTTTCGGCAACCGGGCAGCTGTGGGGAAATCCATTGTATGCATGGGATTACCATAAGAAGACAGGCTATGACTGGTGGATGAAGCGGGTGGCCTGCTGCTTTAAATTATATGACATCATCCGTATCGATCATTTCCGTGGGTTTGATGAATATTATGCAATCCCGTATGGAGATGAGACGGCAGAGAATGGTGAATGGATGCCGGGACCGGGCATGGATCTGTTCCTTAAGATGAAGGAAACATTAGGTGACCTTCCGATCATTGCGGAAGATCTGGGATTCCTGACGGATACGGTGAGACAATTGTTAAAAGACAGTGGTTATCCGGGAATGAAAGTACTGGAATTCGCATTTGTGGCAGGAGAGGACAGTGATTATCTTCCACATAATTATGATAAAAACTGTGTAGTTTATACGGGAACCCACGATAACGATACCCTTCAGGGATGGTATCAGACACTTTCCGAAGAAGATAAAGAGATGACAAAGGAATATCTGAATAATCCATACACTCCGGATGAAGAAGTACACTGGGATTTCATAAGTCTGGCGATGAGAAGTGTGGCAGATACGTGCATCATTCCGGTACAGGATTATCTGGGACTTGGTAATAAGGCAAGAATTAATATGCCATCTACACTCGGCGGTAACTGGATGTGGAGAATGAAAAAAGGCGCATTTACAGATGAACTGATCAAGAAGATCAGAAAAACGACAGAAGTCTGCGCAAGATAAACATAACAGGAAACAAAAAGAAAACACAATATTCAAACGATGGATTCACTGAGAAGGGAATGGAAACGTTTTGGATATTGTGTTTTTCTTTTTGTTTTGTATATGTCAAAACCTCTGATTTTTCATAAAAGTATAATTTTTGATATAAAAAGTATGATTTTTTGCATAACAGATATGATTTTTGGTAAAGAAAAAGTATAAAAAATTATAGAATGAGACTGTAATATGTTAAGATGGTATTAATAAAAGGTATGAGGTGTACTATGGGGTTGTTAAAACTGGTGATCGTAGATGATGAGCCGATCCTGCTGGAGGGTCTGGTGAAGACGTATGACTGGAACGGTATGGGATATGAGGTGGTTGGTTTTGCGCAGAGCGGCGAGCAGGCGTTAAAGGTAATACGCGAAAAAAAACCACACGTAGTGCTGACAGACATCAGGATGAAACAGATTTCCGGACTTATGGTAATGGAAGAAATCAAGAAAGAAAACCCGGAATGTCAGTTCGTGGTATTAAGTGCATACAGGGATTTTGAATATGCGAAGAAGGCATGTGATCTGGGGGCATTCGCATATCTTCTGAAGCCGATTGAAGATGAAAAATTACAGGCGACGATGACAGATGTCGGTAAAATCTGTGAAGATCAGATCAGAAATGAGGAAAAGTATGACCGCTGGGAGAGACTTCTGAAAAAGGACGGAGATGGATTTTTGCAGGTTGTCGTGCAAAAATATGTCCAGAACCGGCTGCCGGAAGAAAAAGTAGATGAAGTCTTCCATACGCTGCAGGATGTCATGAAGGAAGGAGACCGGTTTATTACAGTATATGCAGATCTTGATCTGGCCTATAAGATTACCAATGAACTGGAATATGAAGCCTCGAGATTTTCCATGGTCAGAATGATTGAAGAAAAGATCGCAGAGAGATTCACATACTGGAAATTCGAAAGTGAAGAAGGACATCGTACATTTATTATAAAGACGCAGGAGAACACAGCGGTACATGAGCTGAAAGAACTACTGGAAGAGGTAAAAAAAGAAGAGAACAGCCCGGTTATTGCAGCAATATCCAAACCATATAAAGGGATCCGCGGAATCAGAAGAAGTTTCGAAGAAGCGCAGAGATTGTTCGCTGTTACAAATGCATCCGGAGCGGGAGTATTTACAATCCCGGAGACTGTTGAAGAAAAAGAGGAAAGCCCATATCCGGCGGAGGCAGAGATGATGGTGGTCAACAGCGTGCGGAAGAACGACGCTGTACAGTTAAAGCAGGCATTTGTACATTTTATTTACCAACTGCCACACAGAGAAGAACTGCAATGCCAGTATATGCACAAGATCATGGTAAAGACAGAATTCATGTTAAAAGACAGTTACGGGATGGACGAATCACTGAACCAGCAATTTGAAAATTATTATTCGAATATGAGAAACTTAAAGGCGGCAAAAGCGGTGGATGTCTGTTACAAGATTCTGGGAACTGCTATTGAAAAAAGACTGGAAAATGCAGAGAAGAAAGAGAATAAGGGATCAAAAGAATACATTGCAGCGGCTGTGGCATATATAGATGAACATCTGGATAATGAAGATCTTTCGATTGTATCAGTGGCGACACATGTATATCTGAATCCGGTATATTTTGGACGGGTATTCAAGAATACCTTTCATATGACATTCAAACAATATCTGTTGCAGCGTAGAATGGAGCTGGCAAAGAGACTGCTGGAAGACGGAAGAACCAGCATCGGTAATATCTGCGAGCAGGTCGGAATCAGTAATCCATCCTATTTTTCACATTTGTTTAAAGAATATACAGGACAGCTTCCGAGAGATTACAAAAGGGAATATGAAGTATGAAAAAAAGTAAAATGTCAGGAATCCAGAAAAAGTATCTGAACTATATGTGCACGCTTCTGATACTGGCACTGGTTCTTTCCAGCATCTGTGTATGGACTTATGTCAGACGGAATATGACAGATGTGATTGTGGATAAGTATGAATTTATGAATGAGAAGATGGGGATAGCTCTGGATAATCTCTACCGGAAGACGGATGCCGTGACAGCAGAGATCATCCTGGAAAATGATGTGCAGAAGAGTCTGAAGAATAAAGAACTGCAGGAAGTAGAGAAGAATACACTGAGCAAATATTTTGCATATATAGATCTGAATCATGTCGCTGATTACTGCTACATTGATAATAAAAAAAACGTTTACGCAAAATCCTATTCCCAGATTGGTTATTCGGATTTTCAAAGCAGTGGTCTGCGGGAAAAAATGGGGGATGAGTATGCGAAGACGCAGTGGATCTGGACCCGGGATTACCTGTTTGGCACGGGGGACGAAGCTTTGTTTATCGGAAGATATGTGAACAGTATGGATTATGCACATGAGCCTGGAATCGTGTATCTGAAGATGAATCAACAGTTTCTGGAAAATGTGATGGATAAAGATAAGAAGATTGCAAAAGATGTTGCGGTGGGAATCATAAGCCCGGAAGGAAAGACCTGCATCCGGCAGGATCCGGAAGATTTCAATATCGGAAAAAAGACAATGAAGAAGATTACGGAACTGACCAGAACGAAAAAATCCGGCGTGATCGTGCAGGGAAAAAGGATAGAAGGCGGGATTTTACAGGCATACCGGCAGGCAGAGACAGGGATGGTGATCTTCACACTGGTTCCGGATGCGATATTGAATCAGGGACTGACACAGATATTGATCGTATTACTCACTATCTATGCGGTGATCGCAGTGCTGGCGTTTGTCTTAAGTTTTTATGCATCAAAGACATTTACCCGGCCGATCAGACAGATCAGTGATGCCATGACAAGTTTTGATGGAAATGATTTTACACATATCATTCAGATCCATACGGATATGGAACTGGATAAGATTGGGCATGCCTATAAC
>OIZW01001987.1_pt1 | contig 11276 bp, 10 predicted proteins | sample 1588581 | NCBI WGS metagenome assembly OIZW01 (sample SAMN03283266) | human gut metagenome | biome: human-associated habitat; material: feces | host: Homo sapiens | place: USA | collected 2013 | reverse complement strand
GAATGTCAATTAGTGAATTTAACATTATGATTGATGTATTTTAATCATCATTTTCCGTGCATTTTGATAATGCCAAGGTTCCTGTTCGAGCTACTTCCACAATACTGATGGTCTGAAGCATCTTGATCAGAGTGTCGATTTTCTCCGGAGCATCGCAAATCTGCAGCATCATAAAGTGTTTTGACATATCTACGATCTCTGTTTTCATAATGTCACAGATTTCTATAATATCCCTACGATTATTCTTGTTATATTTAACTTTTAATAACATTAATTCCCGGGTATAGCACTGTTCCTGGGACAAAGTCTTCACTTTGATGACATCCAGTTTCTTATTCAGCTGCTTTTCAATCTGCTCTAGGGTACGCTCATCACCGGAGCTTACAATGGTCATACAGGAAACTGCATGGTCATCGGTCTCTCCCACGGCAAGGCTGTCAATATTAAAACATCTTCTGGAGAACAGACCGGCTACCTTGCACAGAACACCGGAACGGTTCTCTACCAATACGGAATATATTCTCTTCATTTTAAGTACAGCTCCCTTCCGTTATTTTACCAGATCCATCGGATCGATCAGACATTCTAACAGCATGGTATTGTCTTCCGCCAGAAAAGCGTCCAGAATCTCATCCACGTGTTCCATGTTGTTCAATCGCAGATACGGAATATCATAGGCCGCAGATAATTTCTCCAGATCCGGGCTTCCGGACAGATCCACGACAGAATAATGATCTTTGTAGGTATAGTGCTGGTATTCCCTTACCATACCCAGATAATTGTTCTTTAGCACGATGATCTTTACCGGGATATTGTGCTGTCTGATCGTAGCCAGCTCCATCATGGACATCTGAAAGGAACCGTCACCGCATACCGCAATAACCTGCTTATCCATGGCCGCTGTCTTGGCTCCCATGGCTGCCGGAATAGAATAACCCATGGTTCCCATACCGCCGGAGGTCAGGAATTTGCCTTTTTTCACAATGTGATAGCCACAGGACCAGATCTGATTCTGTCCCACGTCCGCCACATAGACACCGTCCTCCTGCATCTTCTCGGAAAGTCTTGTGATAAATGCTGCAGGATCCACATAATCGGGATTGGGGGTTCTCTTCTTCTCCATGGTAGAACGATATTCATTCAATGTAGTGAGCCATTCCTCGTAGTTACAGTCAAATTCTTCTTTCTGAAAATCCTGGAAGATGTGTTTTGCATCACCTACCAGTGGAATGGAAGGACCCGCATTTTTGCCGATCTCCGCAGGATCCACGTCAATGTGCACCAGCACTTTGTTTCTTGTGATGAGATCCGGCTGACTGACCGCGCGATCTGCCACTCTGGCTCCCACCATGATCAGCAGATCCGATTCGTTCATGGCACGGTTGGCATAAGTCTTACCGTTATTGCCCACCATTCCATAATAAAGCGGATGTTCGGTAGGCATAACACCGATACCCATCATGGTGGACACCACGGGAATACCGTGTTCTTCCGCAAAGCTGCGCAGCTCCTCCTCGGCCTCACTGAGCAGGACTCCTCCTCCGGCACAGATAATGGGACGTTTCGCCCGCTCCAGCTCTTTGATAACCTTCTTGATCTGCACGGCATGTCCTTTGACGGTAGGCTTGTAGGTACGTAGATTCACTTCTTCCGGATAATGGAAATTTTTGATCGTTGCATTCTGGATATCAATGGGAATATCGATCAATACCGGCCCTTTTCTACCGGTATTGGCAATATAAAATGCTTCCTTGAACACTCTGGGAATATCATTTACATTTTTCACCAGATAGCTGTATTTTACAAAAGATTCCACGGCGCCGGTAATATCCGCCTCCTGGAACACATCACTGCCCAGCAGTTCACTGTTGACCTGACCGGTAATGCAGATCATGGGGATACTGTCAGCAAATGCCGTGGCAATACCGGTGATCACATTGGTGGCACCGGGGCCGGAGGTCACCGCACATACACCGGGTCTTCCGGTCATACGGGCAACACCGCTGGCCGCATGGGCCGCGTTCTGTTCTGTACGGATCAACACCGTTTTGATGTCAGAATCCAGAATGCTGTTGAAAAAAGGACATATGGCAACACCGGGATATCCGAAAACAGTACTTACCCCCTCTGCTTCCAGACATTTAATAATCGCATCTGCTCCAATCATTTTGCTTTGCTCCTTTATCTATACTCCATTATTTCTGTTGTTTCAGACTCTTCTACATCAGGCTTTTGGCCAGTTTCACGGCATCCGCCGCATCCTTGGAATAGCCGTCGGCACCGATCTCATCCGCATATTCCTGCGTAATGACAGCGCCGCCGATGATGATCTTGGCGGTGATGCCTTCTTCTTTTGCGGCTGCCACGATCTCCCGCATTCTCTGCATGGTGGTGGTCATCAGTGCTGACAGGGCAATAAATTCCGCATGATGTTCTTTCGCCGACTCCAGAATTTTCGCCTGCGGCACATCCTTGCCCAGATCGATCACATGGAATCCGTGGTTTTTTAACATCAGTGCCACCAGATTCTTGCCGATATCATGGATATCTCCTTCCACCGTGGCAATGACCACCACCGGCATTTCTTCTCCGGTGCCTCCGGTCTGCAGCAACGGTTCCAGCACCTCGATGGAATTCTTCATGGCTTCCGCACTGGCAATCAGCTGCGGCAGAAAATACTTGCCCTGATCAAAGAATTCACCTACCTGATTAATGGCAGGAAGCAGTACCTGATTCAATAGCTCCGCAGGTTTCTCTCCGCTTTCCAATGCTTCCTTCGTGATCTTTACAATGCCGTTACGGTTGCCTTTCAGTACCGCCGTCTTCAGCTTGTCCTGCATTTCATTGATCTGCGGACCGTTATCAGCAGTCGTTACTTTGGCGGCATTGCCGGCAGTGCCTGTCTTGGCGGTTGTTCCCTGATTTTCCAACAGGGCCAGTTTTTTTGCCAGTTCCGCTTCTTTCTCTTCTCTGCGCTCCCTGACGCCACCGGCGTACTCGATATAGCGAAGAGCGGCTTCTTCTTTGTTCAACAGCAGATCCGCAGCCAAAGCACAGCTCATCAGAAGTTCCTGGGAAGGATTGGCAATAGCCATGGTCAGTCCCGCCTGAATTGCCAGCGTCAGGAATGCGGTATTAACAAAACTTCTCTCCGGCATGGCGAAGGAAATGTTGGACAGACCGCAGATCGTGGCAAAACCGTTCTCTTTGCAATAGCGGATGGTCTCCAACGTTTCCAGTGCAGCTTTCGGATTGGCACCTACCGTTGCCACCAGACCGTCCACCACGATATCTTCTTTGCACATTCCCAGAGAAAGTGCCCGGTCATAAATCTTGTGAATAATCTCTTTCTTCTCTTCTATATCCTTGGGCAGTCCCGCATCCGACAAAGGAAGCAGGATAAACATAGCACCGTATTTGGCTACAATGGGAAGTAGTTTTTCAAATTTTTCCGTCTCCAGAGATACAGAATTGACCAGAGCACGTCCGGGATAATTACGCAGTGCAGCTTCTAAGACTTCCACGTAGCTGGAATCCAGGGAAAGAGGCAGGTTCGTGACACCGCTGACTTCCTCCAGAGCCCGAAGCATGCTGGCTTTCTCGTCGATACCGCTCATGCCCATATTGATATCCAGTACCTTGGCACCGCAGGCGTCCTGTTCTTCGGCAAACTGTATCACCTTTTCAAAGCTGCCCTCACGAAGCTGTGCCTGAAGTGCTTTCTTGCCGGTAGGATTGATACGTTCTCCCACAACGAAAAAGCCGTCATCCAGCCCAAAGCTGTGGGTAATACGTTCGGAGGTCAGATACCGAATTCCATCCGGTCTTCGGGATGCTGCAACCTTCGCATCTGTACCAAATCGTTCATGGATCTGTCTTATGAATTCCGGAGTGGTACCACAACAGCCGCCAAGAATCGTAGCTCCGGCATTGACCAGTACTTCCATCTCTTCTGCAAACTCTTCTGCTTCCATGTTGTAGCAGGTAGTTCCGTTTTCATCCAGAAAAGGAAGTCCGGCATTGGGTTTTGCAATTACAGGAATTCTGGTATGGGATACCATCTCCGAAACAATGCTCTCCATCTGAGCCGGACCTGTGGAACAGTTGGCACCGATAGCACTGGCCCCCAGGCTTTCCAACACAATGGCCGCCGTTTTCGCATCCGTACCGAACAAAGTTCTTCCATCCGCTTCAAAGGTCAGTGTAGCGATTACCGGCAAATCACAGACTTCTTTCGCCGCGATCAGTGCCGCTCTGGTCTCCGCCAGGCTCATCATGGTCTCCACCACCAGAAGATCCGCCCCGGCATCCACCAGACAAAGAATCTGCTCTTTATAAATATCGATCAGTGTTTCCAACTCCATTTTTCCCATGGGCTTTAACTGTTCACCAGTCATTGTGAGATCACCGGCCACATAAACCGGATGTCCCGGAGTACTCTCTGCCGCTTTCTTCGAAATAGCCACCAGATCACGAATCATGGAAGTCATATTTTTTTCCAGATGATATTCTGCCAGTTTGACGCGATTGGCGGTAAAGGTAGGGGCATACAGGATATTGGTTCCCGCCTGCACGTAATCCTTCTGTAATTGCAGCATGACATCCTGATGCTCCAGGATCCACTGCTCCGGGCAGACGCCGGAAGGCATTCCTGCCTTCACCAGATTGGATCCTGTAGCGCCGTCCAGATATAAAATATGGTCTTTGCTTAACGTAATAAATTCTTCTCTTGTCATAGCTCTCTTTTCCTGTATCTTGATTCTTTTAATCATACCACAATGTCCTTTTATTCGTAAAGGGGACGTTTTAACATTATAAGGTTGCGTAAAACTGCAGAATATGATAAATTTTTAGATGGATCAAATGATTTGGAGGATATAATTTTGAAGAAAAAAATACTTGCCCTTACGGCCGGACTGCTGACCGCACTTACGCTTACCGCCTGCGGAAAGGATCCTGCGCTGACACAGTTTAAGGAGGAAATAGATTCTTTTTGTACCGAGATCTCCGATATAGATACCGAGATCAACAACGTAGACGCGACATCCGAAAATGCCACCGATGAACTTCTCGGTTATCTGGATCAGCTGGACAGCGCTTTTCAGGATTTTGCAGCGTTGGATTTTCCTACTGAATTTGATTATCTGGAATCTCTTGCCGATGAAGCAAGCGAATATATGACCACTGCGGTAGAGAGTTACCACGATGCCTATGATAACGGTGGTTACAATCAGCTGACCGCAGACTATGCAAAGGAAAATTATGCCAGAGCTTACAAGCGGATCCAGATCATCATCACTTTCCTGCACGGTGAACAGCCCGAAGATGTAAATCTGACCACTGCAGAGGAAACAGCGGCTGCTTCTGCTGCAGAATAGTTACAATTTTTTAATAATCACAGAAACGTGCGCTGCCAGGCGCACCCATAAAAAGAATCCCCGATGTAATGAACACCGGGGATTCTTTTTATGACTTATTGTCATTTTTATTATTTTAAAATCTTGATCTGGCCGATCAGAGGAACTTCCTTCTCCTGCTCCTGGCAAGCATAAATCAGACCCATGATCCAGCATACAAACAGAAAGATGCTTAAGATAGTGCCAACAATACCACCTACATAAGGAATGTAGTTGATTACTGCTGCAACGATCTGGCCGATCAGAATAACCAGAGCCTGATTCAGATGGAACTTAGCACCCTCTTTGTCACCTGCGCAAAAAGCAACGATCCAGCCGATCCAGGTAATGTAAGCAATGATACCCGTAGTTTTTTTATTCATGTTTTCTCCCTCTGCACTTTTGTGCGATAAAATATTCTGTATATGTAAAAAATGCAAATACAGTCATAATGTAATGTGAAACTTCAGAAGCAAAATATTCTTCAGAATAAAGTTCCCTATCATGATCCCTACCGCCGCATACAGATGCCATTCATGAAAGCGCCAGCCTTTGATCCTGCCAATATGTAATCTGGCAAGGGTCTGACTTAGCATAAAACCTCCAAAGATAACAACAGTATACGTAACCAGTGGATGATACCAGGTGGCCAGTAGCGGATGTCCAGTAAGCAGTGCACTTACCGCTCTCGTTCCACCACAGCCGGGACAGTAAATCCCAAATAATCGATAGACCACGCAGGTATATCCCTGCAGTCTCGGAACGATTATATGAAGATACAGAAAGCTTCCGATGCTTCCGACCAGCAGAAATATCCATCCTGCAATATAAAGCTGATCTTCCAGGCTCCGCTGGTTTTTAGTAGTAGTTTGCAAGTTCACTCATAAATGCTACAGAAAATACAGCAGCTAAGATTGTAATGATAATTCCCAGTACAATACCAATGATAGAACAGATCAGTCCAGCCTTTGCCAGGCCGGTCTTGCCCTGCTTGTTGGCAAATACTGCGCAAATGATACCACCGATTCCAAACAGTGCGCCGATCCATCCGGTGCAGCATCCAAGTACGATGGAAAGGATACCCAGTACCAAGCTGACAATAGCCAGTACATTGTTTTCTTTGTTCTCCGGCTGCTGTACAGGAGCTGTTGCAGCTGCCTGAGGCTGTACATTTGCGGTATAATCCTGATAATTGTTCACAGGCTGTTCTGTTACCGGGGTCTCCTGTACAGTTTCTGCTGCGGAGCTTACTTCTGTTGCAGTAGTATCTACTGTAACATTGTTTTCATTTTCAAAATTCTGTCCGTCCATTTTCTCCTCTTTCTGGCCTGGAAATGGCCTGATATTAATCTGCCAGGGGATTACCCTTGCCGTCTGTGTCGATCTTGCCGGTCAGGATCATGATACCTTCTACCAGTCCCCAGATACCTACACCCATAACAATGAATACGCCGACTACCACACAGCATAAAAGGATTCCCACGATGGAAAGTACCAATTGGGTAACTGCCTTACCGGTATAGCCAAGATAGAAATTATGTACGCCGAACGTACCAAGGAAAATTGCCAACAGACCGGCTACCAGTTTGGATTTTGCATCCGGTGCCGGTGCCTGCTTATTGGCTACGCCACAGTTTAAACATACTGCTGCATCCGGAGCTAAAGGCTTACCGCAGTTATGGCAGTAATTATTCCCCTGTCCCTTGGCCACACCGCACTTTACGCACATCACAGCTTCGTCTGTCATATAAGGCTCGCCGCAATTCTTACAAAAGTACATTTATTCTTCCTCCCTCTTTTTTGTTCCTGACTCATTTCTCAGTCATTACTGTACATTATACAGGATGTTTGTATATTTTACCAGTGTTATTTTCACATTATAGGCTCTCATAACGTGCAATTTCTACCGGAAAACGAAGTTATTTCCGCCTTTTGTCACAAAATATGAATAATTTCCGATACAATTCGTAATATCCAAAAACTGCCATGACAGAGAATACCGGAATGGTATTATATAGATATCTGGCTCTTGCCTCGAATAACATAACAAATAAAAACATACCGATAAATGTAACGATCATCACAGTAGAAAGACACAGCCGGTCAGACAGGTTCTCTTCTGTCCGGTATTTGGGTCTGCGGATTGTTGACACCGCCGTCCACAAAAGCATACCAGCCTCTGTTATGACTCCCAACAGTACAAAAAGCCATAATCCCTGGCTGATCGTCGTAAACCAGATATAATTGCTGCCGTCCTGCCAGTAAAAAGCCCTCAGAAGTTCTTTCCAGGAGCTGTCTACGTTCAACGGATATTCCCACGCCTGAAAATACCCTTCCTGATACCAGCTGAACGTCCCGTCGTTAAAATTCATGACCTGCTTACGCAGCCAGAACCGGATTGTACCCCAAATACCACGATCACCGATTCTTTTGCGGATTCCTTCCATCTCATATTGTATCCGGGTATTTTTATCCGTACCAGCAAAAGATCGTACGATCTCAAGTCCCTCTCCGGAACAGGCCCCGGTAGTATCCTCATTGAGGCCGTTATACATATAATTACTCCAGCCGATCTCCATATCCGCATTATAATCATACTGTACGGAACAGTAGATTCCCTGCTTACAAAAAGCCCCAAGTCCGAAAGCCGCTATCAGAAGCAAGATTTTTAAGCCGATCTTCTGCAGCCGCTTACGCATTGGCACCTCTTCCCAGGCAGACCATACCAGATCCACCAGTACTACCGCAATCAATGTGACATAGCAGGTGGCTTTCATGATTCCGCCAAAGCACCCCAGAAACATTATCAAAAACCATAAAAGGTATTTCCGTTTTCTCCCATTCTTCCGGAACAATGAATACAGTAGAAGAATCAGGATCGGCATGGCAATGGTGCTTCCGTCCGTATAGGGAATGATCTTCCAGGGAGAGATTCCCAGAAAGATGCTCTGAAAGACCAGGGCAATCACGGAAATTCCAAGGTTCCTGCTGACCTGAAGGACCAGAAGTACCGAACAGAATACCGCCAGTGACAGCATGACGCACTGGAACTGGATCCAGATAAATTCCGGATTGTAGGGATACCCCTTAAGTCCTGAGGCAAAAGAATACAACTGATACAAAAGCCATGTAACGGGAATATTATTACTGTAGATCGTATAGTAATCGTCATACCCCAGTGTCTGGCCCTCATAAAGCCAGCGGGCGGAATTGGCCACCATGCCGCAATCCCAGCCACCGTAAAATGCAATGCATTTGGATATTTTTATATTCACAAGACAGAACAGAATACAGACTGCCAGTGTGATCCCGGTAAACCAGACTGCTATGCGTCCGGTGTAAGGAATCTTTCGCAGAAAATAGTACGCTGCCCCCAGTACAGCCACTCCGATCACCGCGCACAGGGATAGTACTTTATTTCCCTCCACGGTAATGATCTTATGCATTTCGTTGTAGTTCATATTGGTCCCGTAGAATACTATATAATAGAAAACAGGAAGAAACAGTACAAGCAAAAGCACTGACAGTGTTGCTGTACTGATACATTTTTTCTTCATTGTCAGAAATTCCTTTCCATTCTTGTTCTCAAAATACTATTGGTAATATTTTAGCATTTCTCTGAACTATTTACAATGTAACTACAGAAAATCAATCTCGTAGATCCTCTCTACCGGAATTTCTGTTCCCTGTATCCGAAGGCTTTTTGTGTTCTCATCGATTTTGCGGACACAGCCTTCTACGGCAGTATAACTGCCGCCGTCCTTTTTCTCATCCGGCACAAAATAAATAATTTTCACCGGTACTGTGTCCAGCAGATGCTGTTGCAAATAAGAAATCTGGCGGTCGATCTCCTGCTTCCTGTCCTCATCCAGTTCCACAAAACGGTCTGTCCGGCGGGCCGTTTCTCTCAGAGCGTCATCATATCCCGTAAGTGCCGCAAAGGGAGAAAACTGTGCTGCCCTGTCTTGCAGAGGCATTCGGGGATGGGTGGCTGACACCGGGTGAGGCAGATGGAGCATGTCCTTATATTTTTCATTCATTTTTTTACTCTTTTCCTGTTATCGGATTTTGTGGTCCGATAAATATTATGCCTTATGTCCGCCAATCTGACGGTTCCTGTCTATGGTTGTGGCTCCCTCCTGCAGATCGGCAGCCTTCAGAATCGCATTCTTTCCATACTTTGATTTTACGCTTAGCATTGCTTCCTGCAAGTGTTTTTCTTTTTCCAGCCGTTCCTTTTCCAGCTGCTTTGTTTCCCGGGAAGTTTCCTTCTGCCCCGTTTGCAAAAAGCCTCCGGAGAACAGATCCAGCTGTTCGTAGAACGGCTCTTCCTTTACGCTGTCCGCATCCTTTAGATGATTGGCCACCAGAGTGATTCTTCGGGTCAGCAGCATGGGATCTACAATCCGTTCATATAATCCCATTGTTGTCTCTGTAATCCTGCTGACTGACGCAGTCATTGCATCAAGGTTTCCAGTGCCGTGGGCATGCTTCGGCACGCTTCTGCCATAACGATCTACCGTGATTTCACCATGATAATGATCTGCGATCTCCGGAATCTTCAGGTTGTCAATATCATAGCCAACAGTCAGCACGATCTGATCTGTGACCAGCTTTTTTTCCACCAGATCCATTGCCAGCTGTTCTGCCATTTCCCGGACTACGATCTTGGCCTGCATAAAATCCGTGGCGCAATGCAGTACCTGACCGGAGCTGATACAGTTAGTCTCCGGTCGATAGGATTTGATCAGGTCCATGGTCACCGGCTCATACCCCCAGGCATGATCGATCAAAAGCTCCGCATTGATGCCGAACATCCGGTACAGCAAATCTTCGTTATAGTAATCTCCCGGTCCTCCGATAGAGCATCTGGCCACATCGCCCATGGTAAACATTCCGGCGGCTTCCAGCTTCTTGCGGTATCCGGCGCCGACTCTCCAGAAATCCGTCAACGGCCTGTGATCCCACAAAAGTTCCCGATAGCTGATCTCATCCAATTCGGCGATCCGGACTCCGTTATCATCCGGTTCCATATGCTTTGCTACAATATCCATGGCAATCTTGCACAGGTACAGATTGGTTCCGATTCCTGCTGTGGCGGTCAGCCCTTTTTTCTCCAGAATCTCTGTTGCAATTCTGGATGCTAGTTCTCTCGCTGTCATACCATAGGTCTTCAGGTATTGTGTCACATCCAGAAACACTTCATCAATAGAATAGACATGAATATCTTCCGGCGCGATATATTTCAAATAAATATTATAGATCTGGGTACTATATTCCAGATATCTCGCCATCCGGGGCGTGGCGGTCACAAAACCAACTTCCAGTTCCGGATGCCTCTGCAATTCATCCGCAAAGGTGCTTTTTCCCAAAAATCTGCCGCCAGGGGACCGCACTTTCCGCATGGCATTTACTTCTCTTACTTTGGAGATCACTTCGAACAGTCTTGCCCGTCCCGGGATTCCATAGGATTTCAGAGAGGGAGATACCGCCAGGCAGATGGTCTTCTGCGTCCGGGAAGCATCCGCCACCACCAGATTCGTATTCAAAGGATCCAGCCCTCTGTCAACGCACTCCACGGAGGCATAAAAAGACTTCAGATCCATAGCAATATAAGTATGGGATTGTGATTCCATTGCTGCCTCCTTTCAAACACTTTCTATAAATGATTATAGCAGAATGCATGTTCGATTACAAAGTAATTTTGTGGAAAAAAAGACTCCCGAACAATGTCGGGAGCCTTGAAATCCTTGATTTATCTGATTTTATGTTTTAGAACTTACCAGCCTTAGCAGCTTCCTCGATGGATACAGCAACAGCTACGGTAGCACCTACCATCGGGTTGTTGCCCATGCCGATCAGACCCATCATCTCAACGTG
>OIZW01001966.1_pt1 | contig 11381 bp, 8 predicted proteins | sample 1588581 | NCBI WGS metagenome assembly OIZW01 (sample SAMN03283266) | human gut metagenome | biome: human-associated habitat; material: feces | host: Homo sapiens | place: USA | collected 2013 | reverse complement strand
GAGCCTGCGGAGGAAGCCGCCCCCGTGGCCCCCGCCGCTCCCGTTACCTCCCCACCGGCAGCGTCTGCTGCCCCCGCCCCTGTGGCTAAGCCCCGTGAAGCGGCCAAGCCTTCCGTCACGGCGCAGGAGGTGCAGGACGCCACCGAGGAGGTGACCGCTGCGGTGGAGCAGGAGCTGGCCCAGCCGGAGGAGGCGTACCAGTATCCCCCCATCACGCTTCTGGATGAGAATACCGCCGACAACTATACGGAGGTGGGGGCTGAGCTGCGGAGCAACTCCCAGCGCTTGGCACAGACCCTTCAGAGCTTCGGTGTGGACGCCCGCCCCGGCGCTGTGGTTCACGGCCCCAGCGTCACCCGCTATGAGTTCACGCTGGAGCAGGGGGTGAAGCTGTCCAAGATCACCAACCTCTCTGATGATATTGCGTTGGCATTGGGGGCCAGCGGCGTCCGCATCGCCCCCATCCCCAATAAAATTTCCGTGGTGGGCATCGAGGTCCCTAACCGGGCCGTCACCCCGGTTCGCATCCGGGACGTGGTGGAGTCCCGCACCTTCACCGAGCACAAGTCCCCGGTGGCCTTCGCCGTGGGCAAGGACATCGGCGGCAGCTGCATCGTGGGGGATATCGGCAAGCTTCCCCATGTGCTCATCGCCGGCACCACCGGCTCCGGTAAGTCCGTGTGTACCAACTCCCTCATCGTCAGCATCCTCTATAAGTCCACCCCGGAGGAGGTCCGCTTCATCATGGTGGACCCCAAAATGGTGGAGCTGGCCCCCTACAACGGCATCCCCCACCTGCTGATCCCCGTGGTGACAGACCCCAAAAAGGCCGCCGGAGCCCTGCAATGGGCGGTGTTCGAGATGATGAAGCGCTATAAGCTGTTCTCCGAGCACGGGGTCAAGGATCTGGCGGGCTATAATGCGCTGGCCCGGCAGGACGAGGAGCTAAAGACCCTGCCCACGGTGGTGGTGGTCATCGACGAGCTGGCAGACCTGATGCTGGTGGCCGCTAAGGAGGTGGAGGAGTCCATCTGCCGGGTGGCCCAGATGGGCCGTGCCGCCGGGATGCATCTGGTCATTGCCACCCAGCGTCCCTCCTCCGACGTCATCACCGGCCTGATGAAGGCCAATATCCCCAGCCGCATCGCCTTCGCTGTGGCCTCCTCGCTGGAGTCCCGCATCATTCTGGATACCACCGGCGCAGAAAAACTGGTGGGCAAGGGCGATATGCTCTATGCCCCTCTGGGGGCCGGAAAGCCCACCCGTGTGCAGGGCTGCTTCATCACCCCGGAGGAGATCGAGAGGGTAGTGGGCTTCGTCAAGACCACCGGCGAGGCGGAGTACTCCCGTGAGGTCATGGACAAGATCGAGCAGGCGGTGAAGGAGAAGGAAAAGGGCGGCGGAGGAAAGACCTCTGCCGAACCCGCCGAGGCGCAGGAGGACGGCGATGAGCTGCTGCCCGCCGCCGTGGAGGTGGTTCTGGAAACGGGACAGGCCTCCGTCTCCATGCTCCAGCGCCGCCTGAAGCTGGGCTATTCCCGCGCCGCCCGTCTGGTGGATCAGATGGAGGAACGGGGCATTGTCGGCCCCTTCGAGGGTTCCAAGCCCCGCCAGCTGCTCATCGACAAGGCCAAGTGGCAGGAGCTGCAAATGAGCAAGCAGCCCCAGCCTGAGCCGGAGATCGACCGCAGCGGCTCCATTCGTGACGTGTTCGAGAGCCGTGACGCACTGGAGTAACGCCCTTGGCATGAGCGTGATAAAACAGGAATAAGGAGGACAGGCAAACGCCTGTCCTCCTTATTCCTGTTTTGCGTTATCGGATTCACTTTCCAAGATAAATATATGGGGAGCATCTTCCTGCAAATAGGCTTCTTCACACGCCTGCTGTGCGGCGATCAGAATATGGATCGCTTGTTCAGCTGCCCGCATCATGGTCGAATACATCTCTTTATAATCAGCCAAAATACTCACCCTTTTCTATTCTACCATATTGTGGCTATATCCACAATATGGTTTTTCTGCTTTTCTTTCTATAATGATTTGAGAAGAAAGGTGGTGACCGTGATGTTTGATTACAGCCCCCTGTGGGAAACTATGCAGCGCCGTGGCGTCTCCCAGTACCAGCTGCTGAAGAGCGGCGTGGATAACAAGACGCTGGACGCTTTGAAAAAGGGCCGCAACATCACCATGGTCACGCTGGAAAAGCTCTGCCGCATCATCGGCTGCACCCCCAACGATGTCATCCGCTTCTCTGATGAGCCCCGCTGACGGCCTGCCGGAGTTAGCTTTTGATTTCAAAAGGAGGACAGGCAAACGCCTGTCCTCCTTTTCCGTGTATCTGCAAGAGTTTTCCCCGCAGGCCGCACCTGTTTTCTCCTGCGCCCCGCCCTTGACGGTAGGGCGTTTTTCCGCTAAAATAGGACATACTGGAGTAGAATACACATTTTCAGATAAACGAGGTAGCATTATGGCAAATGGATTCATCGATAAAGCCCGCATCACCGTCCGGGCCGGCAACGGCGGTAACGGAGCCGTGGCCTTCCACCGGGAGAAATACGTGGCCGCCGGCGGCCCTGACGGCGGCGACGGCGGCGACGGCGGCAGCATCATCGTGCAGGTGGATGACAATATGTCCACGCTGATGGACTTCCGCTACAAGCGCAAATATGTGGCTTCTCCCGGCGTAGATGGGCAGGGCGGCCGCAAAAGCGGCAAGGACGGAGAGAGTCTCACCATCCGGGTCCCCAGAGGGACTCTCATCCGGGACGCCGAGACCGGCGAGATCATCAAGGATATGTCCGACAGCGAGCCCTTCGTCCTCTGTAAGGGCGGCCGGGGCGGCTGGGGCAACCAGCACTTCGCCACCCCCACCCGACAGGTACCCCGCTTCGCTAAGGCGGGCCTTCCCGGCGAGAGCCACGACGTGGTGCTGGAGCTGAAGCTGCTGGCGGACGTGGGTCTGGTGGGCTTTCCCAACGTGGGCAAAAGCACCCTTCTGAGCGTGGTCAGCAAGGCCCATCCCAAGATCGCCAACTACCATTTCACCACCCTCTATCCCAATCTGGGCGTGGTGTATGTGGATGAGGGCGTGTCCTTCGTTATGGCGGATATCCCCGGAATCATTGAGGGGGCCAGCGAGGGAGCCGGGCTGGGCCACGACTTCCTGCGGCACATTGACCGCTGCCGCCTGCTGGTGCATCTGGTGGATGTCTCCGGCAGCGAGGGCCGGGACCCCATAGCGGACTTTGACGCCATCAACGCAGAGTTAGAGCAGTATAGCCCGGAGCTGGCTCAGCGGCCCCAGATCGTGGTGGCCAACAAGACGGATCTGTTGGCGGACCCTGAGCAGCTGGAAGCCTTCCGCTGCCATGTGGAGGAGGCGGGCTATGAGTTCATGGCCATGTCCGCCGCCACCCATCAGGGGACCCGTGAGCTGGTGCAGGCCATCGCCCGCCGCTTGGCGGAGCTGCCGCCGGTGACGGTCTATGAGCCGGAGTATGTACCCCGCCCGCCGGAGGTGGATACCACCGCCCCGCTGGATATCCACCGGGACGACCACACCTGGCTGGTGGAGGGGCCGTGGCTCCAGCGGCTCATGGGCAACATCAATTTCTCCGACTATGAGAGCCGGATGTACTTCGATAAGGTCCTGCGCCAGTCGGGTCTGTTCGATCAGCTGGAGCAGATGGGGATCCAGGACGGGGATATCGTCTCCATGTACGATCTGGAATTTGAGTATCAGCGCTGAGAGCTTGGACATTTTTTGGACGTCCACTCGCCCCATATCGGACCGGGAGCTGACGCCCGAAGGGATACCGGTTTTGTCCCATGGGACACGCCGCCGTCTCCCAAACCGGGACTTGTTCCACATAGAAAAATTGGTCCCGCCGGTGAGCCATTTTCCCACGGAGGATTTTTTTCTGCGGTGGAAAATCCTCCGTTCGGAGAAAAAATTTCGTGGAAGAGAAAAAGCAGCATAAAAAACGAAAAGCAAACCCAGGGGAGGGAGGAGCAGCGCTCCTCCCTCCCCTGGGTTATCTGCAATGATTGGATGAACGCATCATCCATTTTCTTTCTCCTGATCCTTCTTTGCAAAAACAGGGTACAGTCTCTGAAAAAGGCGGCGGTCAAAAAGCCCATGTACCATTGCGGAAGATGGGGACCACCTTGCCGCCGTCGCACACGGCGTCGATGGAGAGGTCCGCCGAGCCGATCATGAAGTCCTCGTGGATCATGGAGTCGTTGACGCCCAGCGCCCGGCACTCCTCCAGCGTCTTGTTCTGGAAGTCCCGGATGGTATCGGCAAAGCCCATGCCCAGCGCCAGATGGCAGCAGGCGTTTTCATCAAAGAGGGTGTTATAAAACAGCAGGCCCGTTTGATTGATGGGGGAGTCGAAGGGGACCAGAGCGCACTCGCCCAGATAGCAGCTGCCCTCGTCCATGGTGATGAGCTTGGTCAGCAGGTCGTTGTTGACCTCGGCGTGCCACTCCACCGCCTTACCCTCGTGGAAGCGGATCCAGAAGCCGTCGATGAGCTGACCCTGATAGCTCAGGGGCTTGGTGGCGTAGACGATCCCCTCGGCCACACCCTTCATGGGGGAGATGAAGCACTCCTCCGTGGGGATATTGGGATTGAAGAAGATGCCTTGCAGGCTGGTCTCGCCGCCGCCGCAGAACTGCGCCTCCGGGATCATGCCCACGGTGAAGTCCGTGCCGTTGGCGCTCTTGTAGCGCAGCTCCCGGATGCCCAGACCGCTGAGGTACTGGCACCGGTCATGGAGGTCCTTGTTGTGGGCCTCCCATGCCGCCACGGGGTCCTCGTCCACCCGGCTGGTGGACAGGATGGCCTCCCACAGCTTCTCGATGGCCTGACTGGTCCGCAGCTCCGGGAACAGCTTCTTGGCCCATGCGGCGCCGGGGACGGCGGCGATGCACCACTGGTACTTGTTCTCGATCTGATCCCGGTATTTCTTGATGACGGGGTACAGCCGCTGCTGGCTCTTGGCCATCTTCTCCTGATTGATGCCCTTCAGGCCGTCGGGATCCTCGCTGAGCAGGTAGATACGGCAGGGGATGGTATCCACATAGTGCTGCCAGCGGGCTTCCTCGTAGTTATCAAGCTTGGAGAGAGTGGTCAGGGTCCGATAGCGGTAGTGGAGCTTTTGCAGGGGCTGATAGCTCCAGTCCACCACCACCTTCTTGGCCTTGCGCTTATAGCATTCCTCCACCAGCATCTTCACAAACTCCGGCTGATCCAGATCGGCGGCGATGAATACCTCCTGACCCGGCTGCACATTGACGCCGGAGGCGGCGATCAGCTGGGCATATTTCCTCAAAACGGTCTTTTTCACGGCAATCCCCTCCTGTATTCTGATGGTTTGGTGCCATTATAGCACGCCTGACGGCAGATGGAAAGGGCTTTCTTGCAAGCGGAGACGGGATGTGGTAGGATAGGGGATAGAAGATGAATGGTAAGGGAGAGATGCCCCATGGAGATCGTTTACGCAGACCCACGCATCGTGGTGGCGGTGAAGCCTGCCGGGGTGCTGAGCACCGACGAGCCCGGCGGGATGCCCCAGCTGCTGCGGCAGGAACTGGGGACCCCCTGCATCCGCACGGTACACCGGCTGGACGCCGCCGTCAGCGGGCTGATGGTCTACGCCCGGTCGGCCAAGGCGGCGTCCCTGCTGTCGGAGCAGATTCGCAGCCGCACCTTCGGCAAGGAGTATCTGGCGGTGGTCCACGGCGTGCCGGAGGGGGGCGTGATGACGGACCTGCTGGGGCGGGATCCCGTCCGGCGGCGCACCTATGTGGCGGCGGAGCCGGGGAAGGATGTGCGCCCGGCGGAGCTGTCCTATGAGGTGCTGGGGAGCCGGGAGGGGCTGTCGCTGGTGCGTATCCGGCTGCACACCGGGCGGACCCATCAAATTCGGGTGCAGTTTGCCTCCCGTGGGTTTCCACTGGTGGGGGACCGGAAATACGGCGGGGGAGAGGAAGGGGAAGGCATCGCCCTGTGGTCGTGGCGGCTGGAGTTTACCCATCCACAGACCGGGGCGGCCATGCGGTTTTCCAAACTGCCGCCCAAGGAGGCCCCATGGCTGGGCTTTCCCATGCCCCTGACAGGGAGATAGACAGAAAAAGAGACTGCCGAAGGGGTTCGGCAGTCTCTTTTCATGTGGAAAATTACGGCTCCTCCCGGTGCTTTCTGCGGCTCAGGAGGAAGGCGATGCCGCCCATGGAGAGCGTGGCCATCAGCGGCCACAGGAGGGGAGCGTAGACGTCGCCGGTGGGGGGCGTGGGGTCCTCCAGCTCCTGGGCCTTGAACTGCCAGTCCAGATAGCCAATACCGGACTGGAAGTCGTTGCCCATGGTCAGGGGGACGTTCAGGGTCACGGTGAGCTCCAGATCGCCGCTGGGGGCGATGGTTCCCAGCTCCGTCCAATCCGTCAGCTGTGCCGTCTCGTGGGCGGGCGCATCGAAAAGGGTGGAGGTGGGAGCCTGCACCGTCAGGGTCATCTGAGAGAGAAATTCCTCGGAACCGGACTCGGATCCCAGAGAGCGCAGGTACAGCCGCACCCGATGGTCGCTGTCGTTTCGCAGGCGCAGGGTCTGGGTCAACCGGTCGCCGGGCATGACGCCCTTAAAGTCCGGGAACAGGTCGGAGGGGGAGTAGTCACTGCCGGGAAGGAACACGAAGCTCTGAGCGTCGCCGTCATAGGTGACGGAGCCGGTATCGGCGTAGGCGGCGCAGAGACAGGACAGGAGCATCAGCAGCGTCAACGCCAGAGAACAGATGTTTTTTCGTTTCATGCCGTTCCCTCCTTACTGATACTGGGCCACGTGGCCCGGCGTGATGGTGACGCCCCAAGCCTGACCCAAGGCGTCTGTCGGGGCGCTCTGGATAGCCTCCGCCATGATCTCCAGCGCCTGCTTGCCGCCGTCGGCATCGCTGTAGCTGCCGGTGAGGGTCAGGCTATCAATGAGCGGGGTTTCGGGCTGCTGACCGGGGGCCACGGGGTAGGTGTAGTAGTAATAGTCGCCATACTTTACCCAGCCGTCGCCGGGGGTGAAGGCGGGGATGGCTGCCGTGCCGCCGATGTGTTGGCCGTCGTCATTGACCCGGTAGGTCACCAGCTTCACCCGGAGGTAGGCGTCAATGTCACCGGTGTTGGTGACGTTGACGTTCTTCTTGGTCGTGCCGTCAAACTCCTCCGTGACGGTGCAGGACACATGGGCGGGAGTGAACCGGTTGGGGACGGGGTCCGTATGGGTGATGAGATACGCCAGCGTGGCGCCGGTGAGGGCCAGCGCCAGCAGAACCAGCGTCAGAAGCAGCGCTCCCGGCTTCCGGGGCGAAGGATATTTTCTGCGTGCCACAAACAGTTCCTCCTTTCTCAGTGTCGGATCCCGAAGATGTTGGCGATGACATCACTGAAGCCGTTGAGCCAGCGGTCATTCTTCAGGGTGTTGGTGCAGGTGATGCTGCCGCTATTGTGGCCGGCGGTGAGGGTGCAGCCGTCCGGCTTATCGGGGTCGTAGGTGGCATCGTAGCGCCAGCTCCAGCCGGTGTTCTCCTCAATGGTGTATTTGCCCACCGGAAGCTCATAGATGGTGATGCTGCTGTTGCCCACCACCGTGACCTGGGTGTAGGGGTTACCGTTACGGTAGACGTTGAACACATAGGGTTCGCCGTCAGCGCCGCCGGTCTTGGTGACGGTCAGGGCGCAGGTCCTGACGTGGAGCAGGAAGGCGGGGTCGCCGCTGGTGTGGCTCCAGGTCTCTCCGGCGCAGTCCGTGTGCAGGAAGGTGGTATCGGCGGTGATGTTGGTGTCACCGATGGAGATGGTGGCCTTCACGGGGATGTCCTGCTTGGTGTTCACGATGTCCGTCAGAAGGGTGGTGTCGTAGCTGTAGCCGTAGGTCAGCCCCGGGGCGATGCCGGTCATGGATACGGTGGTATCCTCGGTGGTGCCGTGGAACCAGCGGGTGGAGGTGCGGTAACCGGGCAGCGTGGCCCTATCGAAGGTGTCGCCGTAGTAGACGGTGCCGTCCTCGTAGGTGAGCGTTGGTTTAAAGACGTTGACCTTGCCGGTGGCGCTGCCGCTCTGTTTGGCGGCCGGTGTGCCGCTGGAATCCGCCTGCGGCTCCGTTTTGGGGGATACCGTGACGGAGACGGCGTAGGAGGTGTCCGCCCGCAGCTGGGTCAGGTCGGTGACGGGGCTGCCGTCCGGGCCTGTGATGGAGACGGTGATATCCACGTAGGCTGTCTGCCACGGTTCCAGACCGTAAGGGTGGTCGGGGTCGGTGGCCTTGGTCAGGTCCAGAGAGATGCTGCCCACCTGCACGGTGGAGCCGCTTTGCAGCTGGCTGGCGGTGAGACCGCCCAGCAGATAGACGTTATAGTCCTGCGCTGCAACGGTGACGGGCTGGATGGGGACGTTTACCGTGGGCTGGGGGAACTCCCGGACAGGGGTCTCGGAGTCTTTGTTTTCATAGACGCCGGCCCCGGCGTTGGTGGGGACATTGTTGCCGCCCAGAAAACCGGGCTGAGGCTTGACGCTGAAGCGGATGACCAGCTTATGGCCCCGGTAGGTGACGATGCCGTTATTCGTAACGGTACCCACGTAGTTCTCGGAGAAGTTAAAGCCTGTGACGCTGACGTTATTGCCGTCTATCGTGGCAGTGGCGCCCATGGCGGTGTCGTTTTGGCGCCATGTGTAGGTGTCGCCGTCCTTGCCGGTGCAGGCGTAGGTCTCCAGCGTGATATCAGAGGCGGTGGCTCCGGCAGGAAGGGTGAACTGGGGGGAGATGATATCCCGGACCACGGATTCCTCCGTCAGGGTGGAGGAGGAGCCGCCGCTCTCGATGTTGTCGGAGATCTGCTGGAAGATGTTGCTGAGAGAACCGGTGTCCGCCGCAGACAGGTAGTAGCTGGGGGTACGGGGCGTGCCGTTGTTGGAGGACACCTGCTGCATGAACCAGTTGCAGGCGCTGTTCAGGGAGCTGCTGTTCTGACCAAGGTCACCTTTGGGCTCGGTGCCGGCACTGGTGGCGTTGGCTCCGGGGAAGATGCCGATGGTGTAGACGGTGGCTCCGGCGGTCTTGATGGCATCGGCATGGGTAATGGCGTCGTTGGCGGCATCCTTCTCAAAGCCGTTGTAGCTGGTGGGGGCGCCGTCCGTAAAGACGATGACCACACGGTAGCGCGTTTCGTTAGGTTGTACGGGGTTGGCGGAGAGGATGCGCTGGGCCATGTCCAGACCCAGATTCGTTTGGGTGGCGCCGTTGGCGGCCAGAGCGCCGATGGCGTTGGAGACCATGGTCTGACCGTCGGAGGTGTTCACCTTCTGAAGAACGTCCTTGAGGTTCTGGTCGGTGATGTCGTTATAGGCCACGCCCACGCTGCCGCTGTTGCTTCCGGCGATAGACAGCAGCTCCGTGTTGTCGCCGTTGCCGGACTGGCTGGCGAAGCCCACCACGGCGATGCGGTGGGAGATGTCGTCCTCGGTGCCGAGGACGCCGTCAGCGCCCTTGGCCTTCTCCGCCACGGCGTTTACAAAGGTGGCGGCGGTATTTTTCAGGGCTTCCCGACGGGTGATTTTGGTGCCGGAGGGAATCTTCTGATAGAGCTCGGTTTCAAATACCGTGTCCGCTCCGGTGGAGGTGCCGATGTCCGTGCGGGTCCCGTTGACGGTGTAGGAATAGGTATATGCATAATCGGGGACGTCCTCCAACCGGTAGATGGGGAAGGGAGGATCGCCGCGCTCAAAGTAGCTTGTTTCCGTGACCGGTGAGCTGCCGGGGACGGTATAAGTGTAGGTATAGGTACGTATTCCGTAATAATTAGTAGTATACGAAACAGATACTTCTACATACTGGCCGTTTACTTCTGTATAGAGGGTATCGCTGCTATCATAGCAGGCGGAGTTGTTTCCGCTATACTCCGTGTACTTTTTGACGGTTCCGGCTTCGGAGCGGTCCATACGGACCTCTGCATAACCGCCGTCGGACAGCTTGTAGTAAAGGTTGCGGTTCTTGCTCTTGTTGCTGCTGTCCATGCGGTTATTATAGTTTGCGTCGTTGGTACGCTTGCCGTAGGAGACCCAGGAGTCCGACGTTGTGGTGGAGAAGTTATCCCCCATAGAGCCGGACTGATCCAGGACCAGAACGATGTCCGTGGGGACGTCGCTGGTGACGGTGCTGATGACCTTGCTGCCGGTGGCGTAGGCCTCCAGCGTGATGTCATAGGTGCCGGTCTCCTCGTTATAAACGGAGGTCTTGTTGACCACCATGCCGTTATTGCCGTTATCGCTGCTGGGATCGGCATCACCGGCGTCACGGGCCGGGGAGCGCCGGGGGGCAGTGCCGCTGACCGGGGGCAGGAAGGGGGCCACGTCGGTGAAATTCACGGTGGGGTAGTCGATGGAGGAGCTGACGGTGTCCGGGTCACCCTGATCGTCGGAGACACCAAAGACCAGACCGGGCATCAGGGTCAGCAGCATGGTGACGGACAGCACCAGCGCCACAAGGGCTTTTCTCTTCATATGCCGCATTTTTTTCATGTACCGCACCTCCTTAACCCTGCGTTGGCCAGCCCAGCGCCTCCAGAGCGGTGACGCCGTTGTTGGCAGTCTGGACAGCCTCGGCGGCCACATGGACTGTGGCGGTGGCATCCTGATACTCGTTGCCCATACCGGCGTCAAAGGTGACGCAGGTAAACAGAGGGGCGGTGGTCTCGCCGGGGCGGATGGCCTTGTTGCAGTAGAGGTAGCCGTCGGGACCCAGCGTCCAGTCGGTGGTGTTGAGGTCAGGCTTTACCAGCGAAGGGTCCGGCGTGCCGTCACCGGTGAGGCGGATGTCGCCGGTGAGGCGGACACGGATCCATGCATCGGCCTCGCCGGTGTTGCGGACCTCGGCAATTTTGGTGACGGTGGTGCCGGGCATGATGCCGGTAAGATCCTCGAAGGGCTGGGTCTTATCCGCATCCGCCCACTCCTCCACAGCAATGGAGACATTGCCGGTGGTGATGACATTGCGTGCCGTTCCGTCGGCGCTGAAATACGCCAGCGTTCCGGCTGCCAGCGTGGCCACGCAGATGGCCAGCACCGACAGTAATAACAGCTTTCGTTTCATGTGGTTGCTCCTTTCCTGTCTATGGTCAGCCTCCATAGGGAGGACAGAGAAGGTGGTTGACCGCAGCGGTCAAACCGGTGCAGCTGCGGTAACAGCTGCACTGGTTTGGCCGGGCCTCTAAGAGGCCACGGCCGCCGGTGTTCCCGCTGGTAACAGGTTCACCGGGGCGGCAGGGAGCCTATAGGGGGGCTTTCTGCCACCCGACACGACCCGCTGGTAACAGGCGTGTCGGGGATGGTCGGGTCACA
>OIZW01001965.1_pt1 | contig 11387 bp, 13 predicted proteins | sample 1588581 | NCBI WGS metagenome assembly OIZW01 (sample SAMN03283266) | human gut metagenome | biome: human-associated habitat; material: feces | host: Homo sapiens | place: USA | collected 2013 | reverse complement strand
CGCTTCGCACAGACGGCGTTCCTGATACGGAGCGCTACCGGCAGCAGCTATTGGGCAGGATTCAGTATGTGCTGCAGATCGAGCCAGGAAACCGCTGGTTCCGCGAAGCAAAGCAAAAGCTGCTGTCCTGCGATGACCTCCCGAAGGTCTGACGCCTATTCTTTAATTACAGCGTGGTCATTTCTGCACCAATACGCGGCGGGATGTCCCGTGGGATTTCGGCAAGACGGTGGGTACGACATTGGAAACGCCGGAGAATCGGCGTTTCTGTAATTTTTCAGATATGCCGACATATTGCTTGATGCTGCCGCAAATCTTGTTTTCCTATTTTGTGAATGCTATACTCAAGACAGGATTTCCAGACAAATTACCCAGAGAGGGGAATCAGCATGGTCAACCTTTCCAAGTCCAAATACTGCGCGCTGTGGCAATGTCCGAAGATGCTGTGGCTCCGCAAATATAAGCCGGAGCTTGCCGAGGTGGACAGCCATACGCTGTCCATTATGGAGACTGGCAACGCCGTGGGCGATCTTGCCATGGGACTGTTCGGGGACTTTACCGAGGTCACGGTCTACACGGATGGGGAGATCGACCTGCCGGCTATGATGCGCCGCACGCAGGAGGAAATTGCAAAGGACACCCCCGTGATCTGCGAGGCGTCCTTTGAATGGAACGGCTTATACTGCGCCGTGGATATTCTGCGGCGTGAAGACGACGGGTGGGCAATCTACGAGGTAAAAAGCTCCACATCGGACGAAAAATCCGTCTATATCGCGGACATCGCCTACCAGAAGTTTGTACTTGAGCACTGCGGTGTCAAGGTCACGGGCACCTACCTTGTGGTGTTGAACCGCGACTACATCTTCGACGGGACACTTGACCTGCAAAAGCTGTTCAAGGTCACCGATGTAGGGCTTGCGGTGGCCTTTGAGCAGGACAATGTAGCCATCAACACGCGGATCGCAGAGGAGGTGCTGAAATCCCCCGACGAGCCGGGCGACGACCTGTCTATACACTGCAATAAGCCCTACCCGTGCGCGTTCTGGAAATACTGTTCCCGCCATGTGCCGTCGCCGTCAGTGTTTGATCTCTACCGCCTGCCGTTCAAGAAAAAGATCGCCTACTACCAGCAAGGAATGGCCGGCTTTGACAAGCTGCTGCACTGTCCCGACATCACGGGGGACAAGCAGCTGCGGCAAATCGAATACGCGCTGGAGGATAAGGGAACATACCTCGACAAGCCCGCCATCCGCGATTTCCTGCGGCTGCTGCGCTACCCGCTGTATTTTCTGGACTTCGAGACGATACAGCCCGCTGTGCCGCAGTACGTGGGTACACGTCCATATACACAGATACCGTTTCAGTATTCGCTGCACTACATAGAGTCCGAGGGCGGTGCCTTGCAACACAAGGAGTTTCTGGCACAGCCCGGCACAGATCCCCGCCGCGCGCTGGCGGAGCAGCTGTGCGCGGACATTCCTTTCGGTGTCTGCACCACCGCCTACAACAAGCAATTTGAATGTGGGCGTATCCGGGAGCTGGCGGCACTGTACCCCGATCTTGCGCCGCACCTGCTGAACATTGAGAGCAACATCGTTGATCTGCTGATACCGTTTCAGTCCGGTTACTACTACAATCGCGCTATGGGCGGGTCGTTTTCTATCAAGAGCGTGCTTCCGGCGATATTCCCCGATGACCCAACGCTGGATTACCACAACCTGGAGGGTGTCCACAACGGCAGTGAGGCCATGAGTATTTTCCCCAAAATGAAGGATATGCCGCCGGAGGAGCAAGCCAAGGCGCGGCATGACCTGCTGAAATACTGCGAGCTGGACACCTTTGCGATGGTAAAGGTGTGGCAGGCGCTGTGCGAGGCAGCGAAATAAAATATTTAAGGAGGAAAATTGTGATGTGCTGTACTTCTGAAGATGTTAAGCGGTCGGTAGAGGGTTTCAAGAAGGATATTGGTGACAAAAAAACGAAGTATCTCGACTCTGTGAAATCTGAAGATGCCATTAAGTACGCATTTGACAACGCATATGGTGACGCCAAGCGCACATTGACCGGCATCAGAGATTTCCAAAAGGAAAAAGAAACTGCCAAAGGTCGCATTGTAGAAAAAATGCTCGACTACTTTAACGGTCCTGCTCCAAGTGGGCAGGAAGCGTTTGATGTGCTGCACGAGGAGATGTGTATGCTTTGGTGTACCCAGTTCACGGAAAGCAGGAAAGACCTTGGCACATACGGAAAGGCGCAAAAAATCATCAACATGTCGTTCAAATATCTCTTTTGCTGCGAAGATGCGAAGGAGCACTATGCCCACTTCCAATACTGCCATATGCCGTTGGACTCTTTTACTCTCGAGTGGATTAAGCGTTTTGTTAAGGATGAAAAAAAGAATGCACTGCGTGTAGGAAAGATCGACTCTTGGAGCAAAATGCAGAACGCCGATACGGAATACTATATCGACACAAATGACAAGGAGTTCTACCCTTATGACCGTTATGTGAAGTGGATTCGCGACTACATCCACGACAGGAAGTGGAGCATCTCCCCGCTGGAGCTGGAATTTATCATATGGCCCATCATGCAGAAGAAATTGGCAGCAGAAGGTTTTTTGATTGGGTTGCAGGAGAATCCCGACCGTAAGGCAAAACAGGAAATTCAGGAAAAATCTCTCGAGGATAATTATAGGGAGATATGTGCCGCCTTGAAAAAGATTGATCGTTGCGATTTCGATATTAGCAGCATCATATTGCAGGCTACTACCGAATAAAATCATTGTTATCCGTTCCAGAAAGTTAATCATAAGACAGCAAGATAGGGGCATTTGCGGTTTTTCACTGCAAATGTCCCTATCTTCGCTGCCTATTTACCTGTCAATCTCCCCTACCCTTCACCCCCCAGCCATCATCCAGATGGCACCTGTAATGGCGGCTGTTGTCGTATCGGAGCAGCGGCTCTGTCGTGATGGCAAAGGCCGCCTGTATCTCCGGCAGCAGGGACAGCGGTACGCGGGGGCTCATGTAGATCACCGGCTGCCCCCTGTTGTCCGCGTCCACTCTGCCGCGGGGATAGTAATTGTACGACTTGCCACGGGAACCGTGAAGCTGCTCCCACAGCTTCTGGTGGTTATATGTGGCGCCGGATCGGGCGGTGGCCCCGGCGTATATGCCCTCCACAAAGGGATACGCCGACAGAGCGCCGTCGATCACCCAAAACACACCGTGATGAAAAGATGCTGTCCCGATGAGCCATTCCTCCTTTCTGCCGGTGGAGAAGCATCAGAGATTCCGCTTCCACTCGCTCTCCCAGTAATCCTTCGACTGCTGGTTTTTGGCCAGCTTGATCTGATTGGCCGCATACTCACGCCGACGGCGGCGCGCATCCTCCGCCTGCCGGGCCTTATCGGCTTCTATCCGGGCCTTTTCGTCCGCCCGCCGCTGCCGGGCCTGCTCCTGCTCCAGCCGTCTGTCGGCTGCCCGGTCCTGCTCCCGCTGTGCGGCCAGCAGCCGTTCATTGGCGGCGCGCTCATTCTCTATGCGCTGCCGCTCCAGCTCCTGCATCTGTTTCTGGTGCAGTTCCTCGCTCCGTGCCTGCTCCCGCAGGATGGCGTTCCGCGCCGCCATCGCATCCATCTGGGATTCACGGTATGCCTCCTCCTTTTCCTCGCGGATCGCCAGATTCAGGGCATCTGTCAGGCTGTGGGCCCGCCGCCCCCGCACGATGGCGGCGATCTCGCCGGCCAGATAGCGGTAGTTTTCCGGCAGAAGGTCAAAGGACTCCATCTCCGTCTCCGCTGCAGTACGCCACGCCTGTTCATCTGCTTCGAACCGGGCGATCTCCTCCTGAACAGGGCGCACCTCTGCGTCGTACTGCTCCTTTGCCGTTTGGCGGAGCATCCGCACATCCGCTGCGTTCTCCCTGTACTTTGCATCGAGATTCTCGCATTCCTCCAGGAATGCGGTATCGGTCTCCGCGCTACTGTTGAAATCGAACTGCCGATCCCAGCGTGTCTGCGCCCGCTTCAGCTTCAGCGATGCCTTGCCGTCGCCGCGCATGGTCAGCGCGCCGATGGCCAGGCAGCTGCACCCCACGATCATGCCGAACCGCGGCGCATCCGGTATGGCGATGGTCATAGCCACGGCAATAACCGTCAGGACACAGCAGGCCAGCCACAGCACACAACTCACAGGCTCCCACGCCGTCGGGACGCGCTCCTCAGCCATGACCTCACCGGGCAGCTCGCCGGGTGCACCGGCGGCAAGCACCTTCTCCATCGCTCTGCCGCGCGCCTGCACATCCCCCACATACTTCTTCTCCACGCTGCGCCGCCGCTCCAGCAGCTGCCGGTAGGCGGGGTTATCCTCGATCTCCTTACGCTCCTCGTACTCCTCGTTCAGTTGGGAAATGCGCTCCAGCATCTCCGCCGCCTTTTCGCGGGGCAGGCTGCGCTGGGGCGTTATCGCAAAAGCGTCACCGTAAGTACTCATAGTTCCTCCTTGACTTCCGTATGTGTTGGTTGGGCGGCGTTACTCGCTCCACAGCATGGTGCTGGATATGTTGGGCTGGATCTCCCACACCTGCCGCGGCGCATCCCTTGTCACGCAGTAATAGTAGAAGGGACTTCGTGCGCTTTTCCAGATATCGCACGGCGCGCCGTCCAATGTGCCCTCTCCTTGATAGGTAAAACGCTCCGACACCTTCTCCCTTGGGTTCTCCGAGGCGTCCAGCATGGCGCGCAGGCAGTCCCAGCCGTTGCCCATATCCGGCTCCGGCGCACTGTTGACAGCGTAGATCGACAGCGCCTTTCCGATGGCGAAGCAGGCGAGAAGTACCAGCAGCAGCGTCACGATCACCCTTCCCGCAGACATTTGCTGCTTATCCGGCGTGTCTCTGCGCGTTTTTGCGGTGATGCCGCCGCTCTTCTCCGCCGCAAACTGCAGGTTTCCCCGCAGAAAATCGTCATGGAGGTATCCGAGATCCGCCTGCTGTTCGCGGAACGGCTCGCAGAAAAGCGCCCGCAGGGAGTAAGGGCTCATGAGCGCGTCGCCGCCGAACAGCCAGATGATCTGCCGCTCGATGCGGTACAGATAGCGGTCGCAGTCCTCCGCGCTGCTGCCCTGCAGCTCCTCGTAGGCGACCCGCCGGACGGGCGATATGCCGTGAAGGGCACAGAGCATCTGATCTGTGATCCACCAGCGGCAGCCGTCCTCCTCCTGCTTGGTGACGCTGCGGGAAAATCCCCAGCCCGTGGACAGAGAACGCTCCATCTCCTCCGCCGGCTGAAGTGTTCCGTCCACCACCAGCTTGATAAATGGGTTAACACTGTCTTGCAGGATCGCCGGCCAGCCGGCAAACCGGCCGCCCACCGCATCCATGCTGTCCGCCATGATGTAGGCCAGCTTGTAAAGCACCCTGTCAGGTGTTTTCTGGCCGAGCCCGCGCAGGTATTCAAAGAAGTATCTGGTTTTCTCACCGGTGGTCCCGGAGGAGGCATAGGCGCGGTGTCCATCTTCGGAAAAGAACCACTCCGCTCTGTTCCTTTGTGCAGTCTGTTCCATCTGAGTATCCTCACTTCTCTCACAACAGTTGATAGCTTTTTGGAAGGATGCCTGAAACCGAACTTCGGCCTCCGGGGAAAGTTTTCTTGCTTTGTCCGCAGCGAATACATTTTCTTCCAACCTTATACCATGGGCTCATAACGGATAACAAAGGGAATAACCGGCCTCCGCTCACCACACTGCACACGATGGGAGACCCCTGTCGGAAGTTTTGAAAAAATTGCTGCGGTCAAAACAACGGAACGGACTTACACGGGCAGCTCGAAGGTGTCCTGCTGGTTGGCAGCGTCCAGCGCCATCTGGGCGCGGGCCAGCTCGTCCGCCGCCTGCTCATAGTCGGCCTCCACCGCCGCGATGTCGTAATTGGCGTAGGAGTAGTCGATCAGGTCCGTGCGGCGGCCATACTGCTCCTCCGCACGCTCCATAGGCAGGCGGTTCTTCATCGCCGCCAGCTTATTCTTGCGGCGGGTAAGCTGGGGAATGTACACCAGCATCTCGTCAATGGTCATGTCGAAGCCGGGTACGGTATGGGTGGCGTTGAACAGGTTGATGGCGTGCTTGACGCGGCGGATGCACCGCTCCAGCTCCGCCAGACGGCGCTGGGTGTCCGCGTAATCATAGGCGGGGCGCACGGATTCCACATTCTCGCCGGCGGCGGCGCGGAACTCCCTGCTGCGGCTCTCCTTCTCCCGCAGGGACACATATTCATCGGTCAGCTTCTTCAGCCGCTTATTGGCCTGTGCAGAGGTATACTTCATAGTCATTCGTCCTCTCCCTTCCATTCCTCTTTGTTTGTGTTCTTCTGGTTCACGCCGCGGTCATACCGCCGCCCTCCGCCTGCGGCACAGCGCGGCGGGTACGATCCCGACCACGGTCCGTTCCGCGTCCCCGGCGTGAAAGCGCTCCCGCGCAAGAAGATGCTCCACCTCCGCAATGGCGGCACAGATGTCCCGCTCACTGGGCGCCGCCCACGGCACCTCATAATAGCGATACCGCCCCTTGACGCCCGCGTACCTGGCGGCGTCACAGTGTGGGGATAGCATCGCCTGCAGATCCTCCAGATAGTACGTCAGCGTTTCCTCTCGGCTTGGATAGCCGCAGCATGACCGCTCCTGATATGACCGCTCCAAGGCGGCGTTTGCATAGTATCCCATGTCACACCTCACTCCACATAAAATTCCTCCAGCGTATCCAGACACAGGCAGCCCAGTACGCCGCTGTAGACCGCACCGCAGTCGATGGCAATGTGTCCGTTGCCGCGCCAGATACGCCCCCTCGATGCCTTGTCGATAAGGCTGGTAACGGTATGGCCGGTGACGATGATGCGGTCGGGGTCATAGCATATCTCATACTCCGGCTCCCCCATGAGGAAATCGCAGACGCGGCAGCTCTCCGGATGGCGCATTTTGCGTTTCCCCGGCACGGTATGCGCCAGAAAGAAGCTGCGTCCTCCCGCCTGCACCTCCGCATAGACCGGCAGACTGCCGAGGATACGCAGCACCCGGGCGCGCACCGCGTCAGACCGGTTCCAGAAGGCGCGGTATGTCCTGTCGCCGCCGTCCTCCATCCACTCGTACCATCGCCCAAAGAGCCTTACGGGCATGGCCTCGTTGTCCGGGTCGCGGGGCAGGAACTCCAGCGCCGCCTGCTCGTGATTGCCCCGCAGGAGGATCACATTCTGCCGCGACGCCGCATCCAGCAGGACACGCAGACCGCCGCTGCCGCGGTCCGTCACGTCACCCAGAATGTACAGCGTATCAGTGTCACTGAAATGCAGCGTTTCCAACAGGCGAAAATACAGCTTGTCACAGCCGTGGATGTCGCTGACAACGTAAGTCATGGTATTCCTCCTCTCAGGCGGCAGGTACATCCCGGTACCTGCCGCAGATGGCCTGGATCTCAGAGTGGAGCAGCGTCTGCTTCTCCAGCAGGGCCTCCGCCAGCTCCTGCACCATCTGACGATGGGATGCCAGCATCTCCTTGGCCTCGAACAGATAGCGCTCCAGCTCCGCACGGACGATAGTCTCGCGCTCCAACAGACCTGCTTCACTGTCGCCGTATCGCCCCGACACATTCACGCCCAGCATGCCGCTGCTGCCCAACTCCTCCGCCTTCTCGCGTATCAGCTTGGCCGCCCGCGTGATATCATCGTTGCAGCCGGGGGCCATTCTGCCGAACTGCAGCTCATAGGCCGCCTTGCCCGACATAAAGGTCAGAATATTCACCCGCCGGCCCACTGGACGGTTTCGGTAGGCAAAGCCGTAGCAGGAGCCGGAGGTGGGGCTGTACAGCAGCGTTACGAAGGCCGTCGAGCCCGGTGCCACCAGCTCCAGCATGGCCGCGTGGCCGGCCTCGTGGAACGCCGCCTTTTTGCGCTGCTCCTCGCTGACGGGATACACCTCCGGCGGCACATGGTGGATCGTTTTCAGCACGGCGTGGATCAGATGCACTCGGGTGATGCTGCCGCTCCGCTCGTAGGCGGCGTAGATGGCCGCCTCGTTCAGGGCGCTTTCCACCTGAGCGCAGGAGCTGTGGCTCAGCAGTTGCGCCAGGTCGGACAGGGAGATGTCCGGCACCGGCGCCTTGCCGGAAAGATAGCGGCGGATGATCTGCTCCCCGTCCGTACAGTTGGGGCGCTGTACCTCGATCTGCCGGTCAAACCGCCCGCATCGCAGCAGGGAATCGGGGATTTCCTTCACATTGTTGACGGTGGCGATCACGAACACCCGCTTCTCCTGCACCTTGTCGATGCAGCTCTGCGCCGCTGTAAACGCGGCGGTACTGAACTCGTCACTGGAGAATTTGTCCATGTCGTCCAGCAGGAGCATGGACGGCGCAGCCTCCGCCGCCTCGTCAAACGTGTGCGCCAGCTGTTTCAGAAATTCGTCCTCCGACTGGCTGCGCCGCACGGTGAAGCAGGGCAGGCCGCTGTCCTCCATCAGCGCCGTGGCCATCAGCGTCTTGCCGAGACCGGGTGCACCGGACAGCAGCAGACCTTGCGGCAGCTTCGCGTCCAGCGCCGCGTAAACCTCCGGGTGGTGGATCATATCGCTGATCTGCATCAGCTCCGCCTTAATGTGGTCGTAGCCGATGATCTTGTCAAATGCGCTCATATAAGTACCTCCTTAAATAAACTCATAAGGAATGTGTTCCTGCACGGCAAAGTGGTGGGCATAACTGCCGCGTACCACGCGAAACACCGATAGTTCCCTCGCGTCTTCGCCTTCGCCACGGGCACGGTGGGGAAATTCCACCGCTGTGGGCATCTTTGTGGAATCGTCGATCTCAAAACGTTCGATCCTCTGCACGCTGGGCGGGATGGTCACATAGGGGCTGCCGTCAAAGCCGTCCAACGCCGAGCGTTCGATCACCAGCGTATCGGCGGGGATCACGCCGCCGGCAGAGACAGCCAGCAGTGTGTGGGTGCGCCGATCCGTCAGGCAGCCGCCCTCGCCGCTGAACCGGGGATTATCCGGTGCCACGGTAATTCGCTTCAGCGGGCAGCCTCGAAAGGCACCGCAGCCGATCTCCTCCAACGTGGAAGGGATGTACAGCTCCATCTCCGCATCATCGTCCATCGCTGTCATAAATGCCAGCGGCTCCACGCACCGCAGACCCTCCGGCAGCATCAGACGACGCACCTCCTGTTCCGTGAAGGCACAGCAGCCAATGTGCTCCACGGAAGCAGGAATGGTCAACTCCTTCAGCGTCAGGCCATTGAAAGCAAACGCGCCGATGGAGCGGACAGATCCGTCATCGGGGATGACGCTGTTCCGGCAGCCCAGCACCAGCTCACCGTCCTCCTTGCGAATGAGGCAGTTATTCTTTGCGTAAAAGCTGGGATTGCCGTCCTCCACGGTGATGCTGTCGATGCACGGCGGCATCATTTCGAGGCTCAGATAACCGCTGTCGCTGATGCGCTCCATGCCGCGAGGGATAACCAGATCGCCGCCGCCAAGCATCTCGTGGAGCGTTCCTCCGATAATCTTCAGAATAACGGTGTCGTGACTCATAGCGCGTCCTCCTTTGTCCATGTTGTGTAAGGGTGCAACGGGGTGGCGGGATGGATGAGAGGGCATCTCAAGCATCTCGCGGGACTGCATCATAGCACGCTGGTTTTCGAAATCGTTGCATACTGCTGTCCGAAATCTTGACTTGCGAACATTTTTCTGTAAAATATTTTTGAGGAGGGGATTTGTATGGATATTCCGCGCCGCAAAAACCGTGACCGCCCCGACAAGCTGACGGCAGAGCTGCTGTTTTTCTGTTTTTGGCTGACCCACTGCGGCGAGGTGGAGTTGGACGATTTCAAATGGCACAGCGGAGAACGCTCCTCCGCCAGCTATCGCCGCTATGCGGAAGAACTGGCGGCGTGCGGCGCCATACCGCGATTGAAGCTTCGGGACAACGGTCGCCGATTCATCTCCGACCCGCCGGTAGAGGACTTCGCGCCGGAGATGCGATTTGATTGGGAGGATGATCACCTGCGGCGTTTGGCGCGGCTGGTGTGCATGGCGGCGTCGGTGCTTGCGCCCGATGGAGAACTGTCGGCATTTGACAACGCCATTGAGGACTACCGGTACTACACCCTGCACTATCCCGACTACCACGCAGCGTATGAGGGATTGGATGCCCGTACGCTCCGGCGTGATAAGCAGGCAGTGCGGCAGGTGTTGCTGCGCTGGAAAGACGACGATACGGCCAGCAAACAGCGGGATGAGGACATAGAGGAGGAGATCACGGCGGAATTTATGGCGCGGCTCAAGAAACTGTGAGCGCACGGCTGCCACGCCTGTTCTTTGGTTACAGCGTGGTCATTTCTGCGTCGTCACAACCGGATCACCTGCATTCTGCGGTTGGTTGCGAGCACCAAACAATGTGTAAATTATAGGTTGATTTTTACCTACATGCGGGTATAATAAGCATAGGAGGTGTTCACCATGACCATTGATACAAAGACGATCGTTTCGGTCACCGAAGCGAATCAGAACTTCTCGCGGGTAACGCGCATTGCCGAGAAGAACGGGCAGGCGGTGATTTTCAAAAACAATAAGCCCAAATATATGCTGGTGGATCTGGATGTGTCCCCTATGATCGATATGACCGATGATGAGAAGATCGACGTTGTGGCGGCACGTATCCTGAAAAAGTACAAGCCCGCATTTATGGAGCTTGCAAAATGATCAAGTTTTCGAAAGATAAGGTGCTGCTGCTCCACAAGCTCATCGCCCAGGAAACAGGCGGCAGTATCGGTGTCCGGGATGAAGCCCTGCTGGATTCCGCATTGGAGAATGCCTTTGCCGGCTTTGACGGGCAGGAGTTCTATCCCACCAAGGAGGAAAAGGGCGCACGGCTTGGCTATACGCTCATCTCCAACCACGCTTTTGTGGACGGCAACAAGCGCATCGGTATGTACGTTATGCTGACGTTTCTGGAAGTGAACGGGATACACATGGAGTGTACCAATGAGGAAGTTGTGGAGGTCGGATTATCCGTTGCCTCCGGCACAATGGACTACGACTCGCTTCTCCAATGGGTGCGCGACCACAGGATTTGACTGTTTTGAAGGAAGTCGATAGGCGGCACGCCTATTCTTTAATTACAGCGTGGTCATTTCTGCGCGGTCGCGGGGCTTGACCCAAACCGTGACCCAAACGCGGAAAAAAGCAGTTGGATACAGGCGGACACAGTGGATCGCCCACCGAGCCGAAAGCACGCAAAAGCGCCGGAAAGCGTTGCGGCACAACGCTTTCCGGCGCTCATCGTATCTTCACACGCAGGAGGTCACTGGTTCGAGTCCAGCAGTCTCCACCAAAAAGTTCC
>OIZW01001958.1_pt1 | contig 11447 bp, 8 predicted proteins | sample 1588581 | NCBI WGS metagenome assembly OIZW01 (sample SAMN03283266) | human gut metagenome | biome: human-associated habitat; material: feces | host: Homo sapiens | place: USA | collected 2013 | reverse complement strand
GTACGAGAAGTCGACGTGTCCCGGGGTGTCGATCAGGTTGAGCGTGTACCGCTGTCCGTCGCGGGCCGTGTACTCCATCTGGATGGCGTGGCTCTTGATGGTGATTCCCTTTTCGCGTTCGAGGTCCATGTCGTCGAGCACCTGCGACTGCATTTCGCGCTGGTTGAGCGTGTTGGTCTTCTCCAGCAGACGGTCTGCAAGTGTCGATTTGCCGTGGTCGATGTGGGCTATGATGCAGAAATTTCGGATGTTTTTCATATATAAGGGTAAAATCTTCGGCAAATATACATAAATTTTTGAATATATCGGAGGGCTTCCGTTTGCCGGAATGGCACAAATTGCTTATATTTGCGACTTCAACAAGTTAGGTTAAAGATGTTAAGCAGACAAATCGCATCCAAGCTCCGGGGCTACGAGACCCCGTTCTACCTCTATGACATGGCGCTGTTGCGCCAGACCCTCGAAAGCGTCGTCTACGAGTCGAAGAAATACGGCTACAAGGTCCACTACGCCATCAAGGCCAACTACGACGACCATCTGCTGGCGGTCATCCGCGAATACGGGCTGGGCATCGACTGCGCCTCGGGCAACGAGCTGCGCAAGGCCGTCGAGGCCGGATTCGACCCCAAGGGCATCGTCTATGCGGGCGTGGGCAAACGCGACAAGGAGCTGAAATACGCCATCGAGCAGAACATTCTGGCCATCAACTGCGAGTCGATTCAGGAGCTGGAGCTGGTCGACGCCCTTTCGGCCGAGGCGGGCAAGGTGACCGACATCGCGCTGCGCATCAACCCCGACATCGACCCCAAGACCAACCATTGCATCGACACGGGCCAGGCGGACAGCAAGTTCGGCATCTCCTACGAGGAAGTGCTTGAGCACGCCGCGGAGATCCGGTCGCTCAAAAACGTCAACATCATCGGACTGCACCTGCACATCGGATCGCAGATCCGCGAGCTGCATGTCTTCGAGAACATGTGCAACAAGGTCAACGTCATCGTCGAGAACCTCGAAAAACTGGGCTGCAAGTTCCGTTTCGTCGACGTGGGCGGCGGCCTGGGCGTCAACTACGACGTTCCCGAGAACGAGCCGATCCCCAACTTCGCGTCGCTGTTCTCGATCGTCCACAACCACCTGCGCATCGGCGACCGCGAGGTGCACTTCGAGTTCGGGCGTTCGATCGTCGCCGAATGCGGCGAGCTGATCACGACGGTGCTGTTCAACAAGACCACCGCCACGGGCCGCAAGCTGGTGATCGTCGACGCTTCGATGACCGAGCTGGTCCGCCCGGCGATGTACGGTTCGTACCACAACATCGAGAACATCACGGCCAAGGACGACGAGGTGCGCGAGAAATACACGGTTGTCGGCACAGCCTGCGAATCGACGGACGTTTTCGACGAGAACGTCACCCTGCGCCGCACGCACCGGGGCGACCTGCTGACCATCAAGTCGGCCGGGGCCTACGGCATGTCGATGGCTTCGCGCTACAACCTCCACGATCTTCCCGGCGCCGTTTACAGCGACGAAATCAAATAGATAAAGGCGGCTCCGGCCGCCTTTCCTCATCGCTATGTGGCTCACTTTGGCATTCACCTCGGCGGCGCTGCTCGGCTTCTACGATGCGGCCAAGAAAAAGGCCCTCACCGGCAACGCCGTGCTGCCCGTGCTGTTGCTCAACACGCTCTTTTCGACGCTGTTCTTCCTGCCCGCGATCCTCTCGGCAGAGTTCGGCCTCGGATGGTTCGACCATACCCTGCTGGCGACGGCTCCCGGCACATGGGAGGCCCACGCCCTGGTCGTTCTGAAATCGGCCATCGTGCTCACTTCGTGGATTTTCGGTTACTTCGGCATGAAGCACCTTCCGATCACCATCGTCGGGCCGATCAACGCCACGCGCCCCGTTATGGTGCTCGTCGGGGCGTTCGTGATCTTCGGCGAGCGTCTCAACGCCTACCAGTGGACCGGCGTTGCGCTGGCCCTCGTGTCGCTCTTCCTGCTGAGCCGTTCGAGCCGCCGCGAAGGGGTCGTCTTCACCCATAACCTCTGGATTCTGTTCATTGCCCTGGCGGCCGTGACGGGCGCCGTCAGCGGGCTGTACGACAAATATATCATGGCGCGCCTCGACCCGGTTTTCGTGCAGAGCTGGTATAACCTCTACCAGCTCGGGATGATGTCCGTCGTGGTCGGCATCCTCTGGTGGCCCCGGCGGCACGCCACCACCCCGTTCCATTGGAGCTGGGCCATTCCGCTGATCTCGGTGTTCCTTTCGCTGGCCGACTTCGCCTACCTGTTCGCCCTGCGCGATCCGGACGCCATGATCTCCGTGGTCTCGATGGTCCGCCGCGGCTCGGTCGTGGTGTCGTTTCTCTGCGGCGCGGTGCTGTTCCGCGAGCGCAACCTGCGCTCGAAGGCCGTCGACCTGGCCTTTATCCTCGTCGGCATGTTCTTCCTCTGGCTCGGTTCCCGCCCCGCTTAAGAAGCGGGTTTTAGGGGGCGATGGAATGTCTCTCTGGTCTCCCGCCCCGTTCTGTGCCGCCCGCTTAAGAAGCGGGCTTTAGGGGGCGATGGAATGTCCCTCTGGTCTTCCGTCCCGTTCTGCGCCGCCCGCTTAAGAAGCGGGTTTTAGGGGGCGATGGAATGTCTCTCTGGTCTTCCGCCCCGTTCTGCGCCGCCCCGCTTAAGAAGCGGGTTTTAGGGGGCGATGGAATGTCCCTCTGGTCTCCCGCCCCGTTCTGCACCTCCGGCGCAAAACAAAAAGCGAGACCCGAAAGTCTCGCTTCTCCTATTTTGAGCGCAGCTTCAGATAAGATGCTCCAACTGGTTGATCGTCTTGCGGATTTCCTCATCGCTCGGCGAGAAGTCCTTCAATGCTCCGGCCAGATACTGCTCGTAGGCGTAGAGGTCGATCACGCCGTTGCCCGAGAGGTTGAACAGGATGGTTTTCGACACGCCTTCCTCCTTGGCTTTCAGCGCTTCGCGGATCGTCGCGGCGATGGCGTGCGTCGACTCCGGAGCCGGGATGATGCCCTCGGTCTGGGCGAACAGAACGCCTGCGGCGAGGGTCTCGACCTGCGGCATCGACTGCGCCTCGATCAGCCCGTCCTTCATCAGCTGGCTGACGATCGAGCCGGCTCCGTGGTAGCGCAATCCCCCGGCGTGAATGTCCGACGGCTGAAAATCGTGGCCCAGCGTGTACATCGGGATCAGGGGCGTGAATCCCGCCACGTCGCCGAAGTCGTACTGGAATTCGCCGCGGGTGAGTTTCGGGCATCCTTCAGGCTCCACGGCGATCACGCGTATCTTCTTCCCCTCGGCGAAATTCTTCCGCAGGAACGGGAAGCCGATGCCCGCGAAGTTGCTGCCGCCTCCGAAACATCCGATCACCATGTCCGGCTCGGCGTCGGCCATCTCCATCTGCGTCACGGCCTCCTGGCCGATGACCGTCTGGTGCAGAACCACGTGATTCAGCACGCTTCCCAGGCAGTAGCGCGTGTCTTCCGGACGGCGCAAAGCCATCTCCACGGCCTCGGAAATGGCCAGCCCGAGGCTTCCCGAACAGTGCGGATCGCGCTCCAGCGCCGCACGGCCCGATTCGGTCAGCGTCGAGGGCGACGCCACGCACTCCGCGCCCCACGTGTTCATCATCAGGCGGCGGTAGGGCTTCTGGTCGTAGCTGACCTTGACCATGAATACCTGGAGGTCGATGCCGAAGTGCTTGGCCGCGAAGGCGATCGACGCGCCCCACTGTCCGGCGCCGGTCTCGGTGGTCAGGTGCTTGATGCCCTGTTTGTAGTTGTAGTAGGCCTGCGGCACGGCGGTGTTGGGCTTGTGCGAACCCGCGGGCGACACGCTTTCGTTCTTGAAAAAGATCTTCGCGGGCGTTCCGAGGGCCTTTTCCAGCCCCGTCGCGCGCACGAGCGGCGTCGGGCGCCATATCCTGTAAATCTCCTGCACCTCCTCGGGAATGTCGATGTAACGCTCGGTCGACATCTCCTGGTCGATCAGTTCCTCGGCGAAGATCGCCGACATCTGCTCCTTCGTGACGGGCTTTTTCGTTCCGGGGTGCAGCGGCGGGAGCGGTTTGTTGGGCATGTCGGCCACGATGTTGTACCATTGCGTGGGCATCTGTTTTTCGGTGAGGCAGAATTTTTTCGTTTCCATAATGGGTATCGGTTTTTGAATTTGAAATGTACAAAAGAAAAAGCCCGCTGCTTACTTTTCGTAAACAACGGGCTTGTGTATTTTTCGGGGTTCAACTATACACGCGCGGTTCCGCACTCATTGTTCACGAGAGTCAACGAGCGCCACCACCATGCCTGTATGTTGAAATTGCGGATCATCTTTCAGCTTTGTTTCTGCAAATATATGCGGTCGGTTCGTAAAATGCAAATTTTTTACGAATTATTTTCGACACCTATATATGTAAGGATTTTTTACCGTACTTTGCGGAAAAATTTATATTTTTGCATGATTATCCGCAAATTCAAAACTTAACGATATGAATATTTCGTATAACTGGCTCAAACGTTATATCGCGACCGATCTTCCGGCCGAAAAGATCGCTGAAATCCTGACGGACATCGGCCTCGAAGTCGAAGGCTTCGAGAAGATCGAAACCGTGAAAGGCGGCCTTCGGGGCGTTGTCGTCGGCGAGGTTGTGACCTGTGCCGATCACCCCGATTCGGACCACCTGCACGTCACCACGGTGGACGTGGGAGCCGCCGAGCCGTTGCAGATCGTCTGCGGCGCCGCGAACTGCCGGGCCGGATTGAAAGTCCTCTGCGCCACGGTCGGCGCGGTGCTCTACCCCGACGGCGGCGACGAGGAGTTCAAGATCAAACGTTCGAAGATCCGCGGCGTGGAGTCGCTCGGAATGCTCTGCGCCGAAGACGAGCTGGGCATCGGGTCTTCGCACGACGGCATCATGGAGCTTCCGGCCGACGCCCCCGTGGGCATGGAGGCCAGGGAATACCTGCATGTCGAGGACGACTACCTGATCGAGATCGGACTCACGCCCAACCGTGTGGACGCCGCTTCGCACATCGGCGTGGCGCGCGATCTGGCCGCTTACCTGAAGAGCCGCGGCGAAAATGCCGAAGTGAAACTGCCCGATGTTTCGGCCTTCGCTCCCGACAATCACGACCTGGAGGTGGCGGTCCGCGTCGAAAATTCCGAGGCCGCGCCCCGCTATGCCGGCGTTACGGTCACGGGCTGCAAGATCGGTCCGTCGCCCGAGTGGATGCAGAACTGCCTGCGTGCCGCGGGCATCAATCCCAAGAACAATCTGGTCGACATCACCAATTTCGTGTTGTTCGAGCTGGGCCAGCCCCTGCACGCCTTCGACGCCGCGAAGATCGAGGGCCGCGAAGTCGTGGTCCGCATCTGCGCCGAGGGCACGCCCTTCGTGACGCTGGACGGCGTGGAGCGCAAACTCACGGACAAGGACCTGATGATCTGCTCGGCCGAGCGTCCCATGTGCATCGCCGGCGTCTTCGGCGGACTGGACTCGGGCGTGAGCGACACCACGACCGACGTATTTATCGAGAGCGCCTATTTCAACCCCGTGTGGGTGCGCAAGACGGCCAAGCGTTTCGGCCTGAATACCGACTCTTCGTTCCGCTTCGAGCGCGGCATCGACCCCAACATGCAGGTCTACGCCGCCAAGCGCGCCGCCCTGCTGATGAAGGAGCTGGCCGGGGGTACGATCTCCAGCGGCATCACGGACATCTATCCGGAGCCGATCGGGGATTTCGTCTTCGACATCTCGTTGGCAAGGGTCAACGCGCTGATCGGCAAGGAGATTCCCGAAACGGTCGTCCGCACGATCATCGCGGCGCTGGAGGTGAAGATCCTCGCCGAGAAAGACGGCGTGCTGACGGTCGCCGTGCCGCCCTACCGTGTCGACGTGCAGCGCGAAGCCGACCTCGTGGAGGACATCCTGCGCATCTACGGCTACAACAACGTCGAAATCCCCACGCAGGTCCGTTCGACGCTCTCCTATGCGCCGAAACCCGACCGCAACCGTCTGATGAACCTCGCGGCCGATTTCCTCACGGCCAACGGGTTTACCGAGATCATGTCCAACTCGCTGACGAAAGCCGCCTATTACGAGGGCCTGACCTCCTGCCCCGCCGAGCGTTGCGTGCGTATTCTCAACCCGTTGAGCGCCGACCTGAACGTGATGCGCCAGACGCTGCTGTTCAACATGCTGGAGGCCGTGCAGCTCAACGCCAACCGCCGCAACGGCGATCTCTGCCTCTACGAGTTCGGCAACTGCTATTTCTACGACGAGTCGAAGCGCACGGACGAAAACCGCCTGGCGGCCTACTCCGAGGAGTACCGCCTCGCCATCGCCGTCACGGGCGTCTCGACGCCGCAGTCGTGGAATGCGAAGCCCGTGAAGGCGTCGTTCTTCACCCTGCGCGCAGTCGCCGAAAAACTGCTCCGCCGCTTCGGCGTCGACATCTACGCGCTGAAGGCCGAGACGCTCGAAAGCGATCTTTTCAGCGAGGGCCTCACGCTGTCGCTCAATGGCAAACAGTTGTTGCAGATCGGCTCCGTGGCCGCCGCAATCCGCCGCCGTACCGATGTCAAGCAGGATGTGTACTATCTGGAGATGAATTTCGAGGCCCTTGCGAAATCCACGAAGAAGCTGAAGATCGCCGCCGGGGAACTGTCGAAATTCCCCGAGGTCAGACGCGATCTGGCGCTGCTGGTGGACAAGTCCGTGACCTTCTCCTCACTGCGCGACGCAGCCTTCGCCGCCGAGCGCAAGCTGCTGAAAAGCGTCTCGCTGTTCGATGTCTACGAGGGCGACAAGCTTCCCGAGGGCAAGAAATCCTACGCTTTGAGCTTCATTCTGGAGGACAAGACCCGCACGCTGGACGAGCGGACCATTGAGCGTGTGATGGCGAACCTCACCCGGCAGTTCGAGCAGAAATGCGGCGCGCAGGTCCGGGCCTGACGAAATTTCAGCAACCGAAAGACCGCCCGGCCCCATCGGAGCCGGGCGGTCTTCCTTAAAATACGCCGATGCGACGATTTTCCAGAATATTTGCGTGGACGACCCTGTTCTTCGTTGCGGGAGCCGTGCTGTTCTTTACCAAAGCCGCCGCGCTTCCCTATAAGGTCGCCTGGCCCGTCCTGCTGCTGTCCCTGGCGACCTTCCTGTCGCGGCGCCGGGAACTGCTCCCGTTCGGGTTCGCCTTCCTGTTTTCCGCCGCCGGGGATGCCGTGGGCGCCAGGGGGCTGTTCATTCCCCAGATGGCCTTCTTCGCGCTGGCGCATGTCGCCTATGTGTGCTGGTTCCTGCCCCGGGCGCGGCGCAGGCTCCGTGCGGTTTCGCTGGCCGTCACCGTCCCGCTGCTCGTCTTCCTTTTCGCCGCCATCGTCCCCGAGGCCCCGTTTCCGGCCGAACGCATCGGCGTCGCCGTCTACGGGCTGGTCATCGCCGCAATGCTTTATAGCGCGCTCCAGTACGACGGGGCATGCGCCGCCGGATTCAGGTGTGCGGCCCTGCTGTTCGTCTTTTCCGACGCGGTGATCGCCTGGAACCGCTTCATCGGACCGGTTCCGGCCCGGACCTGGATCGTTATGATCACCTACTACCTCGCGCAATACCTCTTTTTCCGCTTCGCCTTCAAAACCGCGGCCCGGAACTGACGCTTACAGCGCCGGTTTCACCTGCGGCGGCTGGATTGTGACGTAGGGCGTGCCGTTGTCGTCGCACGTCGAGACGATCCGCACGGCCTTCACCGGACGCCCGGGGCGCAGCGTGATGCTTCCCATCTCCAACTCTCCCGCCCGCTCGAACGTCGCGCCGTCGTACGACACTTCGGCGTAACCCGTCGTCACGATCGTCTTCGGCAGCTGGCGGTTTCCCGTCTGCAAATACATTTCGCGGCACCTCACCGGCTCGCTGAACGTGTAGCGTATCCAATCCTGCTGCCGGCAGGCGCGGCGCGTACGCGAAAGGCCCTTGTAGCTCTCGGCGTTGGCATAGGGGAACTTCGCGCTCTCGCCCATCGAGGTCGTGATCGCCACGGCGGGCGTAATGGTCCGCCAGCGAGACTTGTCGGCCACGTAGGGGCTGCGGGCGGTGCCGTAGCGCGAATAGAAGCGGTAGAGATGCGGTTTCCCGGTGCGGACCGGAGCCGTGTAAGGGTGTTCTTCCGGAGAGCCGTCCATAAGGTAGTAAATCGCGGAGCCGTCGTCCGCCGAAGCGGTGAACGCGCCGTCGCCGTAGCCGACCTTCGGCGGGAAGAGCCGGAACCGGATGCCCATGGCCGCCATCCGGTCGTAATGTTTTCCTTTCAACTCCTCGTAATAGGCGTCCCACCCTTCGGCGTTGCCGCTCCAGGCGATGCGTGCGAGGGCGCAGACGCGCGGAAAGAGCATATAGTCGAGGTAGTCGGGCTTTTCCGGCTCGTGCGAGACGTAGGCTTCGCTGAAAAACGCCCCCTGCAACCCCTCGACGTTGCGCATCTGTTCGGGGCTGAACTCCGTGAAGCCGAAGCCGTAGACCTTTTTGGCGTCGAAGATCGCCGCCCAGTCGTGCCCGTCCTCGCGGGGCGACTGGCGCATGTCGAAATAGAAGTACTGGCCCGGCATCACGACGGTGCGGTAACCCTTCGCCGTGGCGTCGAGACAGGCCTTGACGCTCTCCCAGCCGTGCACGCGGCACTCCCGGGCGAAGGCTCCCGTGCGCACGGCCTCGTTCCACACGGCGGGCCGTTTGCCGTGCGAACGGAGGATTGCGGCCATGCGCTCCATGAAGAGGTCCTCCAGCCGGTGCGGGTCGGTCATCCCCTCCCGTTTCATCAGCGCCCGGCAGTCGGGACACCGCTCCCACTGCGACATGTCGACCTCGTCGCCGCCCACGTGGATGTACTCCGAGGGGAACAGCTCGCACAGTTCGCCCAGAATGTCGCCCAGCAGCGCGTAATTCTCCTCCCGGGCCACGCACCATGCCGAACGGTAGTCGTAACCGTTGGTCGACACGGTGTCGGGCGGATAGTTGCAGCGGATTTCGGGATGCACCGACGCGATGTTGCGGCTGTGGCCCGGCAGGTCGATTTCGGGAATGATCTCGATATTCCGCAGGGCGGCGTAACGGATCAGCTCGCGCATCTTGCTTTGCTTGAAGTAACCTCCGTATTTCTCTGACCACTTGCCGTATACGGGCCTCACGGGCGAGTCGCCGCCGCGGAAGCCGCCGATCTCGGTCAGCTCGGGGTGCGAAAGGATCTCGATGCGCCACCCCTCGTCGTCCGAAAGATGAAGATGCAATTTGTTGATATTGTGGTAGGAAAACAGGTCTATATAACGTTTCACTTCATCCATTCCGATCCACGTCCGCGCCACGTCGAGCATCATCCCCCGATAGCCGAACCGCGGCTTGTCCTCGATCCTGACGCAGGCGATGCCGGTTCCCGGGGCGATCCCCCTGCGGGCGTAGACTTCGGGCGGCAGCAGCCGGAACAGTTGTTGCAGTCCGTTGAAAACCCCGCCGCAGGTGGAACTTCCGATCTGGATGTGGTCGGGCGCGATGTCGAGGGTGTAAGCCTCCGACGGCTCCCCGTCCGGGGCGTCGAGCGTCAGCACGACGGAGCCTTCCCCCGCCATGCCGTTGCGGACCCCGCACCCGAGGTATTCGGCGGCGTATTCGGCCAGGGGGGCCAGTTCGCGGTCGGCGGAGATTGTCGTTCCGGGACCGAACGTGAAGATCCCTTCGCGGGGCGTCGTCTTTTCCGGGGCGGGTTGCGCCGCGGCGGTGCACAGGCCGCAAAGGGCTGTTGTCAAGAGGATCAGAAGTCGTAATTTCATGCGACGTGAGGATTTTGTTTCCCGCAAAGTTACTTTTTTTCCGCCGAATGTGCTACCTTTGCCGGAGTAAAACCACGGTTTTAGCGGGCGGACGGCGGCGAATCACGGACAGACTCCGCTTCTGCGCCCGGTGTGAAAAAATAATTTGCGACATGGAAGATAAACGTCTGAAGGCCACGGCCCGTCTTTTGGAGGTGATGAACACCCTGCGCCGCGAGTGCCCCTGGGACCGCGAGCAGACATTCGACTCGCTGCGCAGCAACACCATCGAGGAGACTTACGAACTGGCCGATGCCATCACCGACCACAATATGGAGGGCATCAAGGAGGAGTTGGGCGACCTGCTGCTGCACGTGGTGTTCTATTCGAAACTGGGCGAGGAAGAGGGCGCGTTCGATTTCGGCGACGTGGCCGACGCGCTGTGCGACAAGCTGATCTACCGCCACCCTCACGTCTACGGCGACATTCACGCCAACACGCCCGACCAGGTCAAGGAGAACTGGGAGGCGCTGAAACTCCGCAAGAAGAACCGCCGGAGCGGCACGCTGGGCGGCGTTCCGCGCTCGCTCCCGGCGATGGTCAAGGCCTACCGCATGGGCGAAAAGGCCGCCGGGGCGGGTTTCGATTGGGAGCAGAAGGAGGATGTCTGGGACAAGGTCCGCGAGGAGCTGGGCGAAGTGGAAGCCGAGATGAAATCGGGCAGCAAGACCGACCTCGAAGGCGAATTCGGCGACCTGCTGTTCGCGCTCGTCAACGCCTGCCGCCTCTACGGCGTGGACCCCGAATCGGCGCTGGAACGCACGAACAAGAAGTTCATCCAACGCTTCAATTACATGGAGGAACGCGCTGCTGCAAAAGGACATACGTTTCACGAAATGTCGCTCGGCGCGATGGAGGAGCTGTGGCAGGAAGCCAAGAGAAATTAAGAATTAAAAATCAGAAATTCAGATATGGCGCTTATACGAAAAGTCCGCGGGCATGAGCCTGTGATCGGAGAGAACACCTTTCTGGCCGAAACGGCCGTCATTCTGGGCGACGTGACCATCGGCCGCGACTGCTCGATCTGGTACAACGCCGTGCTGCGGGGCGACGTGAACCGGATCGTCATCGGCGACCGCACGAACATCCAGGACGGCGTGGTGCTCCACACCATCTACGACAAGGCGAAGCACCCTTCGCAGACGATCATCGGCAACGACGTCTCGGTGGGCCACAACGCCATCATCCACGGCGCGGTGATCGGCGACAACTGCCTGATCGGCATGGGCGCCACCCTTCTGGACAACGCCCGCATCCCCTCGGGGTGCATCATCGCGGCCAACGCGCTGGTGCTCTCGAACGCGCAGCTGGAACCCAACTCGGTCTATGCGGGCGTCCCGGCCAAGAAGGTCAAGGAGGTGACGCCCGAGCAGCGCGAGGAGATCATCCGCCGCACGGCGCACGATTACATGCTCTATGCCTCGTGGTTCAAGGAGGATGAATGACCCTGCCGGGGCGTAAGGAGATGCGATGAACCTGCAATCGAAATATTCCGACCTGATGCTCAACCTGCTGGTTGCGCTGGCCATCAGCCTGGTGGTCAACTTTTCCTATGTGCTGTTGCTGATCGTCGAGCAAAA
>OIZW01001955.1_pt1 | contig 11455 bp, 10 predicted proteins | sample 1588581 | NCBI WGS metagenome assembly OIZW01 (sample SAMN03283266) | human gut metagenome | biome: human-associated habitat; material: feces | host: Homo sapiens | place: USA | collected 2013 | reverse complement strand
GCCCTTGGGCGGCTCCCTTCTATACGGTACGAAGGAGTACAAAAAAAGCGTTCCGGAGCCTTTGGCTCCGGAACGCTTTTTCAAAAGGGGAATATGATCTGCGGAAAGAACTTAGAACTGTTCCTTCTTCTTAGCCACCAGCACCCCACCGGCCAGAGCCATCACGCCCAGACCCAGATACACCACGATACCGGCGTCACCGGTAGCGGGCTTGGAGGGTGTCACAGGCTCCACGGGGGCCACGTAGCCCAGATTCACCATCAGATCGGTGATCTCGGCGTCGGTAAGACCGATGGCCTTCATGTAGTCCTTAGCGCCCTTCTGCAGGTCGGCCTTGGACAGATCCTCCACGCCGAAGGCGTTCTGGAGGGTCTTGATGATGTTGCTGTTGGCAATGGCGTCGTACTTGTCCGTACCGGGCTCCACGCCGTAGTAGTTGTAGTAGGTGACCATGTAGTCCGCCACCACCTCGTCATAGGTAGCACCCATCAGGCACTCCAGCAGAGCGGAGACGAAACCGGCACGATCCTTGCCCTCGGTGCAGTGGACATAGTAGGTGCCCTTGTTGGCGGCGAAGAACCGCAGGCCCTCGGCCAGACCCTTCTGGAACTCCGGAGCGGAGAAGTCCACGCCCAGATTCAGATAGATCACCTTCTGGCCGGAGTAGTAGGTATCAGCGAAGCCCTCATAGGCCTCGGCCTCCTCCTGACTGTTGGCAAGGTTCATGATGACGTTCACGCCCGCCTGCTTCAGAGCGGCATCCACATAGGTGTTGCGGCCCAGCTCCGGGTTGATGGGGGAGGAGCCACGGTACAGCACATCCTTGCCCATGCCGGTGGTGGCGATGTTGCGGAAGTTGCCGAACTCGGCGTCGGACAGGTCAGGATAATCGGCACGGTCATTGGTGCGCTGCAGATCGTGCATGATGTACTCGGCCATGTAGCCGCCCTTCTCCGCCATCTTGAAGGTGACCTCCACGGGATAGGTCACACCCTCCCAAGCGGTCCAGTACCACGTCTTATCCTCGTTGGTGTGCTTCTTGGCCAGCTCATAGGTCTCAGCGAAGTTACCCATGTTGATGGCCATGGAGACGTAGCCGGTGGGCTTACCGTCGGCGTCCTTCTCCACGATGACGGCGGGCTTGCCGGAATCCACATAGGAATAGGTAGGCACCACCGGCAGGGTCAGGGTCTTATCCAGGAACTTGACCGTCACCAGATCGCCCCAGGCAAAGCCCAGCTTGCCCATGAAGTCCTTGGCCTTGCAGTCGGTGTAAACGTTGCCGTACTTGGTCATCCAGATGTTGGCGTCCAGACCGCCGATGATGATCTTGCCGTCATCCGTCTTCTCCGGCGGGATGATGGTCATGCGGCCCTGAGGCTCACCGTACCGGGCCTTGGTGACGGTGCCGCCCAGCTCATCGGTGATGTAGTCCATGACCACGGTGTCCAGCGACAGACCGCTCTCGATCTGGCTGCTGGCAGCGGCGAAGGCGTAGTAGATGTCGCCGCCGGCGGCCAGGAAGTCGTTGGTGATGACAGCGTAGGTGGCATCCTTATCAAAGGGCTTGCCGTTGACGCTCTCGATGGTCACACGATTGATGCTCTTGGGACCATAGTAGGTGGAGCCGGGATAGGTGGTGTCGTTCTTGTCGTAATCCTTGGTGCAGTCCACCGTCAGCTTCATGCCGGCGGTCTGGGGGAAGCCGCCCAGGGACACGGGAGTGCAGAAGGTAGCAGCCTCCAGCGCCTCCAGCAGCTCGGCGCCGGTGACATTCACCACCGTCAGCGTATTGCCGAAGGGCAGAACGGTGAACACGTCCTTCTTGGTGATGTCGCCGGCCTTGATGGCGGCACGGATGCCGCCGCCGTTGGTGATGGCCACAGCGTTCTCCATGTTGATGCTGGGCATCCGGGTCTTAACGGCCCACATCATGGCGTCGGTAATAAGGTCGCCCATATTGGTCTCCTCGGTGCGGTTGCCGGGCTCCTTGGCGCCGTTGAGCTCCACCTCGGTCTTGGCGAACACCTTGCCGTACTCGGCATCCACCTCACCGATGATCTTGTCGGCGATGGCCTTGACGGAGGCATCCTCCTTGGTGTAGGTGCTCAGGTCGATGAGACCGTTGCTCTCCACGCTCTTGGTGGCGTTATCAATGACGAAAGCGCCCACATACGCAAGACCCGTACCGGTAGACTGGATCATGCCGTTGTCCTTGTTGGCGGTCATCACGGTGTGGGAGTGGCCGTCGATGACGATGTCCACACCGGGGACGTTCTTCACGAAATCGATGGAGCGGTTGGGCTCGGAGGACGCATCCACGCCCAGATGGGTCAGAGCGATGACGATATCGGCGTTGCCCTCCTCACGGGCGACCTTGATCACGGCGTTGGCGGCGTCATACAGCTTCTGGCCGGACAGGAAGGTCAGGCCCTTCATCAGAGCGGGGTTGGCCTTGGTCTGAGTCTCCGGAGTGGCCACACCCATCACGGTGAGGTTAAAGAGGGGGTTGCCGTCAGCGTCCGTAACGGGAGCGGTAGCGCCGGGAGCGAAGATGGGATCACCCTTGTCGTCCACCAGATTGACGCAGGTCACCAGGAAGTCGGCGGCGGCGTTGCTGAGATTCGCCTTCAGCTGGGGGAAGCCGTAGTCAAACTCGTGGTTGCCCAGCGTCACGGCGTCGTAGCCCACGGCATTCATCAGCTCCACGGCGGTAGCGCCCTTGCTGAGGCTGACATAGGTAGAGCCTTGGCTGAAGTCACCGGCATCCAGCAGCACCACAGCGCTGGCGCCCCGGTCGTAGCACTCGTTTTTCAGTGCCGCAACCTTGGCGTATTTGTCAATAGCGCCATGTACGTCGTTGGTGTGCAGAATGACCGTCTTGCCCTTCAGAGAAGCCGGCAGCTGATACCCAGTCGCCGTTTTCTCTTCTGCCCAGGTGGCCGGCACCAACAGAGTCAGTGTCATCACCAGGGACAGGAGCAATGCTAATACTTTCCGCATGGTCCTTTCCTCCTTTATTTTTTGGAACGCCCGTGGCATCCCATAATACGTCTCTATCATACATGATTTTGCACAGGAATACAAGTCCGTTCTGTGTTTTTTTGTGTAAAAGTACGATAAAATCTCTCTGTACGAGCCATACAAAAATCCCATGCCGTTTTTGTACATTCCGCCGCAACCGGTACGGACGACCCTGAAAAATGGTGTGGCTTTTTGGTTTTTTTCTGTTATAATATAGGTTAGTTTCGTGTCAAATTCGGAAGGGAGTGCAAGCTATGAAGTATCTGTTTCGAGGCGGCACCGTTGTCTCCGGCAGAGGGACACGCCGTGCCGATATTCTGGTGGAGGGTGAAAAGATCGTGGAGGTGGGCCGCAATATCACCCGCAAGGCCGACCAGATCATCGACGTCACCGGGATGCTGCTGATGCCCGGCTTCATCGACGCCCACACCCATTTTGATCTGGACGTGTGCAATACCACCACTGCCGACAATTTCACCACCGGCTCCCGGGCGGCCCTGCGGGGCGGCACCACCACCGTGGTGGACTTCGCCTGCCCCAACAAGGGGGAGAGCCTGCACCACGGGCTGGAGCTGTGGCACCGGAAGGCCGACGGCCGCACCTGCTGCGACTACGGCTTCCACATGACCATCGACGACTGGAACCCGCAGATCGAGGCGGAGATCGACGATATGTACGCCGCCGGTATCTCCTCCTTCAAGATGTACATGACCTATCCCGCCATGATGATCGGGGACAACGCCATGTACCACGCCCTGAAAAAGCTGAAGGAGAAGGGCGGCATCTGCGGCGTACACTGCGAAAACAGCGGCGTCATCGACGCCCTCATCGAGGAAAAGAAGGCCGCCGGGGAAATGGGTGTCTCCTCCCACCCCCGGACCCGTCCGGACTTTCTGGAGGCGGAGGCCGTGAGCCGCCTGCTGCGGATCGCTGAGGCGGTGGATATCCCCGTGGTCATCGTCCACCTCACCAACGCCGCCGCCCTGCGGGAGGTGGAGGCCGCCCGGAAGCGTGGCCAGAAGGTCTATGCCGAGACCTGCCCCCAGTACCTGCTGCTGGACGACAGCGTGTATGATAACCCCGACTACTCTCTGGCGGCCCGCTACGTCTGTGCGCCCCCCATCCGCAAGACAGAGGATCAGAAGGCCCTGTGGATGGCCCTGCGCCGTGGCGAAATTCAGACCATCTCCACGGACCACTGTTCCTTTACGCTGGCCCAGAAGGACGCCGGCCGGGGGGACTTCACCAAAATTCCCGGCGGCCTGCCGGGGGTGGAGACCCGTGGCGAGCTGATCTACACCGCCGGTGTCACCACCCGGAAGATCAGCCTTGCCACCATGTGCCGTGTACTGGCGGAGAATCCCGCCAAGCTCTACGGGATGTTCCCCCGGAAGGGCATCCTGCAGGCCGGGGCCGACGCCGATATCGTGGTGTACGATCCGCTGGCGGATCACGTCATCCGTGCGGCGGACATGGTGGCCAACGTGGACTATAACCCCTACGAGGGCTTCACCACCCGTGGCTCCATCCAGCAGGTGTGGCTCCGGGGCCGTCTGGCGGTGGAACACGGCACCGTGCTGGCCGGGCCCGACGGTAAGTACATCCCCCGTGGCAAGAACTGCCTGTAAAGAGAGGGGAAGGCTTCCATGACCGAGATATTATACTGCCAGTCCCCCGCCCTGTTTCTGCTGGCGGTGGTGCTGCTGATCTGCTTCTTTCTGCGGCGGCAGGCTCACCGGGTGCGGGCGGCGCTGGATCTGGTCCTGTGCATCCTGCTGCTCATCGGCGGCGTGGTGCTATATTATTTGGGAATGTACGGCGACTGCTTCACCATCCATGACTTCTGGCAGATCCGCACCTCCGGATGGGTGGGACTGGGCGTTGTAGCCGCCGGGTCGGTATGGCATCTGTGCAAGGTCTGCAAGCGGGGCGTGGAGCGCCGCCGGACGGAAAGGGCCGCCCGCCAGACGGAGGAGGCCCACCGTCAGGCGCTGGAGAGCGCCCGCCGGGAGGCGTATGAAGCCGGAAAGGCCGACGCCGCCAAGGCGCACCAGCCGTCCCCCTCCACCCCGGAGACATCCGCCCCTGAGCTTCCCCTCACCCCAGCGGACGCCGTCTCGCCGGAGCGTGCAGCTGCTCCCGCCGCTGACGCACCGCAGTCCTCCACCGGAAGAACAGGTCAAGCCCTGTAAAAACCCCGGCACAAAGCCTATGACCCTCTGGTTACAGTGTCTGCCAAACACCATGCAGCCCCGGTAAGCAGTCGATGCTGAGCTTAAATACCGCCGGTGCAGCAACCCTCAAAATACCATGCGGAATCGGCAGAACACCATGCAGCACCGATAGAACACCATGCAGCACCGGCAGAACACTGTCCTTGACTTCCCCACCGGCATCTGCTGCAATCCCCCGTGTTCGCTCGGAGGGCGAGTCGTTCGGAGAAATGACAGCCGGATAAGGCGCAGACTGAAATGTCTGTCCTTATCCGGCTTTTTGTCTGGGAAAGGAGCGATCCCATGGAGTTAAAATTTCTCCCCTCCCTGCTGGGGGCGGAGAGCCTGTGGCTGGCCATGCCCATCGCAGAGGTGCTGACGGCCCTCTATGCCGCCTATGCCATGAAACGCTATACCCGTGCGCTACCGCTGAGCACGAGATAAAAAGGACGCCGGTCGCTTAACCGGCGTCCTTTTGGTATTTTATGGATCACTTCCACAGAGAGCAGATCAGATCCGTATAGTCGGAGGGGTTCTCCAGCGGCAGACCCGCAATGAGCATGGCCTGATTCAGCAGAATCTCGGCATACTTTTTGGCCCGGTCGGGGTCCGTGATGCGGGCGGACTCCAGAGCGGCGAAGGCGGGATGCTCCACGTTCACCTCCAGAATACGCTTGGCCTTCAGGGCGAGGTCTGGCTGCACGGCGGCGAAGTACTTCTCCATTTCGAAGGTCATGCCCTCGCCGCTGGTAAGGCAGACGGGATGGGACTTCAGCTTGCCGGAGGCCTTCACCTGATCCACCCGGCTTCCCAGCGTCTCCTTCAGGAAATCCAGCGTTTCCTGATGATCCGCCGTCTCCGGCTGCTTCTCGTCCCCCAGCTCCAGATCGCCGTCCACGGCGGAGCGGAATGCCTTGTCGCCGTAGGCGCGGAAGATATCGGGGATGAACTCGTCGGTCTTATCGGTGAAGTACAGGATCTCCATGCTGCGGTCCTTCAGCAGCTCCGTCTGGGGCAGATGATCCACCGCCTCCACGCTGTCGCCGGAGGCGTAATAGATATACTTCTGCTCCTCCGGCATCCGGGAGACGTACTCGCCCAGCGTCACCAGCTTCTTCTGGGTGGAGGAGTAGAACAGCAGCAGATCCTGCAGCTTCTCCTTCATGGCGCCGTAGTTGTTCAGGGCGCTGAGCTTCAGCTGGCGGCCGAAGCTGCGGTAGAACTTCTCGTAGCCCTCCCGGTCGTCCTTCAGCATCCGCTCCAGCTCGCTGCGGACCTTCTTCTCCAGATTGTTGGAGATGACCTTCAGCTGGCGGTCGTGCTGCAGCAGCTCACGGGAGATGTTCAGGCTCAGGTCCGGGGAGTCCACCACGCCACGGACAAAGTTGAAGCACTCCGGCAGCAGATCGGCGCACTTATCCATGATCATCACGCCGCTGGAATACAGCTGCAGGCCCGGCTCGAAGTCCTCGGTATAGTACTGGCCGGAGGGCTGGGAGGGAATGAACAGCAGGGCCTTATAGGTGACGGCACCCTCCGCAGAGACGGTGATCACCGACTGAGGCGGAGCGAAATCCCCGAAGTGCTCCTGATAGAACTTGTCGTACTCCTCCCGTGTGACCTCGCTCTTCTTCCGCTGCCACAGGGGGACCATGCTGTTGAGGGTCTCCCACTCCTTGATCTCCTCATACTCCGGCTTGTCCTCCGGACAGCCCTCCTTGCGCTTGGAGCGGGTCATTTCCATACGGATGGGGAAGCGGATATAGTCGGAGTACTTCTTCACCAGACGCTGGAGGGTGTGCTCCTGCAGGTACTGGCTGTACTCCTCCGGCTCCTCGTCGGCCTTCAGGTGCATGATGATATCCGTACCCACAGTGTCCTTCCGGCAGGGTTCGATGGTATAGCCCTCCACGCCGTCGGACTCCCAGCGCCAGCCCTGCTCATCGCCGTACTTCCGGGTGACGACGGTAATGTGGTCGGCCACCATGAAGGCGGAATAAAAGCCCACACCGAACTGGCCGATAACGTCGCTCTCGGCGTCCTTATCCAGCTCCTGACGGAACTGGAAGGTACCGCTGGAGGCGATGACGCCCAGATTCTGCTCCAGATCGGTATCGTTCATGCCGATGCCGTTGTCGCTGACGGTGAGGGTGCGGGCCTCCTGATCGGGGCGGATGGTGATGGCGAAATCCTCCCGCTTCATGCCCACCTGCTCATCCGTCAGGGAGCGGTAGCACAGCTTGTCGATGGCGTCGGAGGCGTTGGACAAGATCTCCCGCAGGAAGATCTCCTTATGGGTGTAGATGGAGTGGATCATCAGCTCCAGCAGACGCTTGGACTCCGCCTGAAATTCTTTTCTTTCCATAGTTGATTCCTCTTTTCTAATAGATTGGGAGACGCCGCAGCGCCTCCCGCTTTTTACCTGTTCAGCTGCGCTGGCGTTTGCTGCACAGCAGATAGCCCAGTCCCGTGAGCACCGTGGCGGCGGCGGAAACGATCATGGCGATCTCCAGCAGCAGCCGCACAGCCTTGCTCTCCAGCAGATGATCCGTCACCTGCCGGACGCAGCGGCCCACAGCACCCAATAGCCGGCCCGCCAGACCCGTCACCTTGTGGAGAAGTCCCTTCCCCAGCGACAGGATGCGCCGTGTCAGAGGCAGGGCGTGTGACGCCAGCTGCCGAGCCTTGTGTACCTTGGTCGAAAGCATTTCTATCCCTCCCCATTTCTCTATGGTCAATTATAGACAGTCTGTCCGTTATTGTCAATTCCCGCCGGGGCGGGGCGTGTAAACATCCTGTGAACAATGGGATAAAAAAGCTGCGGTAGGGCTTACGCTCTACCGCAGGGGACATTATTCGCCGCTTCCGGCGGGGGCTGCCACCGGATCGATGGCGGTCAGGACACCCACCACCACAAACCGGGCATCTTCAAACTCATACGAGCAGGTGGAGAGGGTCACCAAATGGGCGCTGGAGAGGTCCTCCGGCACCGGCGTCTTGGACTCGAACCGGGACGAGCGCACCAGCGCACTCACCGTATCTGCCGACAGCACCGTGGAGTACACGGCGTCGTCATAGTCCACCACGGACCCGGCGATCAGGTCCAGCCGGTAGCTCTGCTGCGGGGTGTAGAGGTACAGATAGGGGTGGGCGTCGTAGAACTCCTGCTTCTTATACTGCACCAGTGCGCCGAACATGGCGCCGGACTTCATGTGATGGCCGTAGACCAGCGTATTCTGGTCGGAGAAGTCCGAGCGATTGACGTAGTCCATGAAGATGGTGCCGTTCTTGTTCCATGTGCCGTCCAGCAGGCGATAGAGGTAGTAATCGTTGTCCTCCGCCTGCACGATGGGGTAGTTCAGGCCCGTGTCCGCCCCGTAGAGCCACGCCACGATGTCGCTGTTGACGCCTTCCAGCGCCGCAAAGTCCACGTAGACCTGCTCCGGCTCCCCCTCCGGCTCCGGCTCCTCATCGCTGCTCAGGTCCGGGATATAGACGTATTTGCCGGCATCCTTCAGCACCTCGTCGCTCTTATGCTTCTCCAGCATATAGCTGCCGATCTGATAGGCTGCAAACAAAAATACACCTATAAATACTGCCAGCAGGATATAGTATACCGCTTTCTTCATACCGGAGCCCTCCCTGTTGATTTTTTACATTATACCAGATGGCCCACCGCTTTTCAAGAAAAAGCTTGATGCCCTCCGGAGGAACGGGACAGGGGTTTCTGCGCTGGACAGGGGGCGGCAGATGTGATATGATAGCTTAGATTGACAAGGCAAGAAAGGTGTGAGACAGATGCAGGTAGAGAGCCTGAGCTGGTTCCCCGGTCACATGACCAAGACCCGGCGGATGATCGCCGCCGAGATCGGGCATATGGACGCCGTGTGCGAAATTCTGGATGCCCGCATCCCGCTGGCCAGCCGGAACCCGGATGTGGACGAGCTGACGGCGGGCAAGCCCCGTCTGGTGGTGCTGAACCGAGTGGATCAGGCCGATCCCGGCCAGACCCGGCGCTGGGCTGCCTACTTCCGGGAGAAGGGCTATGCCGTGCTGGAGGCCAACGCCAAGGGCGGCACCGGCACCGCCCAGTTCGCCGCCGCCGTGCGGGAGCTGCTGCGGGACAAGCTGGAGGCCTATGCCCAGAAGGGACAGGTGGGACGTGTGGTGCGGGTCATGGTGCTGGGCATCCCCAACGTGGGAAAATCCACCTTTATCAATAAGGTAGCCCGCCGCAAGACCGCAAAAGCCGAGGACCGGCCCGGCGTCACCCGCAGCAAGCAATGGGTGCCGGTGGACAGCACGCTGGAGCTGCTGGACACGCCGGGTATCCTGTGGCCCAAGTTCGACGACCCGGAGGTAGGCAAGCGTCTGGCCTTCACCGGGGCCATCAAGGACGACGTGCTGGACATCGAGGAGCTGGCCTGCTATCTCATGGAGTATCTGGGGAGGCACTATACCTCCGTGCTGGAGGAGCGGTATAAGATCGCCGTGGAGCCGGAGGACAGCGGGTATGACCTGCTGGAAAAGGCCGGGCGCAAGCGGGGCTTTCTCATGCGGGGGGCGCAGGTGGATACCGAGCGCATGGCCCGCATCCTGTTGGACGAGTTCCGGGGCGGCAAGCTGGGCCGCTTCACACTGGAGACGGTGGAGGACGCCACATGACGGACTTCTCGCTGGAAAAGGCCGCCATGGCCCGTGGCTGCGCCGCCGTGTGCGGCTGCGACGAGGCGGGGGCCGGGCCGCTGATGGGACCGGTATACGCAGCGGCGGTGATCCTACCGGTGGACTGCCGTATCCCCGGCCTTGACGACAGCAAGAAGCTGACGGAGAAGAAGCGGGAGGCTCTGTTCGACATCATCTGCCGACAGGCGGCGGCGTGGGCGGTGGCCTCCGTCAGTGCAGAGGAGATCGACGCAACGGACATCCTCAGCGCCCGGATGAAGGCCATGCAGCTGGCTATCAACGCTCTGGCGATCCCGGCGGATTATGCCCTCATCGACGGCAACCGGGATCACGGGCGATCCGCCGCCATCACCACACCCCATGAGACGGTGGTGGGCGGGGACGGGCGCTCGGCATCCATCGCCGCAGCGTCGGTGCTGGCCAAGGTGAGTCGGGACCGGTATGTGTGCCGGGTACTGGACTCTCTGTACCCGCAGTATCAGTTCGCCAGGCATAAGGGCTACGGCACCAAGCTGCACTATGCCATGCTGGACCGATACGGGCCATGTCCGGAGCACCGGATGAGCTTTCTCACCAAGTGGAAGGAGCGGCGCACATGAGCCGGGCGGAGGGCGTATGGGGCGAGGCCCAGATCGCCAACTATCTGCGACGCAGGCGCTATGAGCTGCTGGCTCACAGCTATCACTGCCGGTTCGGGGAGATCGATCTCATCGCCCGCAAGGGCGGCGTGCTGTGCTTCGTGGAGGTCAAGACCCGCAGCAATCTGGCCTGCGGCCTGCCCAGAGAGTACGTCACCGCCGCCAAGCAGGAGCGCATCCGCAAGACGGCGGCCTTCTATCTGATGGAAAAGGGGTTGGACTGCCCCGTCCGCTTCGACGTGGCAGAGGTCTATACCGACGGGGCGCACTCCCCTGCCGCCACCCACATAGAATACATCGAAAACGCATTTTGAGGTGATACATACGATTCCCTATTTTGACGCACACTGCGACACCATCCACCGCTGCCACACGGCGGGGACGCCCTTCCGGGACCCGGAGCTGCGGGCCTTCTACGACGCCGCAGGCGATCTGCGCCGCAGCGGCGGACACATCGATCTGGAGCGGGCCGGGGGCTTTGCCCGCTACGCCCAGTTCTTTGCCCTGTATCAGAGCCCCCAGCTGGTGCCGGAGGGCAGCTCCATGCCGGAGCAGGGTATCCTGCTCCATCAACGGTTCCTGCGGGAGATGGAGGAGAATCGGGAGCGCATCCTCCCCTGCCGCACCGGGGCGGAGGTGGACGAGGCCGTGGGGCAGGGCAAGGCGGCGGCGCTGCTGAGCATCGAGGGCGCCGAGCTGCTGGACTGCGACATCCGGCGGCTGGACACTGCCTATGACTGGGGCGTGCGGCTGCTGAACCCGGTGTGGAACTACGCCAACCGTCTCTCCGGCTCCAATGCCCAGCAGCCGGAGCAGGGGCTGACTGCCTACGGCCGGGACTTCCTGCAGCGGATGGAGGAGCTGTCCATCTATGTGGATGTGTCCCATCTGTCG
>OIZW01001950.1_pt1 | contig 11467 bp, 8 predicted proteins | sample 1588581 | NCBI WGS metagenome assembly OIZW01 (sample SAMN03283266) | human gut metagenome | biome: human-associated habitat; material: feces | host: Homo sapiens | place: USA | collected 2013 | reverse complement strand
TTTGTTCAGCTCGTTCAACACGATCTCATTCAGTACAACAGTTCTGATGAAGTGTGCGGAACAAGCGTCCTTGTCTGAGGAATATGTGGAACACTTCAAATGCTTCTGATCTGCGGTCAGACTTGTCGCACGGCACAGATACATCTTCTTTCCACAGTCGGCACAGTAGACCATACCCGAAAATGGATTGACTTCCTCATGTTTGGTGGGACGGCGTTTGTTCTTGCGAAGCTCCTGCACCAGATCAAACTCCTGCTGGGAGATAATTGCTTCATGGGTATTCTCGAAAATCAGCCAATCCTCTTTCGGATTATCCACACGTTTCTTGTTTTTGTAAGACTTCACATGAGTACGGAAATTCACAGTATGACCTGCGTATTCTGGCTTTTCAAGAATCCCCGAGATCGTTTCCATACCCCAGCGATTGAGGTTGGCATTCTTGTGACCGTTATCCCTGCCCTGCGACAATGCATAAGCCGTCGGCGTTGGGATGCCCTGTTCCGTTAAGATGCGAGCGATCTGCGCCGGGCCGTAGCCGTCAATGCAAAGATGAAAAATCTTGCGAACAACTTCGGCGGCTTCATCGTCGATCACCCAAAAGTTCTTGTCCGTTTCCGAATGCTTTCCCGATTGTCCCTTAGCCTTGAAAACGGCTCTGATCTTCTTACTTGTGTCACGAGCATACCAGTCATTAAAAATGTTCTTGAAAGCCATCAGCTCATTTTCAGACTTTAAGGTATCCACGCCGTCATTGATAGCGATATAACGAACATCATGATCCGGAAAGATTATCTCGATGTACTCGCCTGTTTTGAGATAATCACGTCCAAGTCTTGAAAGGTCTTTAGTAATGACCGTACCGACTTTGCCCTCCTCAATGTCAGCCAGCATCGCTTTGAAACCCTCGCGCTCCCACGTTGTTCCACTTACTCCGTCATCAATGTAGTAAACGGTGTTGCAGAAACCATTATCCTCTGCATACTTCTTGAGGATCGCCTTCTGATTGGTGATACTATTACTCTCACCCTGTAACATATCGTCCTGCGAAAGACGACAATACAACGCTGTTATCTTGTCTGTCATATTAACCTTCCTTTCCGACAGATAAAGCGAGCTATGTTATCATTATAGCGCAATATACCGTCAATGGCAATGCGCCGAAATGCCAATATTACACAGCCTACTTCTCAGGTTCTTGTCCGGATTCACCGAGCATTTCTTCACATTCACGGTCTATCAGTCTTTGCAGAATATCCGTAAGGCGTTTCTTTGAAGCAGGGTTGAACACGGTTGTCACCGTATAAGTGGTATGCCCGATCTTGTATTCGGACGTTGCGTTAAAAGTTGTCTCTGCCTTTTCTCTATCTACGGCAGTAGTGTTATTATTCATAGCTTGTACTCCTTAGCTTCTCTTTCTCTATGCTTTTAGAGCGAGGGGATCGCTTTCTCTATCTGCCACTCTTTCTGTTTTTGAAATAGTTGTGCGGGACGGCATTTCTGCCGTCCCATTGCATAACTATTTTTACTATCGGATAGTATTAATTCTCATAGGAATTCGCTTTATCCGTAAAGCTCATTTGCTGTCCGAAGTCAGCGGCGAGATCGGCAGTATCGCTTTTCTCATTCTCAGCGTTTCCGCCTCCGACCAGTTTCAGCAGTTCTTCATCGGACAGACAGCTTGCACGGAGTTTCTGCAACAGCGAATGCTTCGAAGTTATGATCTCATCAAGTTCGAGAGGCTTGCAGTTGTATTCCTCCGCCATAGCCAGACGAGAAACTTCTTTCAGCTTGTCCTCCAGCGTTTTCTTTTTCGCAGTATCGCTGGCGATAAGCTTTTCTAAACTCCTGATCTTTTCGATGAGCTGATCTCTTTTCTCTGTATAGATGACCATAGAAAAATCACAACCTTTCATTTTTGTTCTCAGTAGGAAGAGCCGAGTGACCGAAGCTCACCTGCCATGATCCAATTATAGCGCACTCTACATTTGAAATAGAAGCCGCATTGCGCACAAACTTTTGTTCATACTTTGTCAACAAATATCCGGGGGATTTTGAGATTCAAAAATCTGAAATCACGCTATTATGCCGTTTGTTCTATCCAGTTATTTTGACGAATTGATTTTGAGCGTATATAAAAAATCTGAAATCTATTATTGACGTGATCGGGAAAGTGCGCTATATTGATAATGGGGAGCGACGATATAGAGAAAGTCGCACAGCTCCAATTCTCGAAATCGAGAAAAAAAGGCCGAGCCGAAAGGCTCGGAAATGACATTCGCCCCACAGGGGCGAAACTAGAGTAGCAAGGCTTGGCAGAGGGCGCTGCCCCTACGACCCCGAATTAAGAAATAATAAAAAGGAGAACAAGAGAAATGAAAGACGAAAAGAAGCGTACATTGTACCTGAAAGTCCGTGTCAGCCCCGAAGAAATGGCGGCTATCAAGAAGAAGTTTGCTAACAGCGGTATGAGCAGTCTTCGTGGATTTGTAAGAGCCATGATCTTTGAGGGATACATTACTCAGGTCAACGAAAATGAGCTGAAGGAGCTCACACGCATCGCCAATAACGTTGCCAACAATATCAACCAGATCGCCCACCGTGCAAATGTCACTAACAAGGTTTACAAGGAAGATATTGAGGAAATCAAGGAGCTTGGCGATAAGCTCTGGCGTCCGCTGATGTTTCTGCAAACAAAGGTGGCTCAGCTAAAGCATTGAGCAGAATATGAAAATCGCCGTCAGGATAATTCCCGACGGCGATGAAATGCGATATGTGTGCTATGTACCGGACTGGCTTTTGAAATTGCTGCGTCTTTCACAATAATGGTTACAATTATTCCGATATGCTGGACTCTGGTGCTATTATGGTATATACTGTACCTACAAAAATGATTTGGAGGTAACAGTTATGTTGAAAACACCAGAATTGGCAATGCCGAGAACAAACAAGGTCACTACCGTATGCAATGGCAAGCGTGAAGTCTGGACGGACTATGAACAGGCTAAGGCATATTTCCTTGAAATAATGATGTCCACGGACGGCGAGGAACATGACCGAGCAGAGTGTGTATATATCCAGCTTATGCACGGGCTGGATGAATGCAGTGATGAGGACGAATAAGCTAAGAGGGCGAGTTGCCTTCGAGCCGTCATTTATATTTCCAAACCTTTCAAAGAATACTTTTAGTTTTTCGATAACCGCTTCTTTCTGAGTTTTGCGTTTTTTATGATCAATCATTCGATTCAAGTTCCATCTATAATATAATGCTGATAACTACGACTCAGGATACTTCCTTGATAATCTCCAAGCAATAGGAATTAACTCTCTTCTGTTCCTCCTTTGAGTAGATGCGTTCGATAGAACCGTGGTGAACAGGATTACGAGCCCTTCCGCATGCTTTAAGATGCGTCTCCCATTGGCTTAACGGCTGATTATGAAAGTGTGAACTGAAAATTGTCCAATGCATACGCAGAATGCGTGTTACATCCTCAAGTGACATCACGTTTAGAGCCGTTTCGTGTGCACTGAATTTATGATTCGTATTTCTGATTTGGTTTTCATAATTGGATTTATCAAAAGTTTTGTGCTCCAATGTTTTCCATACATCGCTCAGAACCGCAAACCATTTCAGGTTTTCATCCTGCGAACTGTTTGCAAAGAGCGTTTGAAATAGTTCACTTTTATGTACTTCTAGTAGATTTTTAAGTTTTTTTTCCAATGTTTCAAAATTGTTCAGAACATCATTGTTGTATGTCATATTCAAAAGGTATTTCTTGAACGCTTGAGAAAAAGCAAGACAGGTTTCTCCAGTGTCAATCAGATAATTCATGCCAATTAGCAATTTGATATCCTCATCTGTTGCGAGATATGACGGCCCTATGATAGCACTGACAAGCTTGTCAGCAAGACTTATGTCGTTTTCATCCCTGTCATGGGTTAAGCATTTCAGGATCGAATCGTGATATCCGCCAATTTTTGAAAGAATCGCTGGCATATTCAGAATATCCTCAACTGAAAAGTCTCTGCTGTTCAGAAGTTGCTTTTCGGCAAGCTCATAGCCAACACAAGACCACAGATAGGGAGAGGAACCACAGTAGGCTTGTACCAAGTCAATGTCCGACCTGCTCAAATCATAATCATAGTATTCCATCATAATTCGACAATATTCATCAATGTCAGCCTCCGTAAAGCCTTTTATTGTATATGGATACATGACCCCCTTGAAAGAAGAATTGTTTGGATTTTCATGTTCAATCATGCTGAGCTCCTGCCGTGAGATTGTTACAAGGCAAACGGAATAATTAGGGCTTGCAACCAGTTCTCTGAACAACTCAAAATCTGCTTTGCACGAGAATACATCTCTTGCAGCGTCAAATTCATCTATCATTAGAAGAACTGTCCGACTGGCTTTTTTGATCCATGTGAACACTTTGTTGAATTTAATACGGTAGCTTTGCTCGGATTTATCTGTCATTTTAAAATCAGCTATTTTTTTCATGACGCGTTCCATGGTGGGGTCATCCGACTCCTCTAAAAGCTCCTCTAACTCAATTATAATGGCTTCCAGAAAACTATTAAATCTATTTTCGCTATTGGTATTGAAAATATTCAGATTCATGTAGATACATAATAAATTAGGATGTACATCTTGGAGACGTTTCAGGCTTTGCTTTGCCACAGAGGTTTTTCCCATACGATACAGCCCATAGAGATAGATACCTCCTGTTGCGGACAGCTTCTGATCAATCATCCGGGTAAATGCTTCAATTTTGTCCTTGTATCCTATCATGTGTTCGCCGGAAACCTCTCCACCTGTGATAAAAATGTTATCTGTTCTCATAATGATCCATTCCCCCTTTTTAGATATATGCGCAACATATCTACCAGGATATAGCAGTACTCTCCGTCTTGAACCAGCACCTTTCGCTTAATCAACTGTTCTATCAGTTCCTTTTGATAAGCAGCGCTCTTTTCCGAAAGATCATCCGTGCAATGGATATCTTTGATCCGAATCTGGTTATTCTGATTGCAATGCCGTGCAATGTATGTCAATAGTGTTTTATTGTCCCTAGTAATCTGTTTTTCATTTTCAAAGTAGCAGGGATCATTCAGTTGTGCATCAAAATGAAAATCTGTAATAGGATTATTGTTCTTTGCCGAATCAAAAAGCCACTTGTTGAGAAACGTATCGACCGTGATTCTGGTCACACGGGCTGTCCCGCGTTCATTCATATAATCTACAAGCGCACTGCAAAAGATCATAATGAGATAAGCACTCCCTGCAGTCAAGCGATAGATCAGATCAACAGCATCCGGCTCAAAACGGCTTTTTCCGTTGTCACACATTGGTTCGGTAATCAGTTCTTTTGCACTTTGCTCATCCAAATAGCTGACAGGCATCTCTTTCATGCAGGCAAAGTCATTGGGATATTCTTCTACAAATTGTTTCATACTATCCTGTCCGATTACAATAGAGCAGATGTTGTAATTCTGGAGCAATGCTTTCCAAAAATGGGGGAAGGAATCATCGCATTTTTTCTGCTTAATGCTTTCGTAGATATAGGTAAACTCGTCCACAAAAATCATAATTACAGTGTTTGGCAGATATTTTCCAATTTTATTTAGTATCATATCGAATTCAGGTGTATTGGGGTTTTGGGTGATATTTTGGTATGTTACAGAAAAAGAGATGGACTCCTCAATCTTGTGAAATATGTCCGGATATAGATCTTCGATCTCATCGCCAAGTTTGTCGATAAGATTCGCCTTCAGCCATCCATCATTGGAAGAGTTTGCCCCAATGCTTCCGAGATCGATAATGAGATATCGTTCCGGGAAAGCTGAACTGATACGCTCTTTTACGTGTGCCATGATGCTGCTCTTGCCAGCACGTTTCTGACCATACATATAGATACCGCGGTGAGAAAGCACCCTCCCATCACCCATATTGAGACTGTCTACAATGTATTGGATCTCCTTTTCACGTCCAAAGAACATATCATTCGCCGTAACAGCACCGCTTTCGGTAAAACTGCTGTATTTGTTTTCAATTTTCTTGAACGAATCCATGCTGGAAAGATTGATCTGGAATACTTCCGAAAAACTTTTCTTGATCATCTCCCCTAATTCGACATAATGGCTGTATTCAAAAGAGAATCGGATGTCAAACAGCCCCCGTTGTTTTTCCGCCTCGGTAAAAGAAATGTCAATGCAGTATTCTTCCTTACCATTTCCGTGAACGGTTGTTACGGGATGTTCCGGATTTCCGGTGATTTCAACGTGATTATCTACTCCTGCAAGTCTGATGTTCGAAATATCGGCTCTCTGCACATTGCCCTTGTTTTCAATATAGATCGTGATTTTCGCCTGCATCTGGTCGCCTTTGTAGTAGGCGTTGGTATCCGGATACACCTCCAGCTGGGGGATGGATTCAATGTAAAGCTCGTTTTTCAGAGCAAGCGCCCTACCTTTCAGTTCGATGATGATGTCAAGCAACGTTTCATAAGAAAAGTCAGTTGGTGTATCGCGGATTTGCTTTTCCAGTGTGTCACACAGGTCGATTACTCTGTCCAGCGTGTCCACACTGTCGTCAACACTATTAAATTCATTGAACTGTACAAATTTTTTGATGATTTCTCTCATTCTCTCCAGATACATCATATCTGTTTTACAGAGCAGGCGTTCAGGATTCAGTTCATGAATACTATTATTAATGCCTTTTAGCTTTTCGGGTTCTTTTATATTCATAGGGGCATTCTCTAAAAAATGTTTCAGATCATGTAATTGCTTGCTATACTGATCTTTACTCCTTCTCCATGCTCCAAAAAATATATCTGAATTTTGGCAGACTTCTTGACTTTCTGGCGTGATCATGTCCATGCATTCAAAAAATGCCGGGCGTAGACGGCTATGCGTGTAAATGGCATCAATCATAGGACGGATAATTTCTTCTCCTATTCTACTCTTCTGATAGTTAAGCTGTAGGTCAAAGGTACACACCATCAGCTCTTTTGGGTTGAAAACCGAGTCCTCATAGTCTGGTGGTGTGATATGAAGCATTTCCATATCTGGGCTTTCGACCTTGTTTGCGAGTTCGTTATCAGACTGAAAAAAGGAATAGTAAAGAAGATTGAGAGCATGGTTAAAGTCTTTCCTATACCTATCCCCACATCTGCTCAAGTATCGCAGTGCCAGAAAGTAGTAGTATCGTGAACTGTCTCTGTTCTGGTCTCTTTTTTTGACCTCCGAATCTGCTCGTAGCATTAGGCTTTTACCCAACAGCGCATTGAGCAGCTTTTGTGTGATGTATTTGTTTTTCTGTCCGCTGTCTACAAACTGCTTACCAATTTTGGCAAGCGCCATATAAATCTTGCTTTGAGCTGAAAGTGGATAATTACTCTGTGGACGGGAAATGTCATTCAGAGCCTCCATGATGTCCTCGTTAGCTTGGTTCTCATCGCCGATGTAACGGCGCTTTTCGGAATCATAATTATCCAAAATCGTTTTTTTGTAAAACACGTTTTCAAATTCCACTTCGTTCAGCATACGCTCTAATAGTTTTGGAATGGTATTATCTGCATCCTCATAGAGGGTGTATTCATTTTCTTCTTCCGGAAGCATCGTGATAGTTTCGTTTTCAGAAACATAGGTACCGTCCAGGATTTGTCTTGCAATATTGTCCTCACTATTTTTCCGGATAAGGTTCTGCGCAATCTGCCTTGCCTCATCCTTCCTGCCAGACTGGTAGTACAACACACACAGGTTTTGATCCACTGTGATCTCCAACTTCGTGATTGATGCAAGTGTTGCACTCGTTGAGATAGAAGAACGGTTGGAGCTGAATGTCTTTTTCCATTGCTCATACATATTGATTGCCAGTTCTGCCTTATTATTTTTTAGGTATAAGACAGCCAGTCTACTGATATAATTCAGTTTATGTTCGATACGGTATGTTTTACTGATCAGATTGGTCAGGAAGCGTTCTGACTCAGCGAAATCGCCCTGAATATCCAAAGCATGGATGTAAAGTGTATTATACGACAAACTGTCAATATGTTGCCTGTATGTCTTCAAGGCTTGAAGCGCACCTTTGACATTCTGTGTTTTGATATAGCAGCTTATCAACTGTTTGATGCGATGCGGCTTGGCTTTTCCAGCATTTGGGATCATTTCCTTCAGAAGCTCGATCATTTGACCATACTGCTTGGTCTTATCAAGTATATCTACCAGATGATTATGATATTTGTCGTGATCCAGGTAACGCTGATATTGTTCCAGAATATTGCGTGCATCTTCAAAACGATCATCCCGCTTATAAATCGTGACAAGGTTGGAGACTGCAGTGTTGATAGAACCACGTTCTGGATTACGCGAGAGTACCTCCATAAAACATTCTTCTGCTTTTTTTAAATCCTTTGCCTTTGTCAGATAATAGGTACCTTTTTGCAGCAGTTCACTTATGCCAAATCTGCTAAGAGAATATGTTGTCGGTTTGGACGGATACACAGGTTTGTACTCCGATTTCCTGTAAGGTTCAACAGGAGGATGGTATACCGGTTTTACCTCTGATACAACAGGAGTCGCCTCTTCCCACATTGGCAGCAATTCATACGAAAAAGGACAGGATGCCATTGATCCGTGTTCGAGATCATAAACATTTTGAAGAAATACATCATATGCCCTCTTTTCTGCATAGCTTTTGTATTCTTCAATCAGTTTCTGCTCCTCAGTCGCATCAAACCATACTTTTAACACAATTCGGTTCTTTTTGTCTTTTTTGCCGATAAATTTTACATATACATTTTTTATAGAAAAAGAGTTGCTAAAATAAGCCTGAAGAACCGGGTCAATCACAGCGTTATCCCAGAACAGATAGTCTTTGCCATTGCATTGTATAATTCCGTATCTGTTTCCGCTGGAGTCATAATTTCCGTATGAAGTAATCATTCCTTCCTTAATTTCATGTAGATTTGAAATTGATTCTTTCAGTTTCAAATGATCGGCAGACTTATTACCATTTTCTCCGATTCCGATTGTAAAAGATACCGTTGCTTTTTGCAAAACACCGTTCCACAGCATATCCCGCAGTTCTTGATCCTCTACCTGCCGGATATTAAAGTAGAGGTTCTTTTCAGTGCTGGAAGAGATAAATCCATATGCGTTATTCTCGGTTACAACAAAGTTGTAGATATAGCCTTCATAAATGAAATCATGATTAACTCCCGTCATTGCGTTGACATCTTTAGGGGATGGAACGGCTTTGAGATCATTCTGTTTTGGAAGTGTAGAAAGCTCAATTTCCATCAATGGCTCATCAGAAGAAAAATTAGTGATCTCACGTAAAAAAATCGTGATCATTTCGAGCCGGTCACCTGTCGTTTGCTTTATAGAAGCAAGCTGAGGGTCATAGCATCTTAGCAGTGATAGTAAACCAGAATAGATTACCTCTACAGATGCGTCAGGTAACGCTGAAACATCTACATCTGAAAATGCATTTACACAGACTGCGCCTCTTTTGAACTTTGTAAGCAGATAGAATAGTGATGCGAGTGCATCGTTATTATTAATTTGTCCGTTTTTGACCAAACATACTAGATTTTTGAGCACCAGTTCGTCATCGCCGTAAAGTTTCGCACAGCAGGCTGCATTATAGTAATCACTACCTCGGTAGAATTCTTCTGCAGCGGTATCATACTCCTTTAATGCCTCATAGATAAGTCCGTAGGTAACTCTGACTTCTTTACAATCCGGAAGCAAATCAAGCTGGGAAAGGATTTGGTCGCTTCTCTGATCTATGGAATGAATTTTTTTGGCGTAGTTGAACATATCCATGATCCGGTTCCAATCTTTATATAGGGACGTATCTTTAAGTACTGTACGTAGTGTCTGGATTCTGTCGGTCAACTCGATACGATAATTAAGACGCTCCTTCGCAGCAGTATACTCTGCGTCCCAGTACCGACTCCTGTCATCCGAAACTGTTGGTGGATTCGTAGTGGGATCTGCTTCTTTCAGGTCGTGTTTTGTATCTTTTGTTATATCATAAGACAGACTTTTGATTTCTGAAAAGCGATAGAACGAGGGAACTCCATTAGATGTTACCTGAACGGAGTCTGATAAAGCTCGAATAAATTTCAATGGGGCAGACCAGCCTGTACTTGTCTCTATGATAAAAGGAAGTTCCTTATTTTCTTCAAATATTAGAACAAATTCATCTTTTGTCATACGTCTCACTCCTTTTCTTGTAACGCAGATTCTGCATAAGACAGATTTTTGATTTCTGAAAAACGATAAAACGAGGGAACCCCGTCAGATGCTACCTCAACTGAGTCTGATAAAGCTCGAATAAATTTCAATGGTGCAGACCAGCTTTTGCTTGTTTCTATGATAAACGGATAGTCCTTGTTTTCTTCTAATATCTGTACAAATTCATCTCTTGTCATATGTCCCACTCCTTTTTTCTTGTAACGCAGATTTTATATACAATTTCGTCTATTATACCACTTTTTTCTCAAAATGTCAATCGCTTTCAGCAACTTCGTCAAGATGCAAGAGGCCTTTGTGCGCTGTTTACCCAAGCCCCGCCATATTGCTAGGTGAAAAGATCACAGCCCTGTGCCGGGAACTTCGTCAAAAACGTCGCTGACTGCACCGTGACAGCCCCTGCCACAAGGAGCTTCTGTACATCATCCGCACAGGTAATACCACCGCCCGCACAGACCTTCAATCCGTGCTTCACAGCGGTATAAGTGTAACCAATCGTCAACGGGAGTTGCCAGTGACCGAAGCAGGAGGTCGTTTCAACGTCGAGCCGCTCGCTGATGCGACATGCACCATCCGTCTTCCGGAGATACGGTGAGCGTACAGAATCCAGCAGTGATACATACTTCACACCACCCTCCACGAGCAGCGGCATGATGTAATCCTTCGGCAGGTTGATGTTCAGCTTCGGCATGACGGGAATACGCAGTGCAGTGTTCAGTTCTCGCAAAAGCGACACGATACGTCCGCTCAGTCCATCCGTTCCGATAAGATTGCCCATATAGAAGAAATCAAGCTGGATGCCGTCCGCACCTGCTGCTTCAAGCTGTTGGCAGGCAGTGATCCAGTCATTCGGAGCAAGGCATGCTGCGGTGAAGCTTGGGATCAGGAGCATTTCCGTCTGTGGACGGAGCGTCTGAAGCATTTCCAGACACTCATCCAATGTCAATATCTCAGACTCGAAGGGTGCAGAAGCGTAGGTGTACCCAAGTTCCTTATCGACGGCAAATTCTCGTTTGCCGGAAACCCTACCACGCTCATAGTCGGCGCATGATTTCAGGATCGCGCCCTGAACACCGTTTTCAGCAAGCCGCAGCACATTGGAAACGCTTTCAGTTGCGATGCAGGATGATGCGATCAGCGGGTTTTCGAGCTGCTTTCCCATGAATTCAATCATGATTCTTTCCTCCCTTTCTGATCTTGGCAT
>OIZW01001940.1_pt1 | contig 11524 bp, 10 predicted proteins | sample 1588581 | NCBI WGS metagenome assembly OIZW01 (sample SAMN03283266) | human gut metagenome | biome: human-associated habitat; material: feces | host: Homo sapiens | place: USA | collected 2013 | reverse complement strand
GCCGGCGGATCAGCGATCTGTAAAAAACGTGAGGAAAATTCTCTAGCTGCTCTTCTGATCGTTTATTTATTTTTTATCATATACTCAAAATCTACAGTTGGCCATTACAAAATTTAAAATTTCCCTATGAATTGCACAACGCGTATCTTATCCAATACAAATATCGCTACATCCATAAACAAATGTGCCAACAGTGTACTAACGATCACGCCATTTGACTTTAACAAGAAATCAGAGGAAAATCCATACCAACAGATAAATCCAGAATAAGCGCCCATTAAAATCAGCAAAGGCAGGTATTTCACGACGCTTTTTAAAGATTCTTTGATGTAATCAAGCGTTGAATCGAAATAGACAAAACGACCGATCGCTAGCATTACAAAATAAAAGATCAAAGAATCATAATTTGAATCGTTATAAATAAATTTTATGTATAACAAGATCAGAATGATATAAAAGGCAGAGATCAGTCGTACGGAGGCTTTTTGTTCGGATGAGATCGTTTTCAGATGAACAAAGATCCGATCAAACCAGAATGTTAAAAATACAGAACATACTAAAAATACCATCAACAAAATATCTTGATATTTATTCCAGAAATAAGCCGCCTGAGGGATCCTTTCGTCGAGGACATAATAAAGAGAAAGGAAGATCAGTACGGAGGTGCTTGAAAATACCATTTCATAAAAGCTTTCGATCCAGCTGATAACTTTTGTTTTATGTGTTTGTTCAATTTGTGCAAGTTCAACTTCTGTTGGATTTTCAATATTGATCTTATAATGTTTTTGAAGCTTTGCGGTAAGTAAAACGATGGCAAGGACAACAATCAGGCCGATCAAAGAAACAGCCATGAAGCTGCCAGCATTTTGTGCATTAAAATAATGTGTAACATAATATTGTGATTGTGACATATATAACCCCTTCTTTAAACTAAAATAATGACATGAAAATCAAATAATCTCACTCAACACATATTTTAACACCTTTTTATATAAATTCAATGGATACTATATTTCATCATAAAAACTTAAGAAAGTTTTTTGAACAACAGAAAGGCAGTGGATTTGTGTGAGAAATTTATCTATAGACTTGTGAGCAGAGACTGGACAATGTTATAATATAAACAGCACATTTTTTGAAAGTGGTGAGAGAAGATTGAAGAAATCAGTAAGGATCGCAGCAATGATATTTACCATTTTCGCTATATTGATAGCGGTAGAAATTATCATATCTTATAAATGTCTGACTGTTACGGATTACAAGATTAAGTCTGATAAGATCAAGGAAACGACCAAGATCGTATTAATATCGGATCTTCATAATAGTCAGTTTGGAAGCAAGAATAAGCGCTTAGTGGATAAAATTCAAAAACAAGATCCAGATCTTATCTTGATGGATGGAGATATGTTGAATGAAGATGGGAAGAATGCACAGACAGCAGTAGAACTTATAAGTGCATTGAAAAAAACAGCACCTGTATATTACGCATTGGGGAATCATGAGATTGCGTATAGACAGCGCAGGGATAAGAATCTATATCAGAAGTTACAGAAAGCAGGTGCGAAGGTTGTAGAGAAAGAATATGAGGATATAAAGGTAAGAAGCAACAAGATCCGGATTGGAGGCCTTTATGAGTATGCATTTGCAGTAGATGGGGCTGGAAATATGGTTAAGAAAAATATTCCGTCCAAAGTAAGAGATTTTTTGATGGATTATGAGAACACAGATGCATTTAAGATCATGTTGTCTCACAGACCAGATAGTTTTGTTTTTGGGCAGGCAGCAGATACATGGAAGATCGATCTGGTAGTCAGTGGGCATGTACATGGTGGACAGGTAAGAATTCCAGGTAAAGGAGGTCTTTACGGAGGAGATCAGGGATGGTTTCCTGAATATACGGATGGAATCCATCATTTTAAGACAGTGAATCATATGATCATTACAAGAGGACTTGGAAGTGATAAGGAAAAACTACCAAGATTTCACAATATTCCAGAGATTGTAGTGATCCGACTTGAAAAACGTTAGAACAAAGAGGATGAGAGGATGAAGAAATATCAGATTGCAGATTTTATTTTTGGAATTCATATGGAAGAATCGTTAGAAATTCCAGAGAATTTTAAAAAATTTTTGATTGATACCGATGAAGAAGTACAAGTGGAATATTTCCTTGAGATTGTGGATAAATTACCAGAGTTGGATGGGGAATGTGTATCACAAAGAATTGATCTGAAAGTATATAAGAAAGACAATTTGGAATACCGCCGGATGAATTTTATGGGAATGGAAGAATCCTACGGACAATATGAAGAAATTTCACAAGATCAGGTAAAATTGTACTTAAAACGGGAATTTGTGCATATGATAAATGTTGATACAGTCTTTGTATCTCTTTTTGCGATGGAAAAAAGAATGTTGGCAAAGGATGCGATGGTATTGCATTGTTCTGTACTCAAAGTGAAATCAGGAGTGATCTTATTTAGCGGACCAAGTGGAATTGGTAAGTCAACGCAGGCAGGATTGTGGACGAAGTATCGGAAAGCAAGAGTTATCAATGGTGATAGAACTTTATTAAAAAAAGAGAATGGCAGATGGATGTCTCTTGGATGGCCGATCTGTGGTTCTTCAGAGATCTGTTATAATGAAGCTTATCCTGTGAAAGCAGTCATTTTTCTTGGACAAGCAGAGGAGAATGATGGAAGGAGACTTCGTTATTTTGATGCGATCAAGGCAATGATCAGTCAGATCACAGTGAATGGATGGAATCCGCAGTTCGTGGAGAAAATATGGAATCTTACAGAAGATTTCGCGGCTCAGATCCCGGTGTTTGAGTATGGATGTAACATGGAAGAAGCGGCAGTAGATACTTTAGAGAATCTGCTTTTGGATATTTTAGAATAAAGGAGCATGTGAAGATGAACTTAACCAATGTATTTATAGATATATTAAGAAGTGCTATGACGCAGACTTCCTGTGATATGATAGAGGGACTTTCTACACAAGACTGGGAGAAGATCTATGATATTAGTCAGAAACAGCAACTGGCACCGATGATCTATCAGCAGATTTTTTCAAATGAATCATTTCAAAATAGTGATCCAGGGTTTCAGCAGTTCTGGAAGGGAGATACGATCGATCAGGCAGGAAATCAGGCAAGAAAAAGTATTCTGTTTTTGATGTTGTTTGATAAAATGCGCCAGAATGGATTGACTCCATTGATCGTGAAAGGAATTGTTTGCAGAGATCTATATCCGAATCCAGATCTTCGAACATCCAATGATGAAGATCTTTATATCCCAAGAGATCAGTTTGGGAAGATGGATGAATTTTTGCAGGCAGAGGGATTTATGAGAGAAGAACTGATCAAGGATAAAGTTTATCAGGAAGTTCCATATCAGAATCCAAGGAATGGATTATATTTTGAACTGCATATGGATCTGTTTCCACAGGAATCCGGGGCGTATGGTCATTTTAATCAATTATTTGAAGATGCATTTGATACCTGTATGGAAACAGATATTCAGGGGAGTAAAGTATTGACGCTGAATCCCAAACAGCATTTTTTATATCTTGTATGCCACAGTCTGAAACATTTTCTTCATAGTGGATTTGGAGTCAGACAGGCATGTGATCTATTATACTTTGCGAAGAAATACCACGATCAGTTAGACTTTCATGAGATCAGGAATATCATGAAAGAATATCATATGGATTCTTTTGCTATGAATGTATTGGATATTGGAGTCTGCTATCTTGGATTTACTTGGGAGGAGCTAGGGCTTTCAAAACCGTCTGATGTAGAAATTGACTGCACAGCATTATTGGATGATATGTTAGATGGTGGTATTTTTGGACAAAATGATATGAATCGTGTACATAGTGCAAATATTACGTTGAATGCAGCAGAGAATGAATCAGTCAATGCAGCTTCCGGGATCCTGGCTTCTTTATTTCCAGGGAAGGAATATATCAAGACGAACTATCCATATTCAAGGAACTATCCGTTTTTACTGCCAGTGGCGTATTTACACAGGATATTTAAATACTTAACTCATCGTAACACAGATGCGATCAATACAGGAGAAAAAAGCAGTGCACAGATTGGGATGGAACGTGTCAAATTATTAGAGAAATATAAGATTGTAGAGAAATAAATATAAAAGTGAAAAGAGGTGATTCCTCATGCTGGATCAGGAGAAATTTTTTAACACATACAAAGTACAGGAAGCATTTGAGGATTCTGGACTTTCCTGGGATACGCTTGAGAGGATTTATGAGGATTATACGAGACGTTTACCAGAGATGAAAAAGATTGCAGATCGTTTACAGGATGAGATATCAAAAGTAATAGATTTTCATGTACATTCAATTCATAATCGATGTAAGGATCCAGAGCATTTGATTGAGAAGATCATACGGAAAGTTGGAGTTGAAAAACGTCAGAAATATAAAAATATTAATGAACGGAATTATCTGAGGATCGTGCGTGATCTTATGGGTATCCGAATTTTGATCTTATCAAAAGAAGAATGGCGTACGGTACATGACTTTTTGCTGAAAGTTGATGAAGATTCCAGATATGATATGCATATGGCGGAGATGCCAAGGGCTTATATCCGTTATGGGGATCGTGACATTTTTAATTATACGATTCATAAAGAATATACAGATAAGGGATATCGTTCACAGCATTATATTTTTAAATATGGGAATTATTATTTTGAAGTACAGGTACGAACGATCGCTGAAGAAGTATACGCAGAATTTGATCATTATGTAAAGTATCCATATCGTGAGAATAATCATTTTCTAAAGCGTTATACAAGTGTCGTGGCAGAATTATTGAATTCTGTGGATGAGATCATTTCGACATGTTTTCAGTTTGGAGAAGCAGGCTGGCATGACATTGAGAAATATTTTGCACAAGACAGTTATAGTGACTTGCAGAGAATGTCGAAAGAACCGCATAAGAGAGAAGAAGAGCAGATTCCAAGAGCCAACGATGGAGTGATCGATGCTCAAAGTTATATGAATCGGATGATCTTAAGAAAGGGATAAACCAGATGGAGAGATATGACGACGGATTCGCAGAAGAAAGCCAGCGGATCGAACGATTAGTAGAAGAAATCATTGCCGGAGAGCACAAAATTGATAAGTTGCCGAATTCCTCCGCAGGATTTACAGGAGCGGCACAGGCAGAGTATTTTTCGAAGGCAAGATATCATTTAGAATCGGATGTAAGTAATCTGATCGTGAATCATAAACAGCAACTGGATGAATTACAATTGTTAAAGATGATAAAGGGGCAAGAATGATAGAACACAATTTATTTGAGATGGAAAATTACAGAGAGCTGATCGATGAGGTCGGTGTCGATAAATTCCGTGAACGATTTGAGGAACTGCAGAAGACAGCGATGGAATTTATTGAAATGGCAGGATTTTCTGAGACAGCTTACTGCAATGAAAGAATTTTAATGCAGGTGATCCTTGATTATTTTATGGATGTGATGCGGTTAAAGGAATTTCATAGTATTGAGAGAATCCGCACAGAGAAGCTGTTTGCATACACGATTTCCTGGATCGTTCGGAGAAAACCAATCCAGTTTCGGGATTATTCCGAAGAAGAGAGAGATATTTTTATCAATGAACGTTTTGCTGCATATCTGCTCATCAATGAATGTCTGATGTGTGGAACGAAACATTTTGTGCAGGAAGCTTATGCGGAAAAGTTAGTAGAATATACAGAAATGCTGCTATATTATTTCAAATACCGTCAGTGCGATCCAAAGACATTAGAACTTTTGATCGAGTCATTTAAGATGGGTGGACTTGTGCATTAGAAAGAAAGGGGATTTAGGTATGGGAATCCTTGTTTTTGATGTAGGAACCTCGAGTATGAGAGGTGCATTGCTAAACGATAAGGCAGAGATTTTATGCCAGTTTCACAGAAAATATCATCCAACCTTTTATTCTTCAGTCAAGGTAACGCAGGACCCGGAAATATGGAGAAAAGCATTATATGATATAGCAAGAGATGTGGGTGACTGGTGTAAGGATCAGAACGAAGAAGTAGAGATGATTTCTTTGACGGCACAAAGAACATCGATCATTCCAGTTGATCATAAAGGAGATCCATTATGTGATGCTGTGATGTGGCAGGATAAAAGGAATATTGAAGTTTGTACGAGGCTTTCTGCGATGAATGGACAGATCATCAGAAAAAGCGGTACAATGGTAAATCCTGTATTTTCAGGGAGCAAGATGGCATGGCTTAAAGAGACAGCACCAGAGATTTATAAGAAAGCAGACAGGATTTTTGTTGTTGCAGATTATTTGTTATATCATATGACAGGGCAGAGAAAACTTGATCGTACTTATGCAAGTAGGTCTCATTTGATGAATTTAAGAACCGGGCGGTGGGACAGCGTGCTTCTTGATATCTTTGGAATCGAGAAGAATAAGCTTTGTGATCTGATCGATCCAGGAGAACTTCATGGATATACAAATGAGAAATTTGCGGAAAGTACAAGACTTAAGACAGGAATTCCAGTTTATTCGGCTGGTGGTGATCAGCAGTGCAGTGCGCTTGGAATGGGAATTTATGAAGAAGGTGACATGGAAGTTACGAGTGGAACAGGTGCATTTATCATAGGGATCACAGAGAAGGTACCAATTGTGCTTATGGGTAATCCGATCATTAATTATTCTGCAGTAAAAGGAAAATATATTGTGGAAGCAAGTATTTTAACATGTAGTGCGGCATTTGACTGGTTTTGCAATAATTTTTACAAAGAAGTGCAGGGAGATATTTATCAGAAGATTGATCAGGAGATCGCACAGTCTCCACCAGGAGCCAATGGATGTATGTTGCTTCCATTTTTTCAGGGAAGGGCAACACCACAGTGGAATCCAAAAGCAACTGCATCATTTACAAATGTAACATTGAGTACGACAAGAGGCGATATGGCGAGAGCTTTGCTGGAAGGGATCGCTTATGAGATTCGCAACAATTTAGACATTGTAGAAGGGCAGATTGGCAAGGCAGAGCAGATTCAGATTGGAGGCGGTTTGAGCAACAGCCATGAATTTAATCAGATTCAGGCGGATGTCTATGGAAGAAAATTGATCCAGTACCAGCATAGGGAAGCAGGGATCATTGGAGCATGGACAAGCACAATGGTGGAAAGCGGGAAGGTTTCAGATCATAAGGAAGCTCTAGAATGGGCAGGTAGAAATAATTCGATACAGATTTATGAACCTGTTGAAAAAAATATTGAGAAATATCAGGAACTTCGAGCAGACATGAATCATTTATACCAAAAAATTTATTAGGAATAAATAAGAATATTAAAAAAAACTGAACCACTATAAAAGAGGCAACTCATAGGAGTAATTTATGAGTTGTCTCTTTTTTTGTACATTTTAAACAAAATGTATGGGTTTGTACTTGTGTGCATACGGATTGTACTTATGAAAGAACAATATATTTATAAATGTCAATCTAAAATATTTATTTTGCACATATGTGCAAAGATTGAGAATTTGTTGAACAGATGTGCAGCGAATGATAAGATGTAAACAACTTAAGGAGATACACATAAAAACAGCAAAAAAATATGGAGAGTTAATAGGAGGAACCAAATGAGTGAAGTAATCGAAGCAAGAAACATTAAGTTGAATGTAGACGCATCTGACTGGAGAGATTCCATGGTCAAATCAGGACAGCTCTTAGTAGATAGCGATTATATTACAAAAGATTACATTGATCTGACGATCAAATGTGTGGAAGAAAACGGACCATATATCGTTATCATTCCAGGACTTGCATTATCTCATTCAAGACCAGATGTGAGTGTAAATAAAACAGGATTAAGTTTGATTACATTAAGCAAGCCAGTCTGTTTTGACTGTGATAATGATCCAGTAGACATTGTTCTTACTCTGGCAGCAACTGACGACACATCTCATCTGCAGAAACTTCAGTCCATGGCTGAGTTTATTTCAGATGAAGAGAACATTGAATTCATTAAAAACGCAAAATCAGCTGAGGAAGTTGCCAAAGCGATCAATGAATTTGAACCAGAAGAGTAAGAAGGGAGAAAGAGGATGGAAATATTAAACACAGTATTTACATTTGTATCGAACAATATTTTGACGAAAGCGGAGTTCTTCGTAGGACTGATCGTCTTAGTTGGATACATCTTATTAGGAAGAAAATGGTATGAAACATTAGCAGGTTTCTTAAAAGCAGTTGTAGGTTATATGATCTTAAATGTAGGTTCAGCTGGATTGATCAACACATTCCGACCAATCCTTGCAGGATTAAACCAGAAGTTTCATTTAAATGCGGTAGTTATTGACCCGTATTTTGGATTGAATGCAGTAAATGCAGCACTTGAAAATATCGGATTATCCGCAGCATGGACTATGACATCATTGTTACTTGCATTTATCTGGAACATCATCTTATTGATCTTCCGTAAATTCACAAAACTTCGTACCTTATTGTTAACTGGACATATCATGGTACAGCAGGCAACAACCGTAACATGGATCGTATTCTTATTTATCCCAGGACTTCGTAATATTTGGGGAGCTGTAGCAGTCGGAATCTTAGTAGGTACATACCAGGCAGTATTTTCTAACTTAACAGTTGAACCAACAGATCGTTTAACAGACGGTGAAGGTGGATTCGCGATTGGACATCAGCAGATGTTTGCAATCTGGTTAGCGGATAAGATTGCACCAAAGATCGGTAAAAAAGAAGATTCTATTGAAAATATCAAACTTCCAGGATTTTTACAGATGTTTAGTGACAATGTAGTATCCACATCCGTATTAATGTTCATATTCTTTGGAATCATCATGTTAGTACTTGGAGAAGATTTCATGAGAAGTTTAGATGACACATTCTCACAGACAACAGCATTTGGATTCTATATTTTCTCTAAAGCATTAAGCTTTACTGTTTACTTAAACGTATTACAGGCAGGTGTTCGTATGTTCGTTGCAGAACTTACAGAATCATTCAAAGGTATTTCAGACAAATTGCTTCCAGGAGCGATCCCAGCAGTAGACTGTGCGGTAGCTTATGGATTCGCACCAGCAAACGCAGTAACAGTAGGTTTCTTCTGTGGAGCACTTGGACAGTTCTTAGCGATCGCAGGACTTTTGATCTTCCATTCACCAGTTATGATCATCGCAGGATTCGTACCACTGTTTTTCGATAACGCAAGTATCGCAGTATATGCAAACCACAGAGGTGGAGTTAAAGCAGCCATGATCTTACCATTTATCAGTGGAATCATTCAGGTATTAGGTGGAGCCGTTTGTGCTTACGTTTTACAGTTAGTAGCATTCGGTGGATGGCATGGAAACTTCGACTTCTCAACGATCTTCCTTGCAGTATCTTATATTGTTAAGTACCTAAAGATACCTGGAGTTATCCTTTGTGTTATCGCAATGTTAGTCATTCCTCAGATTCAGTATGCGAAATCTGATAAAGAAAAGTATTTCACAGTAGGTCAGAAAGACGACGAGTATTAAAAAAGTAATATCAAATCAATTTTTAACAAAACAATCAATCAGCCAAATTTAGGAGGTATTTATTATGAAAATCAAAGCAATCGCAGCATGTGGAAATGGAATGGGATCAAGCCAGATGATCAAAATGAAGATCAACAAAGTATTCAAAAGATTAGGAATTGATGCAGAAATCGGACATATGAGTGTTGGAGAAGCAAAAGGTGTAGCAAACAATTACGATATGATCTTTGTATCTGAAACATTTACATCGCAGTTTAGAACAGGAAAAGATACAAAAGTCATTGGACTTAAAAACTTATTATCAGAAAAAGAAATCGAAGCAAAGATCAGAGAAGCATTAGATATGCCTGCAGAATAAATCGGGGTGAGATAGATGTACGATATCAAAAAAAGGCCATTAGGGATTTATGAAAAGGCTCTTCCAAATGATTTTACATGGCTTGAAAAAATGCAGGCAGCAAAGCAGGCAGGATTTGATTATATCGAGATTTCCATTGACGAATCTGATGAGAGATTAGCAAGACTTGACTGGAGTGATGAACAGATTGAAGAAATCCGTTCTTATATGAAAGAGACAGGAATCATCATTCCAAGCATGTGCTTAAGTGGTCATAGAAGATTTCCATTTGGAAGCAAGAACAAAGAAACAAGAGATAAAGCATTTGAGATCATGGAAAAAGGAATCATCTTAGCACAGAAGTTAGGAGTCAGAGTAATCCAGCTTGCAACTTATGATGTATATTATGAAGAATCCGATGAAGAAACAAAAGCTTTATTTTTAGAAGGAATGAAAAAATCAGTAGAAATGGCAAGCCACGCAGGAGTGATCCTTGCAATGGAAATCATGGATACACCATTTGTTGGAACGATTCTTCGTGCAATGCACTATATTAAAGAAATTCGTTCTCCATATTTTAAAATTTATCCAGATATGGGAAATCTGACGCAGTTTTCAGCGGATGTTGAGAGTGAATTTGAACTTGGAATCAGTGAAACGGTAGCGATCCATGTCAAAGAGACAAACCCTGGAGTATTTAAATGTGTTCCATTTGGAGAAGGAACTGTAAGATTTACAGACATTTTTAAAAAATTAAAAGATTTAAATTACACAGGAATGTTCTTGATCGAAATGTGGGCAGATAACACAAAGAAACAAACGATGGAAGAAGCAGTCGAAACAATCAGGCAGGCACGCTTATTTGTAGAAGATAAGATGGAACAGGCAGGGATCAAAGTACCTGCATAAGGAGGGAATCATGTATCGAATGGTAGTGACCGATCTTGATGGGACTTTGTTAAATAGTCAAAAACAAGTTTCTGATGCCAATGCAAAGGCAATTTATAAACTAAAAGATCAAAACATAACATTTGTTATGGCAACCGGAAGATCGGATGTTATGACAAAGGCATACACAAAACAATTAAAAAATGCAGATATTGTCATTGGATGTGACGGAGCTGTCATTCGAAACATCAGGACCGGAGAAATCTTATATGAAAATCATTTAAGCAGTGAAACCTGTCACAAGACGTTTGAAATCTGTAAAAAATACGGATTGCAATATTACGTCTTTGCCAAAGATGAACTGGTATCCGATGATCCTCAGAATGAAAGATTTCTGATTCATCAGAAATTCAATCAGACTGTAGAGGAAGATGAAGAGATACCAATGCAGATTGCGGATGATTTGAATGAATATGTAAATGATCATATCATTTACAAGATCGTTGTAAGTCACAATGACACAAGTTATTTAGATAAAGTAGCCGAAGTGATCAAAAAAGAAACGGATGCAGATGCCATTCGTTCTGGGAAAAAAGTCCTTGCAGTTAAAGCAAGGGGAGTTTCCAAAGCAGAAGCGATCAAAAAGCTTGCACAAAAGTTAGGTATTTTGATCAAAGATATCATCGCATTTGGTGATGAAGTAAATGATATTGAGATGCTTACGTTGGTTGGACTTGGAATCGCAATGGAA
>OIZW01001936.1_pt1 | contig 11541 bp, 5 predicted proteins | sample 1588581 | NCBI WGS metagenome assembly OIZW01 (sample SAMN03283266) | human gut metagenome | biome: human-associated habitat; material: feces | host: Homo sapiens | place: USA | collected 2013 | reverse complement strand
GGGACGTAGTGGGAATTGACTCAGCAACAGACCCGCTGCCGCTCCCACTCAGGCGAAGAAAATATTACGTTTACCTCCGGGGAATACGGATTCCCACGATCAGTCTGCGGACTGTCTGCACCGTCGTGTCAGCCGATTTCCAGCCACGTTGTGGCATGAAAACCGGGACACTTTCTTGAAACCGCCTCGCTGTATCCGCCACAGGCGGCACTTCGGCGGTTTCCTCGGAATGACAGTGCGATTGGGGAGATGAATTTTCAGACAGTAGAGTGGTAAGCCCCTTCAACCGCCCAATAAAGCGGCAGCGTGAGTAGAAGCAGACCAATTCCCTGTTTCGGCGGGATTTAGGAAGTAACTCTTGCACTCGACAAAGGAAGTCTTGAAACCATCGGTTTCAAGTGGCGTTCTTTGGGTACTTTCTTTCGCTATTGACAGAAAGTTACCCGCCGGCGGCATAAAAAAGAAAAAGCTACTGGGAACATAAGCCGTCGGAGACACGTTCCTTATGAAAAAGGGCCTGCCGGAAGAAAGGCACCCGTCGGAGACACAACACAAAAATACTCCTCTGCATCGGAGATGCTCCCCACGCAAAAAGGAACGTGCCATGGCACGTTCCTTTTTGCTAATCATTTTCTTGCTTCAGCTGTTATTCTCCTGTTTCGGCTGCTTCCCTGTTTCAGCCACTGCCCCTTGCTTTGTCCGTCAGGGGCGGGGCTGCTGCTGGGTGATGCAATGGATATTGCCGCCGCCGAAGGCCACCTCACGGGTCTGCACGCCCACCACCTCACGGTCCGGGAACATCTCCTGCACCTGACGCACCGCCAGAGCGTCGTTCTCGTCGCCGTACTGGGGCAGGATCACGCCGCCGTTGACAATGAGGAAGTTCATATAGGAGGCGATGCTCACCTCGCCGTTTTCACGGGGGACGGTACCCTCCACGGCGTCGATGGTCTCGGCGCCCTCCAGCCGGCAGGGCTCACGGGTCAGGCACAGCTTATGCACCTTCAGCCGCCGGCCCTTGGCGTCGGTGGCCTGAGACAGGGTGCGGTAAGCGTCCTGCGCCGCCTGATAGAAGGGGTTTTCCTTGTCCTCCGTCCAGATACAGGCCACCTCCCCCGGCGCCACGAAGCAGGCCACATCGTCGATATGGCCGTTGGTCTCGTCGGGGTCGATGCCATCCCGGAGCCACAGCACCTTTTCGCAGCCCAGATACTGGCACAGCTTCTCCTCGATCTCCGCCTTGGACAGATCGGGATTCCGGCCGGGAGACAGCAGGCACATCTCGGTGGTCAGCACGGTACCCTCGCCGTCCACATGGATGGAGCCGCCCTCCAGCACGAAGCCCTCGGTGCGGTAGGAGTCCACGTCCGCCATCTCACAGATCTTCTGCGCTACCTGATCGTCCTTGTCCCACGGGAAGTACAGGCCGTCGTACAGGCCGCCCCATGCGTTGAAGGTCCAGTCCACCGCCCGCAGGCCGCCCTGACCGTTTACCAGAAAGGTGGGGCCGCAGTCCCGGACCCATGCGTCGTTGGAGGACACCTCCACCACCCGGATCTCCTCCGGAAGGCGGGCCCGTGCATTCTGATACTGTCCGGCGCTGACGCACATGGTGACCTTTTCAAACCGGGCAATGGCACGGGCCACCTGACAGAAGGTCTCCTGTGCGGGCTTGGCCCCGCTGCGCCAGTTGTCGTTGCGCTCCGGCCAGAGCATCCACACCCCGTCCTGGGGTTCAAATTCCGCAGGCATCCGATAGCCGTCCGCCTTGGGGGTAGAGCCGATGATACGTTTTGCCATATAATGCTTCCTCCTGCAATCAGTGTTGGGGCCGCCGGGCTGCAATGAGCACCTCGCCCAGCAGCACGCTCAGCACGGAGCCGACGGTGATGGGCAGCACGCCGGTGAGAGTCTCCCGATCCCACGACAGCGGCACGGCGGTAAAGATGATGGATAGAATGATCAGGGCCATAGGCACATAGGCCAGCCACTTCAGAAAGCCGCTGCGGCCCGGCACCCGGAAGGGGCGCTCCCGATCCGGGAATTTCCGCCGCAGGGTCAGAAACGCCGGGAACACCGGCAGATAGCTCAGCAGCAGCATCACCAGATTCAAGGCGAAGAAGCTCCAGAACAGGGACGAGTCGGGGCTGAGCCGCTCCATCACCGCCCCCAGCAGGCACACGGCAGAGGCCACGATGCCGCTGGTGACGGCGGAACCCACGGGCATATCGTTGCGCTTCCAGCGCCGGGCGAACACCGCCGGCATATCGCCCCGATCGGCGGCGTAGGCGGCGGTGGAGTTGACGCCCATGGACCATGAGATCATATTACCAAAAAGCGTCACCAAAAACAAGAGAGCCACCACCCGCACCAGCGTACCGCCGGCCCCGCCGGTCATCAGGGACACGGCATCGATGAGACCGGAATCCGGACTGATGTCCCGTACCGGCACGGCGGCGCCGATGCCGAAGGCGGAGAACAGGTAGATGGCGGCAATGACGATGCCGCCGGTGACGATGGCCTGCGGGATCTGCCGCCGGGGGGCCTGCATATTGTCGGCGTAGGTGCAGACCACCTCGAAGCCCAGAAAGTTAAAGAGAATGACGGAGATATAGGACAGGCTGTTCAGATCGAAGGACGGCAGGAAGGTCCGGGCCTCCATGCTGTTGACGAAGCCGTTTTTCGACACGTACACGATGCCCAGCACCCCCACCGTCAGCGCCAGCAGGATCTTGATGGCGGCACTGAGGTTCAGGATCAGGATGCTGTCACACACCGGATAGGCGGCGATCCATGTGACGATCCAGATGAAGACCAGCTGGATCACCAGTGACCACACCGGGCCGATGCGCCCGCCGAAGATCACCTCCAGCAGCTCCGGGCATACCACCGCCAGAGATGCCATCCACAGCGGGAAATTGATCCAGTAGTACCATGAGGCCCGTGCGCCCCAGCAGGTGCCGGGATAGGCGGTCTGGATCCAGTCGTACAGGCCGCCGTCACCGGGAAAGGCCGTCCCCAGCTCCGAGGCGATGAGGCCGTAGGGCAGCAGGAACGCTGCGATCATGAACAGCCACCAAAAATACTGGCTGTTGCCGATGGAGGCCACCGGCGCCGCCGCCTCCGCCACGAATACCACGCAAATGACGGACAGGATCACATCCGCCAAGCGGAATTTTCTGCGGTTTTCCATAGGCCGTCAGCAGTAGATGCGGTCCTGCAGGAACCGCTCCAGCGTGTCCCGTGCGGCGGCGATCTCCAGCTCCGTGTGCTCCGGGCGGCAGCGGGTGAAGTACACCAGCAGGCCCCGCATGGCCGTCAGGCGGTTGCCGGCCTGCTCCCAGCACAGGGAGGAGGCGGAGTCCGCCACCTCGTCCGTCACGTCCTCGCCACGGGTGGCCGGCAGACAGTGGAGGAACTTGCAGCCGATGGCTCCCAGCGCCATCAGCTCCCGGTTCACCTGATAGTCGTGGAACACCTGCACCCGCTCCTCCTTGGGCATCTCATTTTCGTACAGGCCGTACCACACGTCGGTGTAGATGAAATCGGCGTCCCGGACGGCGGAGCGGTCATCCGTCACCAGCCAGCTGCCGCCGGAGAGCTGGCAGTTGCGCTCTAAAATGGTCTGGTGCTTCTCCGTCAGCTGGTGGCCCGCCGGGCCGTAGTGGACGAAGTGCATCCCCAGCTTGGTGGTGATGAAGCCCAGCGAGGCACAGACCTGCGTGCCGTCCCCCACGAACACCACCTTCACGTCCTTCAGGCGCTTGCCCTGGGGCAGATGCTCGAAGATGGTACACATATCCCCGATCTCCTGCGTGGGGTGGTTGTAGTCGGACATTCCGTTGAGCACCGGGATGGTGCAGGACTGGGCCAGCTCCACGACGGTCCGATGCTCGATGACACGGGCCATCACCACATCCACCAGACGGGACAGCACCTTGCCGGTATCCCCGATGGTCTCATGGCCTCCCAGCTGGATCATTCCCGGCCCCAGATACTGGGCGTGGCCGCCCATCTGACTCATGGCTGTCTCGAAGGAGACACGGGTACGGGTGGAGGACTGCTGGAAGATCATGCCCAGTGTCATGTCCTGCATCAGGGGCGGATAGTACCCGCTGCGGATGGCCCGCTTGATGGCAAGGCTCAGCTCGATCATATCCACCAGCTGCTCCCGTGTGAACTCATTTGTGTCGATGAAATCTTTCACCATAGCTTGCGCTACCTCCTGCGTCATAAAATGGAAACGCCCATAGTTTGCGCCGCAGGAAGCGGAATATGTACGCCATGATGCCCTCTTTTGCAATTTCCCCTTGTTATCTGCGGATAAATGCGATATAATGCTCTGTATTAGTATCAATCGTATCATCGGGCAGTCTGCCCTTTATCCTGAACGGAAAGGAAGAATACTATGATTAAGGTCCAGTCCCAGCGGGGCGAGATCAGTATCAGCAGCGCCGTATTCACCAGCATCACCGGCGCCGCCGCTACCAACTGCTTCGGCGTCAAGGGCATGGCCTACCGCAGCATGACGGACGGCTTGGTCCATCTGCTGCGCCGGGAAGCCATGAGCAAGGGCGTAAAGGTCACCTATAATGAGGACGGCACGGTGTCCATCGAACTGCACATCATCGTGGAGAACGGTGTGAATATCGCCACGGTATGCCGCTCCATTATGGGCGAGGTCAAATATGTGGTCACCAAAAATACCGGCGTGGAGGTCCGTGAAGTGAATGTCTTTGTGGACTCCATCACCGTTTGATGAACGTCGGTAGGAGGAGAAGCAAGAGCATGACAGAAAAAATCAGCGGCGGCGCCTTCAAGCAGATGGTCGCCTTCGGCGCCGCCTGTATCACCCGTGAAAAGCAGGCCATCAACGACCTGAACGTATTCCCCGTGCCGGACGGCGATACCGGCACCAATATGAGCCTTACCATCCAGACCGCTGCGGCGGAACTAAAAAAGTGCGAGCCCGCTACGGTGGGCGAGGCCGCCAAGATCACTGCCAGCGCCCTGCTGCGGGGCGCCCGCGGTAACTCCGGCGTTATCCTGTCCCTTCTGTTCCGGGGACTCTCCAAGTCCGTGAAGGGACTGGAGGAGATGGACGGCGTACAGCTGGCGGCGGCCATGTCCGAGGGCGTGACCACGGCCTACGGCGCCGTGATGAAGCCCGCCGAGGGTACGGTGCTGACGGTATCCCGTCTGGCGGCGGCCAGAGCTGAGGAGGCGGCGCAGGAGCAGAACTGCGCCGAATATGTGCTGGCGGAGGCCATTGCCACGGGCTATGAGACGCTGGCCGAGACCACGGAGATGAACCCGGTGCTGAAAAAAGCCGGGGTGGTGGACGCCGGCGGCAAGGGCTACCTCATCATTCTGGAGGGGATGCTCAGCAGCCTGCGGGGCGAGCCCATGCCGGAGGTAGAGGAGGAGCCGGAGCACGACAAGGCGGACTTTGCCGCCATCGGAGACGAGGACATCACCTTCGCCTTCGACACGGTGTTCATCGTCCGCAAGAACGATCCCAACGTGGATCTGGCCCCCTTCCGGGCCTATCTGGACAGCATCGGTGACAGTCTGGTCATCGGCGAGGACGACGAATCCTTCAAGGTCCATGTTCACACCGACACCCCCGGCGAGGCCCTGACGGCGGCCCAGCGATACGGTACGCTGGAGCTGGCCAAGATCGAGAATATGCGGACCCAGGCCGCCGATCTGGCGGCGGGCCGCAAGGCCCAGAGCACCGACGATCTGGACGCCATCGAGGCGGAGCTGGAGCAGGCCGAGCAGGCGGAGGTCCCTGCCGAGAAGCGCTACGGCTTTTTGGCGGTATGCGCCGGAGACGGACTGGCGGCGGCCTTCCGGGATCTGGGCGTGGACCGGGTGGTATCCGGCGGCCAGACCATGAATCCCTCTACGGAGGCCATTCTGCGGGAGGTGAACCACACCCCCAGCGAGATCGTGTTCGTGCTGCCCAACAACAAGAACATCGTCATGGCGGCCCAGCAGTGCGTGGGGCTGACAGAGAAGCAGGTCATCGTGGTACCCACCCACAGCATCCCTCAGGGCATCAGCGCCATGATGAGCGTGGACACGGCGGAGGAGGATCCGCAGGCCATTCTTGCGGCCATGACCGAGGCGGCCGCCGCTGTCACCACGGCCCAGATCACCTATGCCGCCCGCAACTCCGACTTCGACGGCTTCGCCATCAACGAGGGCGACTATCTGGCCCTGCTGGACGGCAAGCTCTTCGGCACGGAGCGGGACATCACCTCCCTGCTGACCCGACTGGCAGCGCTGGCGGCGGAGCGGGAGGCGGCCTTCGTCACCCTGTTCTACGGTGAGGGCGTATCGCAGGAGGAGGCCGAGGCGGCGCAGGCCCTGTTCACCGAGGCCTGCCCGGAGACGGAGATCTCCCTCCTCAGCGGCGGTCAGCCGGTGTACTACTACACCATCTCCATCGAGTAAAACCGAGTCTATCGCACCGAAGCATTCCCCGGACAGGATACTGTCCGGGGAATTTTTTCTGCCGGGCGGGGTTCGGGTTTCCCCGGCAGTGGCCGACCTTTTCCGGCAAATGATTTTTCGGTGTGATATTGCAAAATGGTCGCCCTTGTGTTATGATGAGGAGGATAACGTTCCAGCCATTGAACTGGACTCCGTTTCTTTTTCAGCAGACGGTCCCGTCCCTGTGAGGGGACAGGTGGAATAGGGTGCAAATCCCTGCGAGTGGGTCACTGTGAAGCCCTCCCGACGGCAAGTCCGGCGGGGCGGATAAGTCAGATACACCGGACCGTCCGCTGCGGTACCTGCCTACACCGGGACTGCCTGCACAAAGAGAACGCCCTTTTATGCGTCCGTGCTGCCGAACCGGCGGCACGGACGCTTTTGCTTTGTGCCATCAGCAAAAGCCGCCCCCGGCCACGGGGGTCCGTACGGCAGACGAGAAAAACTCACCGGAGAGGAGGTGAGGGCTGCGGCCTGCACGCAGGGCCGCCGATCCCGACTGACACCACGACATATTTGAGAAAAGGAGAAACGAAATGCAGACAAAGAGCACGTCGCACGGAAAGAAGCTCCTTGCGCTGATGCTGTCCCTGCTGATGCTGGTGAGCGTCCTGCCGGTCTCGGCATGGGCCGCCGCCGATGCAAAGCCCGAGAAGATCACTCTGGTGGGCAGCAGCGATGCGCTGGAGTACGAATTCTCTAGGTATGTGGAGTATACCGCATCCTTTGAGAATATCCCCCTTTACAAGGTTTATGTTCCCACCGGCACCAAGACGGTCCAGCTCTACGGGACGGTCTATGTAAACACCTCCTCCGGCAGCAGCTATGTCAGTGAGGCGGATTTTGCCGAGTGGATGCCCGGCTTCGAGTATTGGGACCCCGCCGCGGTAGGCTCCTCGGCCCCCTATACCATCGAGACCCGCACAGGCAGTAACCAGACAAAGAACCTGTCCTATGTCAAAACGGCCAGCGGCTGGGCCAATGGCAGCAATTCCTATCTGCTGGAGTTCGTGGAGAAGGACGACTCCCCCGCCGCCCCAGCCCCCGTTCTGACGGCGGACCTGTCCACGGCGGCTGTCACCTACACCTGCGGCGATACGGCCAATGCTCTGGCGGTGCAGGCCACCGGCAGCGGCACCCTGAGCTATCAGTGGCAGGTGAGCACCACCTCCGCCGCCGACGGCTTCGAGGACATCACCGACGCCACCCAGAGCAGCTACACCCCCTCCACCGAGGCACCGGGCAGCTTCTGGTACCGTGTGGTGGTCACCAACACCGTGGCGGGCAACGAGCCCACCAGTGTCACCAGCGCCGTGGCTCCCGTGACGGTCAACGTTCCGGAGGGGATGCGCCAGGTGAAGATCATCACCTCCCAGGGCCGGGGTACCGGCATGACCCTGACCCTGAAGGATGCTGCGGGCCAGCCCGTATCCATCCCCGCAGACACCAGCGGCAGCTACGCCGTATATGAGTTTCTGACGGCTCCCGGCGTCTATACCTATGAGGCACGGGACACTGTGCGGGGCAACGAATATCTCCTTGGCACAGGCACCCTCACCGTCACCGAGGGTACCGGTGAGCAGACCTTCGAGCTGTATCTGGTCTATGTCTACGCCGTCAAGAGCGGCTGGACGGCAGACGACTTCACCACCGAGGTCAAGGCCGCCGACGGCACCGTGATGACTCCCGGCAAGCCCCATCAGTTCGCCAGCTATGTGGGCTATCCCTACCTCATGGTTCCCGGCACCTACACCTGGTCCATCCAGCCCTCCGAGGCCAGAGCGGCAGAGGGCTATCAGGCCACTCAGCCTGCCCGCGAGACGCTGAAGACTGCCTCAGGCGCCGCCTTGTGGAGCGCCACCCCGACCCAGATCGTAAACACCGACTTCGTGGTCCCCAAGGGCGCTCATGTCGTGATGACCGGCATTCCCTCCACCACCTATGGGCAGGGTGCTCTCGTTGCCGCCAGCGCCGATCTCACCGGTGACGACAGCGATGTCTACACCTTCCGGCTGGTAGCCGGCAGCAGCTACATCTACCGGGCCACCGGCGATGGGCTTGTCACTAACGCCAGTATGTTCAAGTTTGACGGCAGCACCAGCCGTTATGACCTGACGAAAACCATGACCGGCGATCCCAAGGCCATTCTCCGGGACGAGAAGAGTGACGCGGCGGATATCCGCCTCAACGGTGTGGACTACACCGGCAGCGTCGCCCTGACCGTGGGCGGCATGAAGCAGCTGCGCCCCCTGCGTATGTTCCAGATCGCCAACAACAGCAGCACCGGCATGAGAGGCTCTACGCTGGAGCCTGTGTTCCACTACACGGCACTGGATGTGGACGGCACCAATGTGGTCAGCGTGGATGACAGCGGCCGCATCACCGCCAACAGCGCCGGTACGGCCATTGTTCTGGTGACCTATGACGCCATGTATGTAGCGGATTCCGGCTGGTCCATCAACAAGAACAAGACCTTTGGCGCCATCTGGCCGGAGAACACCGGTGTGGTGATGGTGGAGGTAGGCAAGAACGCCGCCGCTGGCCCGGATGCCAACATGACCATCAACAACGGTGACCGGAAGGTCGCCGGTAACAAGCTGGATGCCGAGGCAGACGTGCTGTACTACACCGGCGATGACGGTTGCCAGTACACCTTCCGGCCCGCCTCCGGCAGCACCGTTACCCTGCTGCGCCCCACCCTCACCGAGACGGCCATGACCTACACCGGCGGCTTCGGCACCGACGGCGTGACCACCAAGGGCGGCGACGTGACTCTGACTCTCACCGAGGGCAAAAACATCGTCAAGATCAGCAAGGATGGCGCCGACACCTATCAGGTCATCACCGTGAAGAAGGCCGGGGTAGTCATCACCAACAAGACCGACCCCACCCGTGATATCCTGCCCGGCGACACCGTCACCGTGCAGCTCACCGGCGTGTATCACCCCGCCAACACCATGGCGAACCTGTATTGCCTCTACGCCTACGTCTCTTACACCGATCCCGGCAGCGATGATACCGTCACCGGCTATAAGGACCTCTTCCAGCGTCACCTCTTCGACCGGGCGGACGGCAACGACTGCCGCACCGTGGAGGTGAAGATCCCCGCCGACTGGGATGCTGATGAGCCCTATGTCCTGACGGACGGCGTTCTCAACTTTTACGGCAACGGCAAGGATATCGGCTCTCACCGCAATTCCCTGCCCGCTCTCTCCACCAACGTTCCCAACAGCTACAGCAGCTTTGCGCTGGGCGCCCTGCCGGATATCACCATCCCTGTGGTCAAGCCCAATACAGCGGACGTCACCTTCTCCATGAAGGATGACTCCGGAAACGCCATCGACAGCTGCACCATCCAGCTGACCAACAGCAGCAACGATACCGTCACCATCAACGCCACCGCTGCCTCCGCCACCCGCACGCTGGCCAGCGGCAAGTGGAGCTATGTAGTCACCAAGGAGGGCTATCTGCCCGCTAAGGGTACACTGACCGTGGTGGGCGGTGAGGCTCAGGCCGTAAATGTGGAGCTGCCTCTGGTCACTGCCATTCAGGTCAAGACTCTGCCTAAGAAAACCGTTTATACCGAGGGCGACACGCTGAATACCGCCGGTCTGGTGGTGCAGGCTGTCACCAGAAACGGCGCTTCCACCCTGTCCGCCGACCAGTACACCCTCTCCCCCACTCTGCTGGACACCGTGGGTCAGCAGACCATCACCGTGACCTTCGGTCAGCTCACCACCACCTTTGCGGTGACGGTGCGTGAGGACATCGTCACGCTGGAGACCACGCTGGAGGATGGCATCACCCAGCGCAACTCCCGCATGACCTTCGACGTCTTTGCCAAGGACGGCGACGGCAAGAAGCTGCCCGCCAATGAGGTAACGGTGCTCCTCAACGGTGATCCGGTGTCCGTCAACTGGGACGATGACACCAAGACCAGCTATACCCTGCACTTTACCAAGGAGGGCGAGAACACCGTCGAGATCAAGGCCCACAAGTCCTCCCTGACCTACACCATCACCTATGTGAAGGCCGAGCCCGGTGATGTGGTGGGCAAGGCCGTGTTCACCGTGGAGGCCCTGTCTCTGGGCGGCGGCTACATCATCGAGCCCTGCTATGTGGACATCATCGAGGGCGAGAACGCTGCTCAGGCGCTGGCCCGTCTGCTGGAGGAAAGAGGCTTTACCTACAGCAACACCGGCTCTCTGGAGAGCGGCTTCTATCTGTCCCACATCCAGGGCGATGCGCTGGCGGGCATTGATCCCACCGGCGACAGCATCCCCCAGGCCCTGCGGGAGAAGCTGGAGGAGAAGAACTTCGATATCCAGACCCGGACGGACGAGACCAGTCTGGGTGAATTCGACTACACCAGCGCCTCCGGCTGGATGTACTGCCTGAAGAACGTATTCCCCAACGTGGGCTTTGCCGATTCCTATCTGTCCGAGGGCGACGTGGTGCGTGTGCAGTTCACGGTGGCCTACGGCTCCGACATCGGCGGCGGCTTTGCCATGGGCTCCGGCGACAGTGCCGGTTACTTTGACATGGCCAACAAAGACGCTTTGACCCGCCGTGTAGCGGCCATCAACGCCGAGATCGAGGCGAACCCCTACTATCTGGAGCAGAACTGCCTGACCAAGGCCTATGACGCCGCTATGGACGTGCTGACCACTCTGTACGTCTCTCAGGCCGACGTGGATGCCGCTTTGGCGGATCTGCCCGATCCCCCTGTGGGCCACCAGCTGACCGCCGTGGAGGCAGTGCCTGCCACCTGCGAGACCGCCGGCGTGGAGGCTTACTGGAAGTGCTCCGTCTGCGGCAAGCTGTTCAGCGATGCCGAGGGCAAGACCGAGACGACGCTGGAGAAGCTGGCTATCCCCGCCACCGGCCATGCCTATGGCACCCCGGTGTGGAAGTGGAACGATGATTTCAAGGCCACTGCCACCTTCACCTGCGCTAATGATACTTCCCATGTGGAGAATGTGACGGCCACCGTCACCAACGCTGTGACCACCGAGGCCACCTGCGAGGCCGACGGCGTTC
>OIZW01001931.1_pt1 | contig 11559 bp, 9 predicted proteins | sample 1588581 | NCBI WGS metagenome assembly OIZW01 (sample SAMN03283266) | human gut metagenome | biome: human-associated habitat; material: feces | host: Homo sapiens | place: USA | collected 2013 | reverse complement strand
GTGCAGCCGCTGCGGCGCTGAGGAGCCTACCACTCCCGTGGAGCCCGGCAAGCCCCAGCAGCCGGAGAAGCCCACCACACCCGATACCCCCGCCACCGGCGATGAGAGTCAGCTGATGCTGTGGGTGAGCGGTATGCTGGTGTGCGCACTGGGTGCCGGTCTGATGCTGCGGCGCAAGAAGGAAAACTGATATCCCGCTTTTCCCGATATCTCTCGATATCTTTCCTGTAAGCAAGAGGGACGGTCCGTAAGGACCGTCCCTCTTGTGCGTGGCTGTGTAGATAAGAAAAGGCCCCCGGCATGACCGGGGGCCAAAGGCTTGGGATAAAGCGGGAAAATCTCCGGGCCAATGCAGAGGAATATCCAAGATTTTCCAGAAGTGAACAGGGGAAAACGTCCCTGTACATGGGGCGGAGAGCCGGGTCAGATGAGCGATCCGACCGGAGTTTTTCGTTGACAGAAAAGCCGGAATGAGGGTATAATGCAGGCAAGTACTGCGATCACTTCTGGCAGATGGTCTCGATTTCCACCAGCCCCCCGGCGGGCAGTGCGCTCACCTGATAGGCGCAGCGTGCGGGGTAGGTAGTTCCCTCAAAGAAGGAGGCGTAGACCTCGTTAACGGCGGCGAAATCAGCGATATTCGTGAGGAGAACGGTGGTTTTGACCACGTTATCCAGAGTCAGTCCGGCTGCGGTCAGAACCGCCTGAATATTTTTCATAGCCTGCGTGGCCTGAGCCTGTACGCCGCCGTCTGCAAGTTTACCGGTGGCGGGGTCCAGACCGAGCTGGCCACTGGTGAATACAAATTCACCGCAGTCGATGGCCTGAGAATAGGGGCCGATGGCGGCAGGAGCGCCGGTGGTGGAAATAGCTTTTTTCATGGGAGGATCTCCTTTCTGGTATATAGCAGTGATGACTGCCAAATGTCGGGGACGATTATAGCATAGGCCATTTGTTTTGGCAAGTCCCCTTTTGGAAAGCGCTTCCGGGTAGGGTCTGGGAGCCGATGATGGAGGAGGGAGCAAAATGGCGGTAACAGGCCATGCGCTGAATCAGTTATTACAGCAGATGGACCGCACATTTTCCAATGTGACGGGGCAGAGCGTGTCCTTTATCGATCAGGAGGGACACTATCAGGGGCCGCTGCGGCTGGACGTGTTTACCGGCTTCTGCCGCAGGGTCATCAGCAGCGAAAAGGGCGCTCAGCACTGTCTGGCCTGCAACCACAGCTTCGGGCTGGACGCCGAGCAGCGGTGTACGGTGTCCCAGTGCCACATGGGCATCAGCGTGATCTCCGTGCCGGTGCCGCTGCCGGAGGCCAGAGGGCTCAGCCTGACATACGGGCAGTTCCTCACACGGGATACCGAGGAGGCGTTTTACAGCACACTGCGCCGGCACTGTCAGGAGCTGGAGCTGGATTACGACGAAATGGTGGCCCTGGCGGGGACGCTGCGGGTGCTCTCTGCGGAAGAGCTGGATGCCAGGATGCAGATGCTGCAGGTCTTTGCCGGGTATGTGGCCACCTCCGAGGCGGAGCTGGAGACCCGGCGGGAATACGCCCGTCAGGTGGAGAAGAAGCTGGCGCTGGAGCGGACACTGCACGCCAGTGAATTTAAGTTTTTGCAGTCCCAGATCAGTCCGCACTTTCTGTTTAACACCCTGAATCTGCTGATGCGGACAGCCTATCGGGAGGGAGCGCCCCAGACGGCGGATCTCATCTGCGATCTGGCGGATCTGCTGCGGCGGGCGTACTACTACAAGGACTCCATCTGCACGCTGGCGGAGGAGATGCAGTGCGCCCGGCAGTATCTGACCCTGCAGAGCCAGCGGTTGGGGCCTGGCTTTTCCTTCGAGGTGGGGGACGTCTCTGCCTGCGGGCAGCTGATGATCCCGGTGCTGACCATCCAGCCGCTGGTGGAAAATGCCATCCTGCACGGGGCCGGGGAGGATGAACACCCGCTGCACGTGAAGGTGTCGGCCGCCGCAGAGGACGGAAAGCTGGTGATCTCCGTCAGCGATAACGGCGCCGGTATCCCGGAGGAGGTGCTGGAGAAGCTCCGGGATCATCAGGCCGGAGGCTCCGGCGTACAGAACGTGACGGAACGGCTGAAGCTGTTTTTCGGGCCGGCGGCGGAGGTGGACATACAGAGCGCATTGGGCAGCGGTACCCGGATCGTTCTGACGTGTCCCCTGAAAAAACAGGAGGAAGCATAAATGGCCATCGACATTCTTGTGGTAGAGGATGAATATACCGAGCGGCAGGAGCTGACGCAGCTGCTGGAGACGGTGACGCCGCCGGAGCATATTCGCAGCGCCGCCACGTGCAGCGCCGCCATTGCGGCCATCAGCCAGCTGTGTCCGGATCTGATCCTGCTGGATATCATGCTGCGGGGCAGCTCCGGCTTTGAAGTGGCGGAATTTGTACGCAACAACCGGCTGGACTGCAAGATCATCATCCTCACCGCCTATCACGAATTTGACTTTGCCAGCAAGGCGCTGTCCATGGATCTGCAGGATTACCTGCTCAAGCCAGTGCGGCCATCGGTACTGCTGCAGCGGGTGCGGGATGTGCTGCATCTGTCGTCCCCGGCCAGAGCCGCCACAGGACTGTCGGTATGGCCCTATCTGGCCTGCGGCATCTCGTCGCCGCTGCCGCCGATCCCCAACCTGCTGCCCAACATGACGGTGGTGGGTATCCTGCGGGACGGGACCGACCGGGAGGTCATATCGCAGATCAATCTGGCCCTCCACGGCACCGGCTGGACGGAGCAGGACGGCCGGCGGGTCATCGGCTATTGCCGCACGGCGCCGCAGCAGTCGCCGGAGGAGGCGGCGGAGCCGCTGGTGGCGGCATGGCGGCAGCGATTGGAGGGTCTCGCCGCCGTGGGGATCGGCGGTCCGTCGGAGCAGGGACTGGCGGAGAGTTACCGCACGGCCTGCCGAGCAGCGGACTGCCGCATTTTCCATCCGGAGGGAACGCTGGTGTGCCGGGATACGACCTCTGATGTGCCGGAGCCTTACCCCCTGAAGGCGGAGGGACAGCTGCTCCATGCGCTGCGAAGCGAGGAGGGCGGGCTGGAGGAGGCCTGCCGCCACATGGGGCGTTGCATGACAGCGGCCTGCAACGGGGACGCCGGAGCCCTGCGGGAGCAGCTGACGCTGCTGTGGGCCGGAATCGCAAGGCTGTGCGCCGAGTCGGCCCTCCCACCGCCGGAGCGGCTGACCATGGACGGCATTTTCACGGAGGAACAGCTGTGCCGGAGGATACAGACCGTCTGCGGGGATGTGCGCTGCCAGCTGGTTCTGGTGCGGGATTCGGAGCATCCTCTGGTGCAGGCGGCACTGACGGCCATCCAGCTGCGGTTCCGGGAGCCGCTGAAGCTGGAGACTGTGGCAAAGGAGCAGTACGTCAATGCGGCGTATCTGGGGCGTATTTTCCGGGCGCAGACGGGCCAGAGCTTCCGGGATGCTCTGACGGAGGAGCGGATGCGGCGGGCCGAGCGCCTTCTGCGCCAGCAGGTCTCCGTATCGGACACGGCGGTGGCTGTGGGGTACAGCGACTCCAACTACTTCAGCCGTGCGTATAAAAAGTACTTTGGTCACTCCCCCAGTGAAAGCGGTCCGCTTCGTACCCATTGAAGGAAGCAGGGACTCCGCAGCGGTATGCGGAGCCCCTGCTTTTTTGCAGTACGGTAGATGCAGAAAAGTAAGATAGTGCAAAAAGTCCTGATTGGCCGGGGAGGTGGTTGGTGCGATTGCTGCAATTATTACAAAAAAGGGGCGCAAAGAGGCATTCTCATTGGACACTGTATCTGTTATGATGTAGAAAAATTACACGGAACGCCAAGAGAAGGCAGAAAACGACAAGGCAGGAGGCCCCGATGATGATTGACAAGCAGGAGCTTTTGGATATATTGACCTCTGAGATAGAGTCCTCCACCGGCTGTACCGACCCGGGCAGCGTGTGTCTGGCGGTGGCCGTGGCGGCTCATACCCTGGGACGCAGGCCGGAAAAAATCGACGTGCTGGTGAGCCCCAACATCTACAAAAACGGTGTCAGCGTGGGCATCCCCGGCACGAACCGCATCGGACTGGAGCTGGCGGCGGCGCTGGGTGCGCTGCTGGATGAACCGGAACGGGGTCTGGCCATTCTGGCCGATGTCACCGGTGATATCGTGCAGCAGGCGGCGGCCATCGTATCCGACGGGCGGGTACACGTCACCTACGGCCAGACACCGGAGCCGCTGTATGTGCGGGCCATCGTCTCCGGCGGCGGAGAGGAGGCGCAGGCGGTGATCCGGGGGGACTACTCCTGCGTGACGGAGATCCTGCGGAACGGAGCGCCTGTGATGCAGGCGGAGGGGCGGACCCATGGAGCGTCGGTCTATCCGTTGGTGGAATACAGCGTACAGGAGCTGTACGAGACCATCCTCTCCATGGAGCCGGAAAGCTTCCGGTTTTTGTTGGAGGATGCCCGGCGGAATCAGGAGGCGGTCAGAAGAGATCTGGAGGATCCGGAGCTGCCGCTGGGCAGGCTGCTGAAGCAGCGGATTTCCGGTCAGATGACCGGCCCGCTGGCAGTTTCTGCCGAGGCGCAGGCCTACACCGCCGCCGCTGGGGAGGCCCGGATGAGCGGCCTGAATGTGACCATCATGGCCATTGCCGGAAGCGGCAACCACGGCATCACGAACTTTGTGGGCGTCCTCTCCGCAGCGGAGGCGCTGGGAGCCTCTGAGGAGCAGACCGCCACGGCGCTGGCCATCAGCTCCATGATCACCATCTACATCAAGGCCCACATCAAGCGGATGACCGCCTTTTGCGGCTGCGGCGTTGCAGCGGCCACCGGCATGACCGCCGCCGTCAGCTATCTGCTGGGCGGCAGCTACGACACGGCGGTCCACGCCATGCAGACGGTGCTGGGGACCATCGGCGGAATGTTCTGTGACGGAGCGAAGATCTCCTGCGCCTATAAGCTCAGCACGGCCGCCTCGCTGGCGGTGCAGGCGGCGTATTTGGCCAGAGAGGGCTGCTTCGTTCCCGCAGGCGTGGGCATCATCGGAAATACCATCGAGCAGACCTTCGCCAACGTGGGGCGGCTCAACGATCCGGGCATGGTGGCCACGGACCGGGAGCTTGTGGCCATCATTGCGGAGAATCAACGACATATGGCCGGCCGCAGTTAAGCGGCCGGATAGGAAAGGAGCAAGATCATGATCGTTCTGAAGGGACGAGTGCTGGACGGCAACGGCGGCGCACCCATCGAAAAGGGCGCCGTGGTGCTGGAGGACAACCGAATCCGGCTGGTCTGCCAGCAGAGTGAACTGCCGGACGATTCGACAGCCGAGGTGTATGAGCTGGAGAACGGCACCATCATGCCGGGCCTCATCGATGCTCACGTCCACATGGGCTGGGGCAGCGCCACGGCGGTGGACTGGATCAGCATGACGCCGCAGCTCAGCATGGCCCGTGCGCTGCGGGATATGGCGCAGCTGCGCCAGCAGGGCTACACGGCGTTCCGGGATCTGGGCAGCGACGTGCTCCTGATGCGGCCGGCTGTGGCCGAGGGGCTGCTGGATGTCCCCCGTATTTTCGGCGCCGGGCGCATCATCTCGCAGATCGGCGGCCACGGCGACGTGTATCAGAAGCTCTCGTTGGAGGCCAGCCAGCGGGCATACAGCCCCGCCTTCATCGTCAACGGTGTGGATGAGGTGCGGCGGGCCTGCCGCATCAACGCCCGCAACGGAGCGGATCTCATCAAGATCATGACCACCGGCGGCGTGTTCTCTCAGGGAGATAAGGCCACTCCCCACAGCCATTTCAGTCAGGAGGAGATCCGGGCGGCGGTGGAGGAGGCGGAGAATATGGGCAGCTATGTCTCCACCCACGCGCAGGCCACACGGGGCATCAAGATGGCCCTGAAAAACGGCGTAAAGTGCATCGAGCACGGCTTCTATCTGGATGAGGAGTGCATCGAGCTGATGGTGAAGAACGACTGCTATCTGGTCCCGACACTGGCCATCATGCACGCATCGAAACTATATTTTCAGGAGAAGGAGGGCGTGCTGCCCTACCTGAAGGAAAAGACGGAGAAATCCTACGAGGCCCACTACCGCTCTCTGGAGATGGCACGAAAGGCCCGCATTACCGTGGGCGTCGGCTGTGACTTCCTGGGAGACGCAGCCTTCGGATGCCCGTACAGCGAGGCCACGCTGGAGCTGGAGCGGCTGTGTGTGGCGGGGTATACGCCCATGGAGGTCATCACCATGGCCACCAAGGTCAACGCACGGTTGCTGCAGATGGAGGATCAGCTGGGAACGCTGGAATCCGGCAAGCTGGCGGATGTGCTGCTGGTAGAGGGAAGGCCGGACGAGGACATTCGGGTCCTGCGCCGCAGTGACCATGTCAAGCTGGTGATTCAGGACGGACGGATCGTGAAAAACGCCATGCCGCACACGGCCAAGGCGTGAAATATAAACAGAAGAAAGGAACATGAGCGATGGATACTATCTTTTACAACGGCATCATCCACACACTGGACAAGGCCTATCCTGAGGTAAGTGCTTTGGCCATCAAGGACGGTGTGATCCTGCGTCTGGGCAGCGACGAGGAGATCCTGGCGCTGAAGGACCCCCAGACCCGCCTCATTGACCTGCAGGGCAGACTGATGCTGCCGGGCTTTGCGGATACCCATCTGCATCTGCTGTTCTACGGAACGTTCCGCCGCCGCATCGATCTGGTGAACACCACCACCTATGAAGAGGTCGTCCGGATGTGCAGAGAGGGCGCCGAGAAGGTGCGGGGTACCAACCGCTGGGTCATCGGCTGCAATTTCAACCAGATCAACTGGACGGATACCAACAAGATCCCCGACCGCAACGATCTGGACGCCATCGCCTCCGATGTGCCGATCTTTTTGCAGCGGGCCTGCGGCCATATCGTGTGCATGAACACGATGGCACTGCAGCTGGCCGGCCTGTGGGACGAACGGGAGGCTACCACCAAGGAGACCATGGACTTCGGCCCCGACGGCCTACCCAACGGCTACGTCCGTGAAAATTCCGCCATGTGCGTCCAGAGCTGCTGGGAGCGCTATACGGTGGAGGAGATCAAGGACATTCTGGAATCCACCTGTCTGGAGGCTGCCTCCAAGGGTATTGTGCAGGTTCACACGGACGACTTCAACCTCATCGCCGACGACGACTTCGAGGATGTTCTGCAGGCGTATCGGGAGCTCAACGAGGAGGGGCGGCTGCCCATCCGTGTCAACGAGCAGATCCGCTTCCGCCGCACGGACCAGCTGCAGCGGTTCCTGGATCTGGGCTATCGGGCCAACGACACCATGGGCCACTTCAAGTTCGGCCCGGTGAAGTTCCTGTGCGACGGCTCACTGGGCTCCCATTCCGCCGCCATGCGTCAGCCGTATCACAACGACCCGGACACCAAGGGCCTGCTGCTGTTCACCGACGAGGAGCTGTACGATCTGGCGAAGCTTGCCTATACCAACGGCTACCATCTGACGGCCCACTGCATCGGTGACGCTGCGCTGGAGCAGATGATCAACACCATCCAGCGGGTTTCCACGGAGTTCCCCCACGCCGATCGCCGCAACGGCATCATCCACTGCCAGATCATGGACGAGGCACTGCAGGATCGGTTCCGGAAGCTGAATCTGGTGGCCTATGTTCAGCCTATCTTCATCAAGGCCGACTCCGCCGTGGTAGACGACTGCGTGGGCGCAGAGCTGGGACGCCAGAGCTACAACTGGCGGCGCTATGAGGATATGGGCGTTCATATGTGCGGCGGCTCCGACTGCCCGGTGGAGCCCTTCGACGTCCTGCCCAACATCTACTGTGCCGTGACCCGCAAGGGAAAGCCCGGCATGGAGGCGTGGTATCCCGAAAACGGTGTCACGCTGGAGGAGGCGGTGGAGATGTTCACCAAGGAAGCCGCCTACGCCTCCTACGACGAGGCCAAGTACGGCACCATCACCGTCGGCAAATACGCCGATCTTGTGGTGCTGGACCGCAACATCTATGACAGACCGCTGGAGGAGCTGTGTGAAGCTCAGGTGGATCTGACCATGGTAGAAGGAGAGATCGTGTTCCAGCGGTAAATGCGCCGGAACGCAAGAAAACACAAAAGGAGGCTCTATCAAATGAAGAAGAACCACATCACAAGGGACAGCATCATTGTTGGTCTGGCACTGTTTTCCACCATGTTCGGTGCAGGCAACCTGATCTTCCCGCCGCAGATCGGCCTGGCCGACGGCACCCAGTGGGGCTGGGGCGCTCTGGGCATCGTGCTCACCGGCGTGATCCTTCCCGTGCTGGCCTTTTGGGGCGTGAACAACGTTGGTACGGACGTCAAGTGCCTCATGGGCCACGTACACCCTAAGTTCTACGACGTTTTCTACCTCATTGGCTGTATTCTGGTGGGTATGGGCTCCACCCTGCCCCGCAACGGCGCCACCACTCACGAGATGGGCGTGCTGTCCATCTTCCCCAATGCGCCCTCATGGTTGACGATGATCATCTTCTTTGCACTGGTGTTCTTCTTCGGCTGTGACAAGGGCAAGGTCGTGGATAAGCTGGGCAAGTATCTGACGCCGCTCCTGCTGATCCTGCTGGCCATCGTGCTGGTGAAGGGCGTGATCTCCCCCATCGGCACGCCTCAGGATACCGGCGTCTCCAAGCCCCTACCCTCTGCCATGCTCACCGGCTATCTGACCGGCGACCTGACGGTGGGCCTGATGTGCGCCAACATTTTTATCGGCGGTATTCTGGACAAGGGCCACACCAATCCTCTGGAGCGTAAGCGCAGCGGCCTGATCGTGGGCCTGACCTCCATTGTGGCGCTGGGCATCATCTACATCATCCTGACCTACATCGGCGCCTGCGGCGGTGACTACTACGACCTGAGCGTGCCTCAGACCACCCTCCTCAGCGGTCTGGTGGGCCGGGTGCTGGGCAACTTCGGTAAGGTCTGCATGGGTCTGGCGGTCAGTCTGGCCTGCCTCACCACCGCCATCGGCATCGGCTCCACCGGCGCCTCCGTCATCAACGAGGTCTCCAAGGGCCGCATTTCCTACAAGCTGTGGATGGGCATCGCCTGCGTGGTGGGCGCTGTGTTCGGTTCCTTCGGCATCCAGAACATCATCAACTACGTGACTCCCATCTTCCTCATCATGTATCCCATCTGCATCGTACTGACCGTGCTGGGCCTGGTGGACAAGTGGATCCCCAACGACGGTGTGTATAAGTTCGGCGTGGCTGCGGCCGGTATCGTCAGCGTGGGCGACGCCATTCTGGCGGTGGCTCCCAATCTGGACGGCCTGCGCAAGGCCATGTACATGATCCCCCTGGCGGAGCAGGGCTTCTCCTGGCTGATCCCCACGGTGATCGCCATGGTCATCGGCGGCATCGTCTACCGTGGCAAGCCTCGCTACAACTACGGCGAGACGGCAGTGGCCACGGAGGAAGCTGCCAAGTAATCTATACATCCCCTACCCCCTCATTTGAAAAGGTTCCCTGCGGCCATACCACAGGGAACCTTTTCCTGTCGGAGAGGGACATCCAACGGAGTATTTACCCTATGAAAAAAATCTCGACCTCCACCCTGCAGCGCCCCATGGTCATCTGCCTGCTGGCGGCCTTTTGCTGCCTGCTGTGGGGCGGCGCCTTCCCGGCGGTGAAGATCGGCTACGGCCTGTTGTCTATTTCCTCCGCCGATTCGGCGGAGCAGCTGATCTTTGCGGGGCTGCGTTTTTTCTTTGCCGGTGTGGTGACGGTGCTTTTCCACAGCGCTTCCCTGCGGCGGCTGCGGCTTCCCGCACGTTCCTCCCTGTGGAAGGCCACGAAGCTGGGTCTGATCCAGACCCTCGTGCAGTATGCCCTGTTCTATATCGGCATGGCGCATACCTCCGGCGTCAAGGGCTCCGTCCTGATGGCGGTCCACGTGTTCTTCGCCATTTTGATCTCCGCCAAGCTGTTTCGCTATGAGCGGCTCAATGCCCCCAAGCTGCTGGGCTGCCTGTGCGGCTTCGGCGGCGTGCTGCTGATCAATCTGTCCGGCGGCGGGTTGGGCGGCGGCTTCACCCTGCTGGGGGACGGTGCGGTGCTGCTGGCGGCGCTGGCCAACGGCTTCTCCATCTCGCTTTTCAAGCGGTATGCCGAGGGAGAGGACACCCTGACCCTGTGCGGATATCAGTTCATCGTGGGCGGGGGCCTTTTACTGCTGATGGGCCTGTGCTTCGGCGGTACGCTGCCGCATTTCACCGGGCAGTCCCTTCTGCTGTTGGGATACATGGTGCTGCTGTCCGCCGTGGCCCAGACCATCTGGAGCGCCCTGACCCGGTATAATCCGGTGGGGCGGGTGGCGGTATACGGCTTTTTGAATCCCGTGTTCGGCGTGCTGCTGTCGGCGCTGCTCCTGCGGGAGGGACAGCAGGCCTTTACCCCGTACAGTTTAGCGGCATTGGTACTGGTATGCGTGGGAATTTTCGTGGTCAACCGCAGCGATGCCCCCGGCAGGAGAGCGCAGGCCGATCAGCAACCATAACAGCAAAAGAGACGGTCCCTACGGACCGTCTCTTTTGCTGTGGGAGAGAGACTGCTATATTCGTTTACACATATTGGACATTCAGCTTCCGGAACAGTGGATGCTCCTCCTCGCCGCTGCCAAAGATATCCTCCGACACCTCTTGGGGACGGTGAGGGATTTCAGATCCCGGCAGCTGACCAGCGCAGACCAGCCGAAGGGGGCCTTTGAAGCACGGATGATGTGCTCCACATGGCGAAAGTCCTGCATCTCTCCCGCAATACCGCCGCCAAGCATATGCGCCTGCTGGAGGAACACGGGCTCATCATCACGGAATGGACGCAGATACAGATGAAAAACGGTATTAGGAAAAACGGAAACTTGCGCTGCACCGTCGTTCCCATGCACGAGGTCTTGGAGCAGCGTTACCAGCGGCAAACGACCGAACTGGAGCGTCAGCGAGTGCAGCAAAAGCTGTCGGTACAGAGCACAGAGACCATATATCCGCCCCTGTGAGCCGCTGTGTGGTCTCTTTCGGAGTGGGGCAGCATTCCTGCCCCGGAGAGAGGTGTCAAACCACTTTTGGGCGGCTTCCTCGGCTCTGCGGAGGACGAAAGAAGAAGCAGGGAAAAAATTTCAAAACCGGGGCGAGAGCTCAGGTTTTCGGAATACAAAAATATGCCCCCGGCTGAGCCGGGGGCATACCCTGTATGGGAAAGACGATCGCTTACTTCTGATAGAGCACCTTGTTGGCCTCGGCCATTTCGGCAAAGACGCCGGCGTGCTTCTTGGCAACCACTGCCTTGATGACCAGCAGAGTAGCGACCATCAGCACGATAGCGATGATCATGCAGACCACAGCGCTCTGGACCAGACCGGCAATGATGAAGCTGACGAAGGAAACGGCGGCCACGGTGATACCATAGGGCAGCTGCGTCGCCACGTGGTTCAGGTGGAAGCAGTGGGCGCCGGCAGAAGCCATGATGGTGGTATCGGAGATGGGGGACAGGTGGTCGCCGCACA
>OIZW01001924.1_pt1 | contig 11589 bp, 6 predicted proteins | sample 1588581 | NCBI WGS metagenome assembly OIZW01 (sample SAMN03283266) | human gut metagenome | biome: human-associated habitat; material: feces | host: Homo sapiens | place: USA | collected 2013 | reverse complement strand
GAATAAATATAAGGTATGTGTATATGCAATATGTAAGAATGAAGAAAAATTTGTTAAAAGATGGTATGAATCTATGAAGGAAGCTGATGCTATATATGTATTAGATACTGGTTCTACAGATAACACAGTTAAATTATTAAAAGAATTTGGAGTGAATGTAAGAACTGCTAAAATAGAACCATGGAGATTTGATGTTGCAAGAAACAAATCACTAGAGTTAGTTCCTGAAGATTATGATATTTGTGTATGTACTGATTTGGATGAAGTGTTTGAGAAAGGTTGGAGAAAATATCTTGAAGATAGCTGGGTAGGATCCACTAGCAGGGCAAGATATAATTACAATTGGAGTTTAGATGATAATAATAGACCTTTGGTTAATTTTTATATTGATAAGATACATCAAAGAAAGAATTATAAATGGACACATCCAGTACATGAAGTACTTACTTTTCTAGGAGATAAAGAGAATATTATTACTATTGACAATATTGTATTAAATCATTATCCTGATAAATCTAAATCTAGAAGTAGTTACTTACCATTACTAGAATTATCTGTAAAGGAAGATCCTAATGATGATAGGAATATGCATTATTTAGGTAGAGAATATATGTATTATGGTAAATGGAATGAATGTATAGATACACTAATTAAACATTTGAATTTAAAATCTTCAACTTGGAAAGATGAAAGATGTGCCTCAATGAGATTTATTGCTAGATCATATAAGAACTTAGGAAGAGTAGAAGAATCTAGAATGTGGTATGATAAAGCAATAAATGAAGCACCATATTTAAGAGATTCTTATGTAGAAAGAGGTATTTTAGAGTATGAGTTAGATAATTATAAAGAAGCCTCTAAATATTTAAATGATGCTTTGAATATAAATAGTCATGAGAAGACTTATATTAATGAAATATTTAGTTGGGATAATACTATTTATGATATGCTTTCTATTTGTATGTTTTATTTGAATAGAATAGATGAATCGTTATTTTATATAGATAAAGCTATAGATATGGAACCAAATAATGAAAGACTTATTAATAATAAAAAGATAATAAAAAGGTATAAAGAAAATAATAATAGTATTTGATATTAGTTAAGTATTTAGTACTGGCTTATATATGATAGACTTTGTTTTAAGACTATGGCTTAAAACAACACAGCAGGACTTAACTTGTTAAGGCTAGGTGTGCTAATAATATAAAAAAACTAACCAAAAAAGGTTAGTTTAATTTTTTTATGGAGGACCCAGTCAGATTCGAACCAACGATCAGGGAGTTGCAGTCCCTTGCCTTAACCAGCTTGGCTATGGGTCCATAGAACATACTAATTATAGCAAAATAAATATATTTATTCAATATATTTTATGGAAAAAAATAAAAAAGTTGCAAAATAGATATATTTATGAGATAATGTATAAGTATTTTGTGAGAGAAATGTGGTGATAAAATGGAAAGATTACAAAAGAAAATAGCAGGTCTTGGTTATTGCTCAAGAAGAAAAGCCGAAGAACTTATTACTAAGGGCTTAGTTGAAGTAAATGGTGAAGTAGTTACTAAACTTGGTACTACGGTTAAACCAGGAGATATTATTGTAGTAGAAGGAAATATTTTAGATACTAATAAAAATTATGAATATTATTTACTTAATAAACCTAAAGGAGTTGTTACTACTACTAGTGATGAAAAGGGTAGAACAACAGTAGTAGATTTAATTGACACTACTACTAGAATATATCCAGTAGGTAGATTAGACTATGATACTACAGGTATACTTATACTTACAAATGATGGAGAACTTGCTAATTTACTTATGAGACCAGACTCTTTAGTAGATAAAACTTATATTGCTAAGGTAGAAGGAATAGTTACTATACCTAGTCTTCAGAAATTAAGAAATGGTGTTATTATTGATGGGGTTAAGACTAAGAAAGCAAGAGTAAGACTAAAAAGTTATGATAAAAAGAAAGATACTTCAGTAGTAGAAATAACTATTCATGAAGGTAAAAATCATCAGATTAAGAAAATGCTTGAGTCAGTTGGCAATAAAGTTATTAAACTAAGAAGAGAAAGATATGCTAATTTAAATTTAAAAGGTCTTATGCCTGGAGAGTATAGACCACTTACTATAAAAGAAGTAAAAATACTATATAGTTTGTGTAAAAAGTAGAGGAGTACTTGACAAAAGCAAACAAATGTGCTAAAATATGTGTCATTCAAGGGGGGATTTGAATTATGAATATGGAAAAAATCAATGTAAATTCTATGGATTATAGAAAATTATCTAAGGAAGATAAATTAAAAGTAGTTAGATTTAAAATTAATAAGTTGTTAAGTGATACTAGTTCAAGTAAAGCATATGAATACTATAATGGTAAAAAAGTAGGAGTACCAAAAGATAAGCTAGGTATATTTAAAGACTTATGTGAAAGAGAAAAAAATCTTTCTAAATATGTAACTATTTCAGAAGAACCAGTAATGGAGAGACCTACTATAAAGGCTGAAGTAGTTGAAGATGAGAAAAAAACTTCTAGTAAGAATATTAATGAAATGGATTTAGAAGAAATTAATAATAGGATTAAATATATTAAAAAGTATTTATATGAAATGACAAACTTATATAAGAAAGATGAATATAAGAATGCTAAGATAATTAAAATACAAGGATATGATAGTAATTCTGCTTATATACCTTATAGTAAATTAGGTGATTATAAGACATTATATAAATACTTAAAATTACTTGAAATGAAAAAAAGAGAACTTGAAAGTATTGAAGTAAAACTTACTGAAATATCTAATGATACTACTAGTGTTAAATCTAATAATGAATGTAAAGAATTAATGGTTATTGATAATAAAGATAATAAAAAGGAAAAGACAGGCTTTGGTAAAAAGATTCTTGGTTTCCTTGCAGGTACTGCTATAATTGGTGGTATATGTAAAGGCGCTAAATGGGTTGGTAATAAATTTAAAAATGGTTTTAATAAAGTTAAAAATGAGACTAAAAAAGTTAGTGAGATACTTAGAAAGAATAAAGTTAAAACTGCTATCTGTGCCTGGATAGTTGCTGCCGCTGCTGTTGTATGTAGTTTCTTACCTAAGAGTCAAAGTAAAAAACATAAACCTGATGATATAGTAGAACCTACTTCTGTAGTAGAGACAACTGAACCTTCTACTAAAAAAGATGATATTATTATTGATGAACCAGTTATTGAAGAACCAACTGAAGTAGTTACTGAAAATAAAGAATATAATCTAGGAGAGAGTGTTAATATTAAAGATAATTCATATATTTATACTAACTCTTATGATGCTACAGATAGTACTAATAAATGTACACCATACTATAATGGATCTTATGATAGAGAAGTAATGGGAGTTACTTATGAATTAGATGGAAATCTTTATACTATCTATAGAGATGATATGAATGCTAGTGAAAAAGTAAATGAATTAATAAGTAAAGGTGCTAAACAAACAGCTGTTCTAGTAGTTCGTAGTGATTTAGTTAATACTGGTGATTATGAAGGTTACTATAATGTTGATTCAATAAAAAGAGTTAAAACTAGATAATAATTATAAAAATAAATAGATGAAACCATTAAGTTTCATCTATTTTTTCTAACAATCACTTATTAAAAATAATAATGTTTTATTATTTTTAACGCATAGTGTTATTATTTTTTTCTATTTCTTTTAAATGCTTCTATGTAGTTTGCACTATTATTAATATTTTGTATTCTTTCATCAGCAGCTTTTTTTAAATTGTCCATTGCAAATTTGTATGCTTCAATTTCAAGTGGAGTGAGCCTTCTTAAAGTATCTGCTACTTCATTAACTGATAATCTGTTATAGTATCTAGTAATATAAACTTCTAAATGTCCTCCTTTATTTACAAGGTATTGAGCATATGAATCTCTCTTTGTTCTTACATATTCTTCTCCAGTGATAATATCATAGTATTTTTTTGTATGAGTATCATATTCAATAATAATTGGTATAGATGTTAACTCTTCAATATCATCAGAAAGTGGTTTATATTTTTCTAATGCAATACTTCCATTGCAATCGTAGCCTTCGGTTATTTTAAAATCATTATAAAATAAATTATAATTTTCAAATATTTCAATATAACCATAGTCGTTGTATTCTACACTATAATATTTTTTTTCATTCTTTTTCATAATCTTTTCCTCCTAAATTGTCTATTATTTTATATATCTTGGTAATGCTTGTCAATAGTTTTTAACAAAAAAGAAATATATTGTTTCATCTATTTTATTTGACATTTTATAGTTTTTCTGCTATTATAATGGCAGTTAATGGGGGATATGATGATTTTTAAACTATATGAAAGTAAGGAAAAATGTAGAGCTAAAAGATTTCATGATACTACGGAAATTTATTTAAGTAGGTTTAGTGATTTGTTTGTTGAAGATGGAATAAAGAAAATAGTAATTGATAGTATGACTTTATTTTTGTTTAGTGATAATGATAGCTTATTAAATGATATGTATGAAGCAGTAGTTAATAATTATGATTATAATAAGATTATCGAAATATTAAATAAAAATGATGTTATATTCTTTTCTTTGGCAATGCAGGCTATTAATTATGGAAAAAGAACATATAATTTAATAAAAAATATTGATGACTGCAAAGAAATACATTTTAGTTGTAATAAAGATAATTTACTTGAAGTTTTATCATTGTGTGAGAAGATAAATGTTCCGGTTGTAATAGATGGTACATTAATTTCTCTTGAGGAATATCAAAAAATACTTGAAGGATATGATTTGAGTAAAATAGATAGTAAAAACATTTTTATTCATTATCAAGAATATGGCGGAGATATTGATATTAATACTTTGTATGATACTTCTTGCCAAATAAACTATATTACTAAGAAAATCAAGAAATATAATTTATCATCATTAGAAAAAGTAATAATGGTATATGACATAGTAAAAAATAACTTTTATCATAAAGAAGAAAAAAATGAAAATTATTTAATTTCTAGGTCTTTAGACAATGTATTAAATTCTGATTATATTGTTTGTGTTGGATACATTGCTATTGTTAATGCTATGTTAAAAAATTTAAACATTAATGCTAGAACTATAATATGTAATACTAAAAAAGAAAAACACTGCAGAAGTATAATTCATTTAGTAGATAAAAAATATAATATTGATGGAGTATATGTTTTAGATCCAACATGGGATAGTAAAAGAAATAATATAGAAGATACAATAGACAAATATAACTATTTCCTAATACCTATTGAAATCGCCGAAAAAACTGCATTAACTGAATTAATGCCAATTATAAATATGTCTTTAAGTGATTTGGTTTTACTTGAAAATGATTTTGAAGATTCTCTTTGTACTAATGAAGAGAAAATGATAAAAAAAATTAAGATGCAGTATTATTTAGAAATGCTATTTCTATTAATTGGTAATGATAATTATGAAAATTTTATTCAAAATATATGTGTTTATGATTTCTTAAGCAATGAAGATAAGGAAAAAATAAAATATACTTATGACGATATGATTAATAAATGTATGGTTAATGATATAAATGTAGAAACATTCATAAAGGCATTATATAATACTAAAAAAATAGAATACTATCTAAATGATGATAAATTACCTGAAGAATGTAGTTCTAGATTAGAACTTCCTAGTACTGATAGCATTGATATTTCTAGTATTAAAGACTCTGCTCTTACAAGATACTATAAGATAGAAAAATTAAAGAAAGCTAAAAAGAATGATTTTGAAAGTTTAGTTTGTTATCTCTTGTATGAAGAACATTTAAATGAGTATTTATCTTCAAATATAGGAAAAATAATATCTTCATGTACTAATGATGGTATTAAGAGGGATATGCTTAATATGAGATTACTTAAAACATTAAAAAGAGAAAAAGTAAGAAAAGAGATTGACAATAGATAATATTTTGAATATAATTAATGTATAAAAACAAAAGAAAGAGACGATATATTAAGATATTTGTAGAGAGTTAGTGGTTGGTGGAAACTAATAAGATTCTTAATATATAGATCACTCTTGATGTGTTACTTTGAATAGTTAGAAGTAACCGGGAATAACCCGTTATCAAAATATGAGTGCACTATCAGTGAAACAAGGTGGTACCGCGAAGTATTTCGTCCTTGTACTGGTGGTGCTTTTTCTTTAGAAGGAGGAATTATGGAATTTAAAGAATTAGAAAAAGGAAAAATAAGCGAAGTAGAAGGTAAAATACTTGCTAAATGGAAAGAAGAAAATATTCTAGAAAAGACTATTGAAAATAGAAAAGATAATGAAACTTGGGTATTTTATGATGGACCAATATATGCTAATGCTAAACCAGGTATACATCATGTTTTGGCTAAAACTATTAAAGATTCTTTCTGTAAGTATAAAACTATGAAAGGGTATAAGGTACTTAGAAAGATAGGACTTGATACTCATGGTCTTCCTATTGAAGTTAATGTTGAAAAGAAACTTGGTTTTAAGACTAAGGCTGATATTGAAAAGTTTGGTATTGAGAATTTCTGCAGGGAATGTAATAATGCCACTGCTTTGAATATAGATGAAGTTAATTTACTTACTGATAATATGGGACAATTTATTGATAGTAGGCATCCTTATGTTACTTGTAGTAATGAGTTTATTGAAAGTGAATGGTGGCTAATTAAAGAAATAGATAAGAAAGGACTTATTTACTATGGTAATAAAGTGCTTCCTTATTGTCCTAGATGTGGTACTGAATTATCTGCGAATGAAGTGGGTCAGGGATATCAAGAAGATAGTGTTAATACTGTTATTGTACCATTTAAAATTAAGGATAGTGATACTTACTTCTTAGTTTGGACTACTACTCCTTGGACTCTTATGGCTAATGTTGCTCTTTGTGTTAATCCAGATTTAGAGTACATAAAAGTATCTTCAATGGGATATAAATTTATCGTAGCTAAAAGTCTTGCTAATAAGGTCTTGGGTGATGATTTTGAGGTACTTGAAACATACAAGGGGACTGATTTAGTAGGTACTAAGTATGAACAATTAATGCCATTTGCAGAAGTTGAAGGTAAATGTTTTGAGGTACTTGCAGACTCTTATGTTACTAGTGAAGATGGTACTGGTATTGTACATATTGCTCCTGCTTATGGTGAGGATGATAATAGAGTATGCAAAGAAAATGGTATTGGTTTTGTTAATCCTGTAGGAAAAGATGGCTGCTATACTACTGGCCCTTGGAAAGGTACTTTAGTTACTGATAAAGATCTTGAAATAGAAATCATTAAGTGGTTAAAAGAAAATGATAAGTTATTTAAGAAGATTAAACTCACACATGATTATCCTCACTGCTGGAGATGTCATAGTCCACTTATATATTATTCTAAACCGGCTTGGTATATTAGAACTACTGAATACAAAGATAAGATTCTTGAGGCCAATAAGACTGTTAGTTGGCATCCTGATTATGTTGGTACAAAGAGATTTAATAACTGGCTTGAGAATATGGTAGACTGGGGTATATCTAGAAATAGATACTGGGGATGTCCTATGCCTATATGGATATGTTCTTCATGTGGTGAAAAGCATGTAATTGGTAGCATAAAAGAACTTGATGATATGAAAGTAGGAGACATAGATGTTAAGAATATGGAACTTCATAGACCATATATAGATGAAGTACATATTAAATGTCCTAAATGTAATGGAATTATGAATAGAGTAACTGATGTTATGGATGTTTGGTTTGATTCTGGTGCTATGCCTTATGCTCAATTTCATTATCCATTTGAAAATAAAGAGTTATTTGAAAGTCAGTTTCCAGCAGACTTTATCGCCGAAGGTGTCGATCAAACAAGAGGCTGGTTTAACTCACTTATTTGCATATCTACGATAGTATCTGGAGTATCTAGTTTTAAGAATGTTGTTGTAAATGATATGGTACTAGATAGTAATGGTAAGAAGATGAGTAAATCTACTGGTAATATAATTGATCCTATTAAGATTATGGAAGAATATGGTGCAGATACTGTTAGATGGTATATGTTATATGCTTCTCCAGTATGGACTCCCTTAAAGTTTGATGTTGAAGGATTAAAAGAGGTTCACTCTAAGTTCTTTAATCCACTTCGTAATAGTTATAATTTCTTTGCAATATACGCTAATGCAGATAAGATAACTGATATTAATACTTGCAGAGTAGAATATAATGATAGAGAAGACATTGATAAGTGGTTATTATCTAAGTATAATAAACTTATTAAAGAAGTAACTGAAGCTTATGATGAATATGATTTAAATAAAGTAGTTAAATTAATTACTGACTTTACTTCAATTGATTTATCTAATTGGTATATTAGAAGAAATAGAGATAGATTCTGGGACAATTTAATGACTACTTCAAAAAAGAGTGTGTATATGACTACTTATGAAGTACTAGAGGGATTATCTAAGTTAATTGCTCCAATAGCTAGTTATACTGCTGAAGAGATATATACTAATTTGACTGGTAATATTTCTGTTCATTTAAGCGATTTCCCAGTATGTAATGAAGAGTTAATAAATTTAAAACTTGAAGAAAAAATGGACTTAGTAAGAGATTTAATTAGTATAGGTAGAAATGTTCGTGAGGAATCTAAGATAAAGGTAAGACAACCTATTAGTGAGATTTTACTTGATAAGAAGAAAGAGAAGGTTATTGGGGAACTTACTAGTCTAATTAAAGAAGAACTTAATGTTAAAGAAGTTATTTATACTGATGATTTATCTACTTATATGAACTTTATGGTTAAACCTAACTTTAAAGAAGTTGGTAAGATATTTGGTAAGAATATTAAAGAATTTTCTGATAAGTTATTAGAATTATCTAATGAAGATATTAATAAATTAGAAAACAATGAAAGTATTAAGATGTCTATAGATAATACTACTTATGATATTACTAAAGATATGGTAGATATTAGAATATCTAGTAAAGAGGGCTTTAAAGCAATGGTTGTAGGTAATAACTTTGTTATACTAAATACTGTTATTACTAAAGAATTAGAAAATGAAGGTCTTGCTAGAGAGACTATATCTAAGGTACAACAATTAAGGAAGACTATGAACTTTGATATTACTGATAGAATTAATATGTATATTGATGCTACTAGTGAGTATAAAGAGAATATTAAGGATTACTTAGATATGATTAAAGATGAGACTTTGACTATTAATGTTTATGATAAAGATGGTATTGAAGATAAAGTAAATATTAATGATTATGAAGTTGGCTTTGTATTAGAAAAAGTAAGTACTAAATAATAAATAAAGACTATTAGAGATTAATTACTAATTTTTAATAGTCTTTTTGTGGTTTGTGGTATTAACTACTTGTTAACTTTATAGACAAATTTTTTTATTCTGTTATAATTATACTAGGGTGTGATATAATGATAGAGTTAGAAAATATCGATGGTGTTGGTCCTAAAACTAAGGAACTATTAAATAAACTTAAAATTAATAATGGTGAAGATTTATTATATTATTATCCATATAGGTATGATGTAATAAAAAGAACAGATATGAGTATTTTAAATGATGGTGACAAGATAGTTATAGATGGTATAGTAGAGGGACAACCAACAGTTATATTTATTAATAAGAGTTTAAAGAAACTGATATTTAGAATTAATACTAAGACAATGATAATCAACATTACAGTATATAATAAAGTATATTTACATCAAGAGTTAAAGTGTGGTAAAGAGGTAACTATAATTGGTAAATATCATAAACTTAAGAATACTATAGTGGCTTCGGATGTTAGATTTGGCCTTTTACCTCCAGGAGCTAAGATAGAACCTATTTATTATACTACCGAAGGTTTAACTATAAAGCAAATATCTAAGTTTGTATCTTATGTACTTAATAATGAGGAATACCATGTTCATTCTTTAATACCAACATATCTTGAGGATAAATATAATTTACTTCCTAAGAAAGATGCTATATATAATGTTCATATACCTGAAGATATTGTTACTTTAAAGAAGGCAAGACAAAGAATTAAATATGAAGAATTATTTATGTATATGTTAAAGATTAGGTATTTAAAACAAAAGATAGAATCTGATGATACTGCGATAGAGAGAGTACTTGATTATGATAAGATTAATAAGTTTATTGATAATCTACCATATAAACTTACTTTAGATCAAAGTAGTAGTATTAAAGAGATACTTAAGGATTTAGAATCTAAGAAGAGAATGAACAGATTACTTCAAGGAGATGTTGGCTCTGGTAAAACAATAGTGGCTTTTACTGCAATATATGCTAATTATTTATCTAAGTATCAATCTGCTTTAATGGCTCCTACTGAGATATTAGCGGGCCAACACTATGAAGATGCTCTTAAGATATTTAGTAAGTATAAACTTAAAATAGCACTTCTTACTTCTAGTACTAGTGTTAAAGATAAGAAAGAAATATATGATAATCTAGAACTTGGTAAAATTGATTTAATTATTGGGACACAAGCTTTAATTCAAGATAGGGTTAAATTTAAGAAACTAGGTCTTGTCGTAACTGATGAACAACATCGTTTTGGTGTAAATCAGAGAAATTCTTTTAAAGGAAAGGGTATTAGTCCAGATGTACTATCTATGAGTGCTACTCCTATTCCTAGAAGTTATGCTTTAACTATATATGGTGATACTGATGTATCTTCAATTAAAACTAAACCTATAGGTAGAAAAGAAGTTATTACATACTTTAAGAAAGAAAAAGATATTACTGAAGTATTAGAGATGATGAAGAGAGAACTTGATAATAATCATCAGATATATGTAGTGGCTCCAATGATTGAGGGAGATGAAGAGAACTTAGAATCTGTTAAAGATTTAGAGGAGAAGATGAATAAGGCCTTTGGTAAGATAAGTAAGATTGGTATTATTCATGGTAAACTTGATAATAAAGAAAAGAATAAAGTAATGAATGACTTTGAAAATAATAAGATTAATATATTAATATCTACGACAGTTATTGAAGTTGGTGTTAATGTACCTAATGCTTCAATGATAGTTATATTTAATGCTAATATGTTTGGTTTATCTACATTACATCAATTAAGAGGTAGAGTAGGAAGAAGTGATATTCAAAGTTATTGTATTTTAGTGGCTAAAGAATCTGAAGAGAGACTTCGTCTTTTGGAAAAGACTTCTGATGGTTTTGAAATCAGTGAGTATGATTTTCAAAATAGGGGAGAAGGAGATTTATTTGGTATTAAACAAAGTGGTGAATTAGTACTTAAGATGGCTAATATTAGAAGGGATTTTAAGATGTTATTAAAAGCTAAAGAGGATGCTGATGAGTTTATTAATATATTATTTACTTTTGAATCTAATCCAGAATATGAGCCTATACTTAATGAATTAAAAAAGATTGAAGACCTAGATTAATTGGTATATGAAAAATATTTTTAAATAAATTTTTAAAAAAGTATTGTAATTTATTTAAAAATATATTATGATTAATATGTCATAGAGATATGACCACACGCTACGAAATAAAATGTA
>OIZW01001908.1_pt1 | contig 11654 bp, 9 predicted proteins | sample 1588581 | NCBI WGS metagenome assembly OIZW01 (sample SAMN03283266) | human gut metagenome | biome: human-associated habitat; material: feces | host: Homo sapiens | place: USA | collected 2013 | reverse complement strand
ATTTATTTTGGGCATTATTCTACAATGTATGTATGATACCACTTGCAACAGGACTATTACCAATAGTTTTAAATCCAATGATTGCAAGTTTGGCAATGACATTAAGTAGTTTAACAGTTGTTTTAAATAGTTTAAGACTGTTAAAAAGATAAAAAAGTTTTTGTTACTAAAAAGAAGGTTGTATAATTATATACCAGAATTTTCATGGTTAAGACAGATGGATAGTTTTTACTATCCATTTTTGCTTGTTTGTATAAAGTAGTTGTGATAATATAGCAGAAAAAGGAGGTATATTGTAATGGTAGAATCTAAAGCATGGAACTGGAGCAAGGCGAGCAAACTTGATATTTGGAAAGAGCCAAGTATTGAATCATATTACTTGCTAAACAGGTGGAAAAAACAAATGAAAAAAGACTTTTTGGATTTAGGATGTGGGATTGGAAGACATACAATTTTATTTGCACAAAATGGATTTAATACATGTGCTTTTGATTTAAGCGAGGAAGCAGTAAACGCTACTAAAAAGTGGGCAGAGAAATTAAATTTAAATGTAGATTATAAAATTGGAGATATGCTAAATCTGCCATACGAAGATAACTCTTTTGATTGTATATTATGTAGGAATGTTATATCACATACAGATACTAAAGGTGTAGAAAGAATAATTAAAGAAATAAATAGAGTACTAAGAGCGGATGGAGAATGTTATTTAACTCTAGGTTCTAAAAGCTCTCCAGCTTTTAATAATAAAGATTTTCCAGTAGTTGATGAAAATACGAAAATAAGAGTAGAAGATGGACCGGAAAATGGAACACCTCATTTTTATGCAGATTATGATTTAATACAAAAGCTATTTAAAGACAATATAATAGAATCAGTAGAACATATCGAAGATTTTTACGAGGAAAAAGGAAAAACTAGTAGTTCTTATCATTATCATCTTTTAATTAAAAAATATGAAATTAGCCCTGAATTAAAAGAATATATTGAAGAAAAGATATTTACCGAATACAATAAGAATGGAAAATCACATGATATAAGACATATAAAAGAAGTAATGAGAAATGCCTTAATATTAGGCAAAAAGTATAATGTGAATTTGGACATGTTATATACAGCTGTAGCATATCACGACATTGGTGATCATATAGATAGAGAGAATCATGAAAAAGTATCTGCCAAAATAGTGGAAGAGGACAAAAATCTAAATAGATTTTTTAATACAGCAGAATTGCAATTAATAAAAGAAGCGATAGAAGATCATAGGGCATCTAAAACAGGAGAACCTAGAAATATATATGGAAAAATATTAGCATCAGCTGATAAAACTGTTACAATAGAAATATTTTTTAGAAGGACATATGAATATGGAGAAGAACATTATGGAAATATAGGAAAAGAAGAACATATTAATAGAGCATGGGAGCATGCAGTAACTAAGTTTGGAAAAGAAGGGTATGCTGCCAAAAAAGATTATATAGATAATGAATATAGAGAAAAAGAATTAAAAAAATTACAAGATTTAATAGAGGATAAGGAAAAATTTTTAAAAGTAGCAAACGAAATGTATACAAAATATATGGAGTAACCAATACTTGACAATAAATAAAAAAATAAAAGTAAGGAGGGTCAATATGGCTAGTAGAATAGAATTAGAAGCAAGTTATCATCTAGGAGAAAATTATGAGGATATATTAGAGAAAATAAAAGAGCAAAATTTTAAACTTGTAGAAGATAGTGTAGAAGAAGATACATATTTTACAGATAAGAATTTAGAATTTGTTAAGAGTAGGACTTGTTTAAGAACAAGGAAGACAAATGAAGATTTTATAGAACTTACATATAAACCAAAAACAGATAATAATACAGAAAAATATGGAAAAAAAGAAGTAAATATAAAAATAGACCCAAAAGATTATGAAGATACAAAATACGTTATAAATCAACTTGGATATATAGAATATGTTTCGTTTAAAAAATATAGAAAAGTATATTCAAAAAATATTGATGGATTTGAATATAATATTATGCTAGATAAAATAGATGGAGTAGGTAACTTTATAGAGTTAGAGATTTTAGCAAATACAGAAGAGGAAAAAGAAAAATTAAGAGTTGAATTAGATAAATTTGTAGACAGAATGAATTGTAGTAAATTAAAAGAAAAAGAAAAGCCATATAGGGATATAGTAAAAGAATATATGGATAGTAAAAATTAAGGGGACACGAATAGGTCATTAAAAAACAAAAAATTAGCTATAAAAGAATTTTTTTTATATGGTGGAAATGAATTTAATTTAGATAAATTAAACGAAAATGCAAGAAAAATATGTAATATTTTATTATCTAAATAAGGAGGCTGTTATGGAAAATAATGAGTATTTAAATTTTGCAAAAGAGATGTGTATTGAAGCTGGTAAGATAATGAAAAAGTATTTTTACCAAGATAATGGAGCAAGTTATAAAGGCGATAAAACAATAGTAACCTTAGCTGACAAAGAAATTAACCATATTTTAATAAAGAAAGTAAAAGAAAAGTTTCCAGATCATTCTGTAGATGGAGAAGAAGAAAAATTTGGAAAAAGTAAATATGTATGGGTATGTGATCCAGTTGATGGAACAGCTATGTATGCAAGACATATTCCAGTTGCTGTATTTTCTTTAGCACTGGTAGTAGATGGAGTGCCAGAAGTAGGTGTAGTATATGATCCATTTTTAGATAAATTATATTCAGCAATAAAAGGACAAGGTGCATATTGCAATGACGAAAAAATTACTGTAAATGATTATAAATTAGAAGATGAAAGAAGTATAAGCCATTTCGATATGTGGCCAGCAGCTGTATATAATGTTATACCAATGTTAAATGAACTATACAAAAAAACATATTTCATAGGTGTCGGAAGTATTATAAGAGCATGTATGTGTGTGGCAACAGGAGAGTTTACGTGTTCAATATTTCCTGGTACAAAAGGAAAAAATTGTGATATTGCAGCAGTAAAAGTAATTGTAGAGGAAGCAGGAGGGAAAGTAACAGATTTATTTGGAAATGAGCAAAGATATGACGAATCAATAAATGGAGCACTTATAAGTAATGGAATTGTACATGCTGAACTAATAAAGAGTGCAAAAGAAAATATACAAAGAAGGGAAGTATAAAAATGATAGATTTACATATTCATTCTACTAACTCTGACGGTACAGATTCTGTTCAAGAGATATTACAAAAAGCTCAAAAATTAAATTTGAATTATATATCTATTACTGATCATGATACCTGTGAAGGGTATAAAGAATTAGAAAAAATAGATATACCAAAATACTATACTGGTAAAGTTATTCCAGGAATAGAAATAAAATGTGCATATGGTACACATATAATAGAAATATTAGGTTATAAAATAAATACAGATAAAATGTCTGATTGGATAAATGAATATTATAAAGACAAATCAAGAGACGTTATACAAAATAAGTACTTTAATGTTTTATATGAAAAATGTATAGAGCTTGGACTAACGATGAGAGAAAAAAATAATATAGAATTTAATCCAAAAAAAGATTGGGCAAGTGTAAAAATATATTATGAAATAAAATCACACGAAGAAAACAAAGAAAAATTACCGGCAGATTTGTGGGAAGAATTTGATGTGTTTTCTAAAAAATATTGTGGAAAGTCAGAATATCCATTCTATATAAATAAATCTGCAGATTATCCAAGTTTACAAGAGGCAATTGATGCAGTCAAAAATTGTGGAGGATTAGTATTTTTACCTCATTTATTTATATATAGGTGGGCGGAAGACAAAAAGCAATTTATAGGTGATATTTTAACAGATTATAATGTGGACGGAATTGAATGTATGCACAATACATTTTCAGAAGAAAATATTAAATATTTAGAAAAAATTTGTAATGAAAGAGGATATTATAAAAGTGGTGGAAGTGATTATCACGGAAAAAACAAACCAAATATTGAACTTGGTGTAGGAAAAGGAAATTTAAAAATTCCAAATGAGTATGTAGAAAAATGGATATAAAGGAGAAAATAAATTAAATGAATTAAACAAATCAAAGAAAAAAATGAGGATATTAAAGTGTATGAAGTTTCACCGGCTTATTGTGCTCAAAAGACTAAAACACCTATTAATGCAAAAGAAATGAATGAAATTTCAGAATCGCTAGAAATGTTATGTAAAAATAAAGATAAATTCATTTTATATAAAAAGCAAGAATTTTTAAATTCTGGCTTATTAGGAGAAGGGATACAACATAAAAAAGTTGATGATTTTCTAGGAGACTATGTAGCTATATCAACAAGTGGTACTAGAATTTTACTAGAAAATTATTTGACTATAGCAAATGGAAAAATTGATAATAAAGTGTCAACACATTGTGGGTTAACAAAAGAGGAACTTGAAGTGCCGATAATAAAAATAGAAACTTAATTAAAAAAGCAAAAAGAGGTACACTAATTAAAGTGTACTTTTTTTGTGCAAATATTCGAAATTCTGCTAGCCCGTAAGAAAACTTACTTTGCTTAATCACTTTAAAAAAAGTGTTATTAGAGCCAAATACTTACATAATATACAAAACAGAACAATAGTACATAAAAAGGGCCAAAACTCTACGGATACAAGGAAAAAGTGTGCAAAATGTGAACAAAAAATGGCAAAATTGTTTACTTTTGTAAAGATGTGTAATATAGTGATTCCGTAGCGGAAAGGGGAGAATAGAATGAAAAAGTTAAGTTCTAAAATTTTATTAATCGTAATGGCTGTTATGCTTATTTTAAGTTTAAACGCCACTGTAAATGCTACAGCCGAAGATATGGCGGTATTAAAAAATGCCAATGGAGATTATCTTATTTATTTAAATGAATATTTAAATGATGAATATTCTTATGCAATAACAACTACTGCAGATGTCGAAGAAAATAATTTAAATTGGTATACAGCAAAAGATACAAATGGAAATAGTGTAATAAAAGTTTCAAAAGAACAAGTTGGTTCATATTTATGGGTAAAAGTAAATGACGAAATTATAAAAAAAGCAGAACCTATAAATGCAACAGAAGTATCAACTGAAGCAGAAATAAATGAAATGAAAACTTTAACAAATAGGATTAAAGTTGATGCAACTCAAACTATAACAGAAGAAACAAGAGAAGATAATGTAATAAGAACAGTAACACAAGGTATTTTAAAGATTACTGATAATGCAAATGCAAAATATAGTTATGATATTGTTCTATTAAATGATGAAAATACATCTTGCAAAGAGTTAGTTAATTTAATGAGCAAAATAAATGCTGATATGGATATATTCCAAGCAATAAATGTAGCTCAAGAATATACTACTTTATGGAATAATATTATAACAAATGCAGAATGGAAAGAAGTAACAAATGCTACAATAGCTCAACCTGCTGATGCAGAAAATGGTACACAATATGTTGTTTTATTAAAAAAAGAATTAAACGGAGCTACAACATATGATGCACAAGTTTTAACATCAAAGAAAGAAACTTCAGAAGATGAAGTACAAGAAGTTGTTAAAACAGAAACAAGAAGTGAGCTACCAGTTACATACGATAATCCAATATTATTTGTTCTATTAGGAGTTGCAGTAGTAGCAATAGTAATAATAGCAATTAGAATAAGAAGTTTATCTAAGAAAAATGAAAAATAAAAAGTTAGTATTTTATAAAATATTACTTTTTATAGTTATTATTTTTGCGATTATTGTAATTGCGCTTATAGCAAAAAAATATATTGGAAATCAAATTAATGAAGAAAATAATGCACAAATAGTAGAAGAGATTAAACAACATGAAGAGACAACAGAAACTATTAAATTTGGTAATAATTCTGTTATAGGAATTATTAATATACCTAAAATTGAACTAGAATATCCAATTTTAGATACAACTACAAAAGAAAACATGAGAACATCAATAACCAGGTTTAGCGGTGGAAAAGTTAATGAAATAGGTAATTTAGCCTTAGCTGGTCATAATAATTATGATGGGACAATGTTCGGAAGAAATGATGAACTTGTAGCTGGAGATAAAATCTATTTAACAGATTTACAAAAAAATACTGTTGAGTATGAAATTAAAGCTATTTTTGTAACAGATCCAAATGATGTTAGCATACTAGAGACGAAAGAAGAAATTAGAGAAGTCACCTTAATAACCTGCGAAAACGGAAATAAATCCAGACTTATTATTAAGGCGGAAGAAGTAAAAAAATAAATTATAGGGGGATAATTTATGAAAGGAAAAAGTTTAAGCAAGAAAGCTATAATTGCCATAGTTATAATTGCAATATTAGTAATTGCTGCAATTTCAATGGTAGTAGTTTTCTTAAGAGATCAAGGTGAAACTGAAGCTACAGCCATAGGCGAAAACGGTAGCAATAGCGAACAAACACAAGATGCAGTCCCTAACAATAACGATGATAATAATCAAGGAACTGCAACACAAAGCGAAGAACCACAACAAGAAGAACAAACAACAGTAGCTAATAATGATGGTGCTACAACTACTAATGTTGGAACTACAACGCCAGCAACAACTACTACAACAACAGATGGTAGTACTCAAGTAGCAACAATAACAACTACAGAAACAATTCCAACACAAGCATTAACTTTAGCTTGGAGCAATATGACAGTTTCTGGCGGAGAGTTATTAGCGAATCTTGATGCAGATGTAACAGATGTAACAGCACCTGTTAGATTAGCAACAAACATCTTAAAATTTGGTGAATCAAATGAATTAAGAGAATATTATGTGAAACGTGGAGATACTATTTATATGTATATTGCTGTTAATGAAGAATTAGCACATAATCCAACATTCACATTAATAAATAATGGAAAAGAATATGTAATGGAAGATTCACTAGTTGAAGTAAGACAAACTGCAGAAGACAGATGGGATTATTCAGTAAAATATGTAATTCCAGAAGATACAGACTTTGTTGATGGAGAAATTACTTTAAAAGTATCTGATATAGAAGATAAAGGTGGAAATATAATACCAGATGAAGATGGTCAAACAAATGGTCATAGAGTATTCTATGATGGTACAGCACCAAGAATTATTGTTAAAGGAACAGAAGGGGTTAACGAACCAGATGAACAATATATAGGAGATGCTATACAAAGAATATTTAGCAAAGTAAGTTTCAAATTTAGCGACAATTTAATGCTAGAAGGAGAATATGAAGTAAATGATACTTTAATAACAGGAATGACACCAGCTACTTTAGGTGATGCAAATTTTGCTGTTATTAAAAATTACTTAAAACAAGGTGAAAATACAATTAGAACATGGGATATGGCTGGAAATGAATATACATATACATTTATATATGATTCAATTGCTCCAGTATATTCAAAATTAGGAATATTAAATAAAACACGCTATGTAAACGATGTAAAAGATTTAACATATGCAAAAAGAGGAGACGAAGTACGCATTTTAATTTCTTTCACAGAAAAATTAGCTGTTGAACCTACTGTTAAAGTATTTGGAAAAGAATATACAGCAACATATCGCCCACAAAGCTCAAAACCAGAACAAAACATTTATTACTATATGGTAGACATTACAATGGATGAAACTATGCCAGAAGGTGAAATACCATTCGAAGTATATGGATATGCTGATATAGCTGGAAATGTTGGAGAAAAATTAGATCAAACAAAGATTAATCGTGATGATTATACAAAAGTTATATATGATAGAACAAAACCTGTTGTAAGATTAGAGGGAACAGGAGTTAATGATTACTTTAGATCAGATGTAATAATTACAGCAGAAGATGCAAATCTTGGAACAATCCATTTAAGAAAAAATGGTGAATTAATTAAAAATTATGAATTAGGAACACCATTAACAGAAGAAGGAAATTATGAAGTAGTTATGTCTGACAAAGCTGGAAATAAATCAGAACAAATAAACTTTACAATAGATAAAACAGCTCCAGTAATAACATTAGAAGGAACAGGAGTAAATAATAACTTCAGAACAGATGTAAAAGCAATAATAGAAGAAGCAAATGCTCATAACATTAAATACAGAAAAGATGATGGCGGATGGATAACTGTAAGTGAAAAAAAATTAACATTTACAGAAGAGGGAACATACACAATAGAAGTTATTGATTTAGCATATAACAAAACAGAAGTTACATTTACAATAGATAAAACAGCACCAGTAATAACATTAGAAGGAACAGGAGTAAATAATAACTTCAGATCAGATGTGAAAGTAGTGGTAGAAGAAGTAAATGCACATAACATAAAATACAGAAAAGATAATGATAGATGGATAACAGTAAATGAAGAAGAATTGACATTTACAGAAGAAGGAACATATACAATAGAAGTAATAGACCAAGCATATAATAGAGCAGAAGTTACATTTACAATAGATAAAACAGCTCCGGTAATAAAATTAGAAGGAACAGGAGTAAATAATAGCTTCAGAACAGATGTAAAAGCAACAATAGAAGAAGCAGATGTTCATAATATTAAATACAGAAAAAATAGTGACAGATGGATAACAGTAAATGAAAAAGAAATAACATTTGCAGAAGAAGGAACATATACAATAGAAGTAATAGACAAAGCATATAATAAAACAGAAGTTACATTTACAATAGATAAAACAGCTCCAGTAATCAGATTAGAGGGAACAGGAGTAAATAATAACTTCAGATCAGATGTGAAAGTAGTAGTAGAAGAAGTAAATGCACATAACATAAAATACAGAAAAGATAATGACAGATGGATAACAGTAAATGAAAAAGAAATAACATTTGCAGAAGAAGGAACATATACAGTAGAAGTAATAGACCAAGCATATAACAAAACAGAAGTTACATTTACAATAGATAAAACAGCTCCAGTAATAAAATTAGAAGGAACAGGAGTAAATGATAGCTTCAGAACAGATGTAAAAGCAACAATAGAAGAAGCAGATGTTCATAATATTAAATACAGAAAAAATAGTGACAGATGGATAACAGTAAATGAAAAAGAAATAACATTTACAGAAGAAGGAACATATACAATAGAAGTAATAGACCAAGCATATAATAGAACAGAAGTTACATTTACAATAGATAAAACAGTTCCAGTAATCAGATTAGAAGGAACAGGAATTGATAATGATTTTAGAACAAATGTAAAAGTAGTAGTAGAAGAAGCAAATGTTCATAACATAAAATATAAAGATGAAACAGGAAATTGGACAACAGTAAATGAAAAAACATTTGAAATAACAAAAGAAGGAACATATACAGTAGAAGTAATAGACAAAGCATATAACAAAATAGAAGTTACTTTTTCAATTGATAAAACAGCTCCTTCAATAAAACCAACAGCTGATTCAGTAGGAAACAAAGATAAGAATGGAACAGAATTTTATAGCAGAATTGGTTTTACAGTTACAGATAATTATGGAATAGTTTCTTATGATTTAAATGGTGACACAGAAATTATTAAAGATGGCGACATAAGTTATGACACAATAAAAGATTACTTGAAACAAGGATATAATACTATAACAGTAACTGATAAAGCAGGAAATCCAAGTTCATATACATTCTATTATGATTCTAAAAAACCTGTACCATATAGTGTTAGAATAAATAGTAATTCTAAATTTGATAAGAGTTATGCAAAAGTTGACGACGAAGTTTGGGTATATGTAAAAATTAAAGACAGCTTGTCAGTAGAACCAAAAATTAAGATTAATGATATAGATGTAGATACTTTCCAAAATGGTTCAAATGAGAATGGAATAACATATGCTGGAAAATTAAAAATGACAGATGATATGAAAGAAGAAAAAGTTACATTTGAAGTTTATGGATTTAAAGATTTAGCTGGAAATGAAGGAGACATAATTACAGATGAAGATATTAATACATCAGTAATATTTGACAAAACACCGGCAACAGTTGCTTTAAATGGTGAATCTTCAATTGAAATAGAAGCAGGATCAATATATAATGATCAAGGTGCAACTGTAGTAGATGATGGAGAAGAAATATCAAATGCATATAAATTTACTTATGCTAATTATTATGCAGATCCTAAATCAGATAAAGTAACTGAATCAAGATTAACAGAAATAAATACTAGAAAAACAGGACTATATAAAATAGCTTATATATATATAGATAAAGCTGGAAATTCAAAACAAGCAACAAGACTTCTATATGTTGTAGATACAACAAAACCAACAATTAAATTAAATGGAGACGAAAATATAACAATAGAAGCTGGAACGCCTTATAAAGATGAAGGTGCGACTGTAACAGATAATTCGGATGATACTATAGAGAATTTTAAATATACAAATATTAACTATTATGTAAACGGAGAATTGAAAAAATCTCATTTATCTGAAGTAGATGTTAAACAACCAGGAGAATATAGAATTGGTTATCAATATACAGACAAATCTGGAAATACAAAAATAGTAGTAAGAACATTAATTGTTAAAGATACAACTAATCCAGTAGTTAAAGCAAATGGAAAAAGTCAAACATTAAAAGTTGGGGATAAATACGAAGAATTAGGAGCAACCGTAACAGATAATGCATATATAAATGCTAATGATTATAAAATTACAATTCATTACTATGATGAAAATGGAAACTTAACATATCCAGCAGTAGATAAAGTAGATACATCTAAAGTAGGAGAATATAAAATAGCATATACAGCAATAGATACCTCTGGAAATCATTCAAATGTAGATGTTATAAGTATAAAAATTACAAAATAATCACAAAAGTATAAAAGGTAGAAAGTACTTTCTACCTTTTATATATAATAAAACTTAAGATTTTTAATAAGGAGGAAATATTTTGGCAAAGAGATATAAAACATCAGAAAAATCTAATCCTCACCAAAAAAAAAGGCGTAGAGATTCAAGAAAGATAGATAAAAGAAAAGTATTGGTTTTCTTTGTCATAATTATTATATTAATAGTAGGATACTTTATAATTACTAATATAAACACTAGAACAGATAATGAAGTAAAAATTAGTAATTCAGACAAAAAGATATCTTCGGATATATTAGTTTTAAATGATTTAAATAATGAAATAATAGAACATTTAGATTTGGGAAATATGCAGTTAGTAAAGGCTCATTATAAATTAGAAAGTTTAGAAAAAGGAACTACAAGCTTATATTATAAAGTAGATGATAGAGAGATTGTTAAAGTGGATATAAATATTAGCGATAAAAAAATAGAAAAAGCAGAAAAGCAAGAAAATGCAGAAGAGATATCATTAGCACAAATAGAAAATAATATGAGTAGAGACCTAAAGAAATATTTTGAAAATAATCAAAAAAGGTTAAAACCAGATGAAGGTAAAAATATTCTAAATATAATTGTGGCTAATGATCAAATTATTATAAATGCTAGTGAAAGTTAAAAAGAAGTGCTTCTTAATAAAATAGAGGCACTTCTTTTAATATGTAATTAGGAATAAAGTAAAAGGCACTCTGTAAAGAGTGTCTTTTGTATTGAATATATAATTAAACAAAGACATTTAGTAAAGTTAAACATATTGCTGCTAAGATTGTTTTAACAGAAATTGTTATAGTTTTCTTAACTGCTTTGT
>OIZW01001900.1_pt1 | contig 11710 bp, 2 predicted proteins | sample 1588581 | NCBI WGS metagenome assembly OIZW01 (sample SAMN03283266) | human gut metagenome | biome: human-associated habitat; material: feces | host: Homo sapiens | place: USA | collected 2013 | reverse complement strand
GAAAAAATCAATCTGACGGGGGTATCAGGATGGACGGACAAGAAAAGCTGCTGGACTATGAAACAATCAAAGCCGCCGTTGCCGGTGAGGTGGTAAAGTCGCAGAGCAGATTAGAGGCGTATTCCGGCTCATCCAGCACGATCTCGCGGATAGATGCCAGTGCATTGTACAGGAAATGCGGCTGCATCTGGCTGGTAAAGTTCTTGATTTTCAGCTGCTCCAGATGCTCCTTAGTTTCCGCCAGTTCCTTCTCCAGCCGTTCCTGCCGCTTCTTATATTTCTGTTGATTCGTCACCACGGAGTACCCGTACATAATGCCGGAGGAGCTTCGCTGTGCATCCATGATGTCCGCTACCGAGATAGCAGAGCCGTCCTTGCAGAGCATTCGATACTCGATGGAATGTTTGCCGCCGGACGCCGCAATGCGTACGCAAAACCGCTCAAAGGCCTCCCGGTCCTCCGGATGAATCAGCTGGCAGTAGTCCATGTCCGCTCCGATGAGCTGACCAACTTCATCTGCGGTATAGCCCAGCATCTTGCACAGACCCTCGCTGTAATACTCAAGGTGGATGGGATCGCTGAGGTAGCAGCGGTGGATGCCGCCGGGGATCTGCGTAAAGGTTTCCGTTGCCTTTTCGAACTCCTCATATAGATTTGATACATCCAGCACAGCGCCAAAGACCTTGGCGACCCGCTCCTCAGAGAGGACCGGTATCACAATCATCCGCAGCCAGTGGGTCTTGTAGCATACGATGGGAAGACCTATCACTGCGCCGCCTGTGGTACGAACAGCGACGCCCCCATGTCCGCCGCCGATCTGGCTGTGGTGAACCGCATTGCCGCGCTGGGCGGCGACAACGAGGAGCTGGCCCGTCTGCGCCGGCAGTACCGGAATCTGGATATCACCAGCTGGGACAGCGAGAACCGCCTGCAGATGAAGTAAGGCGCACCAAACCGCACAATTTGTCTTTTCCGTTTTAAAGCTTCACAATTTGTCTTTTCCATGGGGTTTACCCCTCATTCCGTGTCCGGCTCCGGCAGGGCACGGTTTTTATGCAGCCGGTACAGCCGAGGGAGCTTTTGATGAAAGTCATTGACACGTGGAGAGGCGCAGTGTATACTTACTACGTTAGCTGCGGGGCGGCATGAAGTAAATAGGATCCGGAGAAGTCGTGTGGCTGTCCGCTGTAAAGACCAGAGACCGTTGGTCAGGCGGCAGTTCGGAAGGAAATGGGACAAAACCCACTGCGAACGGCACTGTGAGCGCAAGGATGCACCGAAACAGCGAAAGCTGTGTGACGAAAGTCAGCCATTGGGCGTAAGCCTGAGAAGGTAGGCGGCAGACGGGGAGCGAGAGCTCCGCGGCGCGAGGCAGGAGAATTGCACGTCGGAGGATCAGGTACAGCGGGCGTTCTCTCCGTATGGGACTGTTTGTGAAGGAACCACGCTGTTTTTGCATTGCAAAAGCGGCGTTTTTTTCTTAAAAACGCGCGCCTGTTTCCACGGAGGATAGGCACTGTTTTTTTATCAAGCCGGGACGGCATACGCCGTCTGCCTTCCATAGTAGGACGGAAGGAGATCGTTGGTCTCTTTCCGTCCGCCTTTTTACAGCGCACACAGAAAATTGAACATAGAGAAGGAGAAAGAGACATGAAGAAACGAGTGGTATCTCTGCTGCTGGCGCTGGTCATGCTGACCAGCCTGGTTCCCACAACGGTGTGGGCGGAGGACGCATATTCCGTTGCGCCCGACACCGAAATGCAGGACATCCGGCAGGAGCGGGACAACGAGGGCGAGCAGGAGGATGATCCCGCGCTTGCGGGGCGGCCTATGCTGTCTACCGTTATGCCGGCGGCAGTGACGCTGACGGGCAGCGGCTCGCAGGATGATCCGTACCTGATCGGCACGGCAGAGGAGCTGGCGTCCTTGGGCGGCAGGTCGTTTTCGGGAAAGTCCTATAGGCTGACACAGGACATCGACATGGAGAATGTGCCGATGCAGCCGATCAAGGAGTTTGCTGACGGTACATTTGATGGAGATGGACATACCATTTCAAATTTGACCATCAGCGCTGCCGACGGAAATGCGGGTCTCTTTGCAGAAACGAATAGCAGTACAGTGTTCAAGGACATTATCCTGCATAATGTCAGTGTGACGCTTACCGGCGGAAGCTATGCTGGCGTTGGAGGTCTGATTGGTAAGATATACGGCTCGACGACAATCCAGGGGTGCGGCGTCTCCGGCGTGGTCGCTTACAGCAGCGACTATAGCTATAATAGTGGAAATGTGGGCGGCCTGGTAGGTTACCTTAACGGCAAGTGTACGATCGAGGAAAGCTATAGTCAGGCGACGATCAAAAATGAGAATAATAATTCCTCGTCTACTGCGGGCGGCTTGCTGGGCAAGACCGGCAATTACTATACGCTGTCGGTGACGGATTGCTATGCCTCCGGTAACGTAACAGCAGCCGGTGGCCGTGCCGGCGGCTTTACGGGCTATGTCTATTGCAGCAACAGCAATAAACACACCTATGAAAACTGCTATGCGGCAGGAGCAGTAGCGGCTTCCGCAGGCAATGGCTTTGGCTTTGCGTATAGCTACGCAAGCACGGGTTATAGCTTCACAAACTGCTACTACAACAACACGGCAAACGGCGAAGGCTGCAATCAGAAGGACACGACCATCACCGGCAAATCCGCCGACGAGCTGAAGGCGCTGGCCGGCGAACTGGGCGAGGCGTATCAGGGAGATGCAGCGAGCATCAATGGCGGCTATCCCATTCTGACATGGCAGTACAACGATCCCAACGCCACACCCACCGTGACTGTCACGGTGATGCCTACGGATGCCAAGCTCATCTGGGACGGCGTGGAGCAGACCGGCGGCGCAAATGGTGTGTATACGCTGACGGATCAAACGCAGGGAGCACATACCTACACGGTCAGCCACGAGGCGGGGGACTATGCCGCCCAGACCGGCACCATCACGGTGAAGTCCTCGGACATGACGAAGACCTTCACATTGGCGCTGAACCGGCATAAGCTGACCTTTACCGGTCTGCCTGTCGATGCGGAGCTGATTGTCAAGAGCGGCACAGACACACTGAAGGCGGAGAGCGACGGCAGCTACGCCGTGACCAACGGCACATATAGCTATACCGTCACAAAATTCGGCTATGCAGATGCTGAGGGAACGGTGACGGTCAATCGGGCGGATGCGGTGCAGCCAATCACGATGACCCACGCCCCGTCGGCCACGGTGCGCTTCACCTATGCCGAGGACGCCGCGCCGACCATCGAGGTCGCGTATGCCAAGTCCACATGGAATAAAGTCCCCATGTCCGCCGAGGCGGACGGCAGCTATCTGCTGCCCGTGGGCTACAAGTACGAGTGGACATTTGACAGCGCGAAATACGTTGCCCAGTCCGGCGAGATCGATCTGAACGGTGTGGCGGCGGGCAGCGAGAAGTCCATCGCGATCCCGATGTCCCTGAAACCCGCAGGCAGCGGCTCGGTGGAGGATCCCTACCTCATTGCCGATGCCAGCCAGCTGCGCTGGTTTGCCGCGCAGGTGAATGACAACGGCAAAAGCGCCATCTGCGCGCAGCTGACGGCGGACATCGATCTGAAGGACGAGGAATGGACGCCTATCGGAAAGAGCACTTCCTATGCCTATAAGGGCACCTTTGATGGAAACGACCACGAGATCAAAAACCTGTATGTTACCGGTACGACCAGTAATCATTACGGCCTGTTTGGTGTGCTGGGCGCCGGCGGCACCATCCGCAATTTGACGGTGAGCGGCCGCGTGGCGATCACCGGCAGCGGCAGTAATTCCTATGGCATCGGCGGCATCGTCGGTCAGCTGGGCGGCGCAGGTACCATCGAGAACTGCACCAATAGGGCCGCCGTCTCCGGAAACTATAACACGGCGGGCATTGTCGGTCGCGTCGGCAGTAGCGGCGGCACTATCCGGGCCTGTGCCAATCTTGGCGACATTTCGGGCAGCAACAACGTCGGCGGTATCGTGGGCTATGCCTATTACGGGGTTACTGCTTCTCACTGTTATAACCGCGGCGCGGTGACGGCGGAGGTCAGTAAGGCCGGCGGCATCGTGGGCTACATGAATGACTCCGGCGCAAAGTTTTCCAACTGCTATACCACCGGAGTCGTTACGGGCAAAGACAGTGCGGCTGTTGTCGGTAAAAAGTCCTCCGGCAGCATCAGCGGCTGCTACTATCTGGATACGCTGGGTACCGACAGCAACGCCACAGCCAAAACCTCCGAGGAGCTGAAGGCATTGGCGTCCACGCTGGGCGAACCCTTTATGACCGCCCCGGCAGGCGTCAACAACGGCTATCCCATCTTTGCGTGGCAGGTACCCACCTATGCGGTGACATTCCGCACCGGTGCGACGGGGGCTTCCATCACGGTCAACGGCATCAGCGGTCAGGCGGATGCGGACGGCAAGTACACCGTCAAGCTGCCGGATGGCACCTATGAGTACACGGTATCCGCCTTTGGCTATCAGGCTGCGGCGGGACAGGTGACCGTCAACGGCACGGAGCAGACGGTGACCGTGACGCTGACGGCGGTGGAGCAGCGGACAGTCCGCTTCAACGTCACGCCGACCGAAGCCAAGGCAGCTGTTACGGTGACGTGGGACGGCGACGGCCATACCGTTGCAGCGCAGAGCGACGGCAGCTATCTGCTGCCGGAGGGCGCATACACCTATACTGTCAAGGCCAAGGGCTACGCCAGGGTTGTTGAACCGCTGAACGTGGCCAAGGATGAGACGATCCGTGTCACGCTGACGCCCTCCACCGCATGGGACGGCGCGGGGCGGGATCAGCCCGACGGAAGCGGCACGCAGACCGACCCCTACCAGATCGGCAGCGGCGCGGAGCTGGCGTGGCTGGCAAATGCGGTCAACAACGCCTCCAGCGGCACAAAGTTCTATGTGGTGCTGACGGACGACATTGACTTGGGCAACCAGCCGTGGACGCCCATCGGCAAGGATTTCCACGAGTTTTCCGGCGTCTTTGACGGCAAGGGCCATGTGGTGGAGGGACTGAAGGTCTCCAATGTGGCGGATGCCGGACTGTTCGGCGTGGCAAAGGGTGCGGCCATCAAGAATTTGGTGGTGCGCGGCAGTGTTACCGGAACAGGCAACGCCGCCGGTATTCTGGCTAAAGCTACGAACGAGGCTTGTACCATCGAAAACTGCGGCAACGAGGCTGCGGTGACTGTGACCAAGAGCGGCGGCGGGTATGCAGGCGGCATTCTTGGAATCACATCTACCGGCGTACAAATCGCGAGATGCTATAACAGAAGTGCTGTGACCTCTATCGGTAGCACTAGCTCCAGCCGCGCAGGCGGTATTGTGGGATACATAAACGGCAGCAACGGGGAGGCAAAGGTCAATACCTGCTACAACACCGGAAACATTACCTCGGACAGCTATGCAGCGGGCGTTTTCGCCGGCTATGGCGGTTATAGCTTGACCGTATCGAGCTGTTACAACACCGGCAAAATCCGTAGTAGTAAGGACACGTCGAGGATAGGCGCGTTTACTACCAGTGACAGCGATGCGGCTTCAAATAGCTTCTATCTGGAGGGCAGCATTCCCACAGGGGCAAAAACCAACGGTGCCACCGCCATCTCCGATGGTGCCGGGCTGCTGGACAAGCTGGGCGCGGACAACTGGAAGACGGTTCGCGGCGTCAACAGCGGCTATCCCGTGCTGTCATGGCAGACGGACGAGACGCCTGCCGCGGTCGTGACCATGGCGAAGAATATCCGCTTCGCCCGGGAGGAGTTCAACACCGACGACGGCGATGTGGCCTCCCTGCCTACCGGCTTGCTGCTGTGGAACGCGGCGGAGGGCAAGACCTACACCGTTACCCTCTGGCAGATGGTGCGCAGTTGGACGCCGCTGAATGCGGACGGTCTGACGGAGTATGACGCCATTGACGGCGCGGATACCGGTTTCCCCAGCCTGGAGAAGCTGGAGTATGTGAATGAAACGGCGGTCATCGGCCGCATGAGCGAGGAGCAGCGGGCGCAGCTTGACCAGCTGGACGCCGCTGTGGAGGCGGCGGAGAACGATCCGGAGGACGTGACGGGTCTGGGTCTGTATCAGGCCATGGAACGCCGCGCAGCGTTTATCGTCAGTCTGGCCAAGACGGAGGATCTGGGTGCCTACGAGTCCCAGCTGACCTTCGTGGAGGACATCGCCCACGTCTCCGGCGGGGAGTACGACCTGTCCGGACGGTTCGCCGCACGGGGCGACGGCGTGTACTACGCCTCCGTGGCGGAGGAGACAGATGGCCAGACGGTGTGCTGCGACATAAAGACGGCGGAACGGAGGATCGTCGGCTATCAGGAGCCTTACAACCGCATGACGGCGGTGACCGGCCTCCGCTGGGAGGGGACGACGGCCAAGTGGAACGGCCGGGAGAACTTCAGCGGCGCCTATCGAATTGACCTCTACACGGTGACGGGCGAGGGTACAGATGCGGTCTACACCCACTTCAAGACGTTTGCGCTGTCGGGGAACTATACCTCCGCCAACTTCGCCAACGCCTTTGCGGCGGGGAAGAAGTACGCCTTCACCGTTACGGCCATCGGCGACCAGAGCCTGCTGGAGGAGCTGGGTCTGACAGACAGCATCACCTCTGCGTACAGCGATGTGTACGACCCCAACAAGGACAAGGAGGACCCCAGCACCAAGGAGTGGGTGGATATCTCCAGTGCGGCACAGTGGATCGCACTGGCCAACGTGGAGGACGAGCCCACCGAGGGTACCGATTCCCCCAACAGGCAGCAGGTGGCGTGGGGCAAGAATTACCGCCTGACGGCGGATATCGACTTCTCCAAGCTGACGGCGGCGGAGCAGACCAAAACCAAGTCCATCGGCAGGATCACCTATCCCTTTATGGGCGAGTTCGACGGACAGGGACATACGATCACCGGGCTGACCCTCAGCAACAATGACAGCGGCCTGTTCTGGTACACCGGCGCTACGGCGTATATCCACGATCTGACCATTTACGGCGCCAACGTGCTGTTCTCCGACAACGCGGCGGTGCTGGTGCATAACAACTACGGCCGCATGGAAAAGTGCGCCGTGGTGAACACCAATATCACCGCCGACACCGGCGCGGTGCTGGGCGGTATGGTCAGCCGCAACTACGGCATCATCCGCAGCAGCTATGTGCAGGGCGGTACGCTGACCTCCAACAGCCTGACGGCTACGGGGCACGCCGGCTTTGTGGGCGCCAACGAGACCGGCGGCCAGATCGAAGGCTGCTGGACCAGCATGGCGGTGAATACCACCAGCGAGTACGCCGGCGGCTTCGTGGGTCTGGGCTACGGCGGTACCATCAAAAACTGCTTCGCGCTGGGTAATGTCAACGCCAGAGGCTATTCCGGTGGCTTTGTGGGTCGCTCGGTGTACGGCGGCAACACCTATGAGAACTGCTATGCCGCAGGCGTCGTTACCGTCAGCGGTGAGCAGGGCAACGGCTTTATCGGCGGCAACAAGCCCGATTCCGCGTTCCAGTCCGACCAGTCCACGGGCATCACGAACTGCTACTTCAACAGTGCCTCCGCGTCTGCTGAGGCTTACGGAGCTACGGGCAAGTCCTTGGACGAGATGAGAGCCGGCAGCTTCCTGACGGCTATCTCCGGCAGCGACAGCGGCGTGTGGGCGCGGGAGGCGGATAAGAACGGCGGCCTGCCCTATCTGCTGGGCGTTGCCGTGCCGGAGACGGCGGTGACGGCGCAGATCACCGTCAAGCTGGCCATCGTCTCCTACGACAAGAACAGCTACACCTTCAACCGCATGGGCGACGTGATCACCGTCACCATGGACAGCAACGGCAACACCCGTCTGGTGGATCTGATGGACGAGGCGCAGCGGCAGGGTCTGCTGACCTACAGCTATGCTTCCACCAGCACCTTCGGAAGGTTCATCCACACCATCAACGGCCGTGCGGTGGACGCGCCGGACGGCTGGATGTTCACCGTCAACGATACGCTGTCCAACGTCAGTGCGTCTCTGGCCACGGTGAAGGACGGCGATCAGGTGCTGTGGTTCGAGGGCACCACCGAGAACCGTTTCCAGGGACCGTCCTGGGAGGAAGTGACCGGTACGCCTGCCGCCATTAGCTGGGTGGACATCGAAACGGTGGACGACCTGCTGGCACTGGCGAAGGCCACTGATGCCGAGACACTGGGCAAGAACTACCGGCTGAAGGCCGATCTGGACCTAAAGGATACGCCGTTTAACGGCATCGGCAGCGCGGATCAGCCCTTTACGGGAATGTTTGACGGGCAGGGACACACCATCTCCCATGTGACCGTCATCGCGCCGGAGAGGGAGAACGCAGGCTTCTTCAACGTCATCAAGGGCGCGACCATCCGCGACCTGAAGCTGGTGGATGTGAAGATCACCGGCAAGACGAACGTGGGCGGACTGGCAGGCAGCACCCAGGTGCAGCTGGACAGCAGCGATCTGTCCAAGAACGTGGCGAACCTGATTGGTGGCTGCTCGGTAAGCGGCACGGTCACGGGTACGAAAAACGTAGGCGGTCTGGTGGGCCTGAACGAGGGCAAGACCGATCCTCAGACCTTGTTTTCCATTGCCAGCGCAGTGGACAAGTGTGCTGCCAGCGTGACGGTCAACGGCAAGGAAATGACCGGCGGTCTGGTGGGTAAGAATGGCGGCACGATTACCAAGTCCTCCTCCGGCGGTACGGTCAAGGGCGACACGATCACCGGTGGACTGGTGGGCGACAGCAGCGGCGACATCTACGACAGCCATACCAGCTGCACTGTCGCCGGCCGCAGCCACACCGGCGGCTTCGCGGGCTCCAGCGACGGTGTGGTGCAGAACTGTTACAGCATCGGCGGTGTTTCCGGCACGGATTACACCGGCGGTTTTGCCGGCGTCATCAGTAGGGCGGAGAATGTTGTCAGCGCGGGACAGGTGACCATCGTCGGCACACCCACGCAGGGCTACAACGGCGGCTTCGCCGGAAAGCTGTACGGCATGGTAGCGGGTCTGGACAACCAGATCACCGTGAAGAATGCCTCCGGCAACTGCACGCAGCCCAACGGGCCGGATCTGCCCGTCGTGGGCAATGCCATAGATTTCTCCGGCGATGTGCAGAAGGAGGCGCTGGAGAAAATGGCGCTCCGGAGCAACGCGGAGGTCAACGCCGCGCTGAAAAAGCTGTTCCCGGATCCGGTGAAGGTAATGGATACCGTTGCGGCGGCCAATACTGAACGCGCTGCCGACTGGTGGGCGATGGATATGGGCGCCTACGCCAGAGCCTATCCTGATAAGGGCGTGGCGTTGACGGAAGCGGCCAAGCAGAATTACATCAACGCGGCGATCACTGCCATACAGTCGGCGGGAGCCACGGATACGACCTACGACAAGGCGATCCTGGCGTTGACCGCTAACGGTGTGGATGCGACCAAGCTGTATCCGACGGCCCACAGCAGTACGGCGCTCAACGCCATCACGCTGCTGAACAAAGCCGACAAGAGCGCCAGTGCGTGGAGTGCGCCGTATACGCTGGCGGCCTACAATCAGGCGGACTTCACAGGAACACAGAACTACGAACAGCAGCTGGTGGAAGCGCTGCTGCGTGCGCAGAAGGCGGACGGCAGTTGGGATGAGTGGGGAACCATCGACACCACTGCCAACGTGCTGGCGGGACTGGCGTTCTATGCCGGCGACAGCCGGGTGAAGACGGCCATCGACAAGGCTGTGGACTATCTGGCCACACAGCTGGGCGAGAGCGGCATTTACAGCGACGCCTTCTCCGGCCCTAACGCCAACTCAACGGCCATGGTCATCATCGGCCTGACGGCGGTGGGCGTGGATCCGGAAAAGGATGCGCGGTTTAGCAGGAACGGTCTGTCCGTGGTGGAGGGCCTGATGTCCTTTGCTCTGGCGAACAACACCGGCTTCGGCTTTACGGACAATATTTCCTATAATGACGCTGCCACCGAGCAAAGCTTCCGGGCGCTGATCGCGCTGACACAGTTCCGGGCGGCGGGCAAGGCGTTCAACGTCTATGACTTCAGTGCGGGTAAGACAGAACCCGCTTACGCCTCCGGCGCCGGCGAGACGGAGAAGCCCTCGGAGGAGCCGACGCAGGGCGAGGACATCACTGTCACGGTGACCATCTCTACCCCTGACGGCACTTGGCTCAGCAAGAGCGTTACAGTCAAGAAGGGCAGCACTGTCTATCATGCCTTCACCAAGGCGCTGGAGGGCAGCGGCATCACCGCCGTCGGCGCAGAGAGCGGATATATCCGCTCCATGACCAAGGGCGGCGTCACCTATGGCGAGTTCACCTCCGGCCCCAACTCCGGCTGGCTGTACAAGGTCAACGGCCGCCTGCCCAGCCTGCCGCTGACGCAGCAGGCCGTGGCTGACAAGGATTACGTCCTGTGGTACTACACCTCCGATTGGAAGACCGATCCGAACGCCGGGAAGATGGGGGATGAGGAGGTCACCGCAGCCGACGTCATCAAGCTCATCGACGCCATCGGTACCGTGAGCAAGTACAGCGGCAACGCCATCGCCGCCGCACGCACAGCCTACAACAAGCTCCCCGCCGATCAGAGGAAACTGGTCACCAACTACGACAAGCTGGCGGCGGCGGAGGCGGCCTATGCGGAGATCCTCAAGGCCCTGCGGGAGGATGAGACCGCTACCGGCTGGCGCAAGACACACAGCGATACGCTGGACACCATCAAGACCGGCGAGCTGGCCTTCGGCAGCGAGTGGCTGGTGATCGCGCTGGCGCGCAGCGGCCGGGATGTGCCCGACAGCTACTACGACAGCGTGGTCAAGGCGGTGCAGAGCGCCAAGGGGCAGCTCAGCGATAAGAAATCCACCGAGTATGCCCGCACCATTCTGGCGCTGACGGCCATCGGAAAGGATCCCACTGATGTGGGAGGCTACGACCTGCTGGCCAGATTGGCCGACATGGACGATGTGACGTATCAGGGCATCAACGGCGCTATCTTCGCGCTGCTGGCGCTGGACAGCGGCAAGTATGACGTGCCCGCCGCAGCGGAGGGCGGAACCCAGGTCACCCGTGACGGTCTGGTGGCGTACATTCTGGCGCAGCAGCTCTCGGATGGCGGCTGGGCGTTGTCCGGCACCAGCGCCGACCCGGATGTGACGGCCATGGCCTTGCAGGCGCTGGCGCCCTACCGAACCGGCGACGAGACGGTGGACGCCGCCGTGGACAAGGGCGTGCAGCTTCTGTCCGATATGCAGCTTTCCGACGGCGGCTACAGCAGCTGGGGCACGCTGAACAGCGAGTCCTGCGCGCAGGTGCTGATCGCACTGGCAACGCTGGGTATCGATCCGGTCAGCGACAGCCGCTTTGTCAAGAATGGACTGACGGTGCTGGATGCTCTGCTGGCCTACGCCGTGTCCGGCGGCTTCCGTCACACGGTGGATGGTGAGGCGGACGCCATCGCCACCGAGCAGGCGCTGTGCGCGCTGACGGCTTATGCCCGCCTGCTGGACGGCAAGACGGCACTGTACGATATGACCGATGTGCTGGGCGGCCAGATGCCGGATGACGCCGACAACGATACCAATGAGCAGCCTGCGAAGACCACGCCTGTGGTGATGTGGATCGTGCTGGGTGCGGCGGCCGTGGCGGGCAGCGGCG
>OIZW01001881.1_pt1 | contig 11825 bp, 8 predicted proteins | sample 1588581 | NCBI WGS metagenome assembly OIZW01 (sample SAMN03283266) | human gut metagenome | biome: human-associated habitat; material: feces | host: Homo sapiens | place: USA | collected 2013 | reverse complement strand
AAAAAGCTCTTGGCCTCCATTACAGAAGCCAAGAGCTTTTATCTTCTTTGTCCTACCAGATTTTATTTCCGGGGAGACTTAATTGCAGCCTGAGCGGATGTCAAAATTGCAGAGCGTTGGAAAGAATAATAGTACGTTTTTATGGGGCAACAAGCGTTTTTATCTTCGCACGAATTCTACTCCAGAAATGTTTCTTGTTCGATTGTGACCCCATATTGCAAAATCTTATCAATTGCATCAACAAACAGCGTATGTTTTCCCGCATTCCGCTCTTCCTTCAGCTTCTTCAGATACTGCTCCGGCCGCTTCAGGCCATTTTTGTGGTACTGTTCCACAAAGCGCCCTTCCATACGCATGGGTTCAAGCTGTGGGAACACCGTTTGCAGGTTTTCAAACATGCAAAAACCGCCCAGATCAATATCTGCCCAGAATCGAATTTGCATGGTTTCCCCTGCCGCAGCAGCCAGTTTTTCAAAAAGTTTTTTCTTCCGCGGGCTCAGAAAGCCGCCGTGATAAACAACAAGTTCTTCCGGCTGTTTTTCCGCCAGCAAATATTCATCATAGTTCGTTTTATTTTCGATAAAGGTAATGCAGCAGATGTTTTTCAGTTCAATGTCCACAATCTCTGACACAAGTGTACTGGGCAAAGCCAATCCATAAGGTTCTGCTGCGCTGAGCCGTAGTTCTCCTTTCTTCAAGCAGATCGCGCAATCGCCCGAGAGTTCGTAAAGCTCCGGGCGGGCATAGATTCCCAGAAATGCAAGCTGATCCCGCTCACCAAGTTCCGCTTCTGTACAGGCCGCCGCCAGTTGGGTATTGTACTTTCGTGCAATGGTAAGAAACAGCTCCCGTACATTTCGCTCAAAATACTTGGTATCGTGAAAACACTGGCTGCTGAATGCACGCATCGTCACACTGCCGGACAGCTCCGCATATCGTTGAAACGTGAGCAAAAGCTCCTGCAGCAGACCGTCGTTTCCCCTGCAATACGTCGGCACTTTCATGCTGTTCCGCACCTGAGCACATACAGCATCCCTCCATGCCGCGATCCATGGAACGGGATTGTCTTCCAGCTTCTGCATGATGATGTTTGCAACCTCTTCTGCCTTTTTTCGCGGATGCACTCTGTCGGCGCATTCATAGCACTGTGCGACCCGTTCCAGATCCAGCACAATGCAGGCGAGAACGCTCTGCTTTCTCGCCCATTCCAGACGCACCAAAGCCTGCTGCTCCAGCTCCCGCGCTGCAATATTGTAAGCATCCCGAACCACCGCATCTTCGTATTGATACTCCGGCAACTCCCTTTTATCAATGCGCAGCATTACCCGACGTCTGGATGTGTTGGGTTCAGAAAGATGCTTACTGTTTTCAAACTTATCCAGCAGACGATTCAGGATCACCTGTGCTTCCTTCATTCTGCATCTCCTTTCCAAATGGAATGATATGCATCCGGTATCCGGATTTGTCCACTAATAATGTGCGGTCTGCAATGGGCATAATGTCCGAGACCTTATCCGGCGGCGTACAGATGATCGCCTGCAGTCCCATCTTTCGGAGAAGGAGTACACTCTCCGTGATCCGGTCACTATCCATTTTATTGAAAGCTTCATCGAACACCACCAGACGCACCGTATTACCAAAACGGGTAGCATCGTTGACGCGGTACAGCTGGGCAAACGAGGCCAGCACCGCAATATAGAATGGCGTTTGTGTTTCGCCACCGGACTTCATATTCAGTGTTTGAGAAAGCAGCTGCTTGGAACCGTTCTGATCGGTCGTTTCCAAATCAAACTTCAGATACGTCCGGAAGTCTGTATAGCGGACGATATTCTCCTGCAGTTCGCTCTGTTTGCGGGCATTGAGCTGTGTATCGTCTGCCATTGTGATCTGGCTGAACAGTTTTTCGATCAATGGGCCGTATTTTTGCTGAAAGGGCAGTGCGAATAGACCGGATTCGCCTTCCATCAATTCATCTGCCGTGATCATGTTATAGTAATCCAGATAATCCGGGTTTGGCCCTACGCGGAATTGGTACTTGTCTGTGCCAAATTGTGCCTGGCGCAGGGCCTTGTTCAGATTGTGCACCTGTTCTTGCACCTGGTCGATGCTGGATTTCAGTTTGGCAAGGAAATCGTTCTGGAATTGCTCCATTGCGCTTTCCCGTGCCGCCCGAATTTTTTCTTTGTATCGGGGCAGCTCGCTTTCCTGCAGAGTACGCCGTTCTTCCTCGTATTCGGTGTTATCCATCACCTCGATCTGGAATGCACAGGGTTTGAACCGTTCTGCATATTCTCTGCGTGCTGCAAACAGTTTCTTCTGAGCCCCGTCCATCGCCTTTGTGCTCTGCGCCAAACTGTCGCCAAAGTTCTTGCGGATGACATCTGTCTTTTTCAAGCGGACAAGCTCCTGCCGATAGCGGGGAACGCCGATGGTTTCTCGGTATTCCTTCGTGAACTCCTCGTTCAAAACATCTTCGATGTCCTCATACCGTTGGTATTTTTCCGGCAAGATCTCGTATTCCAGCTGGTGGATGCGGCTTTCCAGATTGCCCCTTTGCACATTTTTCGCATCTTTTTCCTTGTTAAGTGCAAGGATCTCTTCTTTCAGCTGTTCAATGATGCGCCGCTGCTCATCCAACCAGAACAGATTCAGCTGGGAAAGCTGATTTTTGACTTCTGCGATTTCCTTGGTGATCGTCTGGACGCGCTGGTAGTCCTCCTGCTTTTGCGCAACATCGATTCGGACGAATCTTTGGGTAAAAAGCGGCTCCTTCAGGCCGGTCAGCTGCTTCTGGAGCGGCTGCCAATGCCGCAACTCTTCCTGCAGACAGGCCAGTTCCTTTTTCAGATGGTCGATGCGGAGCTGCACCGCACGCCGCCCGATGAAGGCGTCTTCCATCCAGCCCTTCCGAAGTGCGCGGGCCACATAGCCCTGATACAGCATTCCTTCTGCCGTAATTGCCGTCTTATAGCAGCGCAACTGTTCTGCCGTGTCGCAGCATATCACCCGACCCAGAAGATAGTCCACATAGCTACGTGCCAGCTTGTTTTCTGTCTCCACCTTTTCTGCCAGACTGCCGGGCAGCGGTCGAAGTGTTTCTTTTTCCCGCAGTTTTCCGATATCTACCAGACCAAACGCACGGTACTCTGCTTCCTGCTTCAGCCGGTCGTAAATGTTAAGTGCATCCTGATAACGTCCCGGCTCCACCAGCAGATAATATTTCTGGTTATTTAGGTAGCCTTCTACCGCTCCACGCCAGCGCTCATCTGCCATTTCCAGCACATCAGCCAGAATATAAACGGGAACCGCATGCCCCGTTTTATCCGCCAGATCCTTTTCCAGCCGGTCTTTGAACAGCAGAAGCCCATGGGGATAATCTTTGATGTTCCTGCGCAGATTTGCAAGCACCGCACTTTTCTGGTCGGCTTGCTTCTTCAGCTCTGCAATACGATCCTCTGTTTTATGAGCCGCACTGCGGACAGCATCCGACAATTCGGCCGCTGCCTGCTGCCCCGTTTCAAACAACTCCACAGGCCGGGCAAACAATCCCTTCTCGTCACCAGTAAATACAGCATATGCTTTCTGCGCCGTGTTCGCCGCTTCCTGCACCGGTATGAGAAGTTCTTCCGGTTCCAGTTCTTGTATCTCCCCACAGAATCTCTGCAAACGCCGTGCTTCCTGCTTAATCTCCACTTCAAGATTTTGCAGACCCTGTTCCAGCTTTTTCTGCTCATCTCTCAGAGCCTTTTCCATGTTGAGCAGACGCTCTTCCTCCTGGAAAACATTGCTCTGCCTGCAGGCCAGCTCCAGCTCACTGCGGCGCGTTTCTTTCTGTTCGATCTGCCGCTCAAGCTCCTCCCGTTGCTCATTCACATTTGCAAGGTTCTCCTTGCATTCAGTTCGTTCCCATTCCCTCTGGTCGATCTCTGTCTGCGCAGCTTCTTTTTCGGCCCACCGTACCAGAAACTTCTGGATCTGGCAGCGGTCTATGGCTTGGTTCATCTCCTGATACAGCCTGCTGATTTGCTGCAGCGCATCCAGCTTTTCCTGCTGACGCTGCGCCAGCAATTCGTGCCGTTTATAATCCCGGATGTTTTGCTGCATCAGCTCAATATTGGGTTTATCCGGAATATCGCAGATGTTCTCCGTAATAAATTTTTGGATATCCACAATTGGCCGGAACGAAACAGCTTTCTTCATCATCCGTAAGACCTGCTCGTTGTGAACGTTCCACTTTGCAAGCATGTTGCGGCGATACTCTTTTTGGGTATCGTAAAATTCTGCCCGTGCATAGTTCTGCTTCAAAAAACGGCGAAGCACAGAAAGTTCCATCGCTTCGCCCTGTTCAATAAAGCAGTTTTCCGGCAGTGTCCCCGTGTAAATAAAGAATGTATCACGGTAGCTTCCATCACTGCGGCAGTCAAAGGTAACGCCAGTTACAAAGCTGCTGTCCTCCATTTCATCCTGAAATTCGCAGACAATATAGGTAGAAAAGTCCTTACCACGGCGGGAATACGGGCTGTTATCATCCATGTCGGCGCGCAGATAGCCTTCCAATGTGCGCTGCGATTTTTCGTTGGCTGCCTGATTAAAATTGCGGGAATTTGTCTCGCCCAGCAGCACGATCTGCAGTGCATCGATAACCGTTGACTTTCCGGCGCCGTTCTTTCCGGTCAGGAAATTGATATCGCCCACTTCAATCAGTTCCTTACTGAAATAGAGCCAGTTGATCAGCAGGATCTTCTTCAGCTTCTTCATCTGTTTCCTCCTTTTTCAAAACAGACACCACCAAGTTCAGCTTTTCGCTGGAGACCGCAGATAAAATGGTGGGCAGTATTGCGATCCTGCAGCTGCTCTGGTTGAATTTACCTTCCAGCCGCTGGATCACGGAATGGTTTTCCAGCACCGTAAAGGCGCGTTTTACCTCTTCCATGTTCGGCTTAGCTGGAAAAACGGGATAGTCGGTCACCACTTTTTCCAGTACATCCCGCACAGTACACACGGCATCCTGCTCCAAACCCAATCGCTCCATGTTTTCTTCGTAGATCAGCCGTAATGCCAGCAAAATCGCCGTTTCTTTTTTATTGAGGTTGCAGCGGTTAGCCTCATCTGTGTTCAGTACATAAAAATACCCATTCAGCGCATCCCGCCGCAGATCCCAGTCCAGCAGGCTCAGGTATTCCTGCACAGCCTCATAGTGCCGTGATAGAAAAAGATAGTCTGGGTTATCCACCCTGCCTTTTCCCGGCTGGTAGATGGTTCGCACAATGTATGTGCGACTGAGCAGCTGATTGCAGACAGATTTGAATTGTTCCAGTTCTTTTGCCGTTGCATTGGTAACAAAATCAAAATTCACGGCTTCTTCTCCTTCCTCCGGATCTGCATTTGTGGGATCGAATAGCCATTTTTGCAAAAAATGCCATCGAGTTCCTGGACCACATAACCGGCAGATGCATCCTTGCTTCCAAGGATTGCCAGCAAACTCATGATATAATCCTTGTCCTCTTCAAGCGAGAGCTCCTCCGAGCAACGCATGTCAGCATCTCCCAGCCATCCCTGCACATAAGCATTTACCGCTGCCCGGCCATATTTCGATTGCAGCAACTGTGCCGCTCTGACCTGTTCTTCCGTATTCGGCACCTGATCATCCTGTATCAGCACCGTTGCTGCTTTCATCCGTTTACCCGGGCGCTTGCGATACCACAGGCTTTTTTCCGACAAAAACGACTGCTCATACAATTGAAACGCTGGTTGTATCTGGTCTACCAGCTCAGATGCCCTACGGTTTCTGGATAAAGCCGTCAGCAGCGCATTCAGATTTCCACGCACGCTCTGGTCTCGGTTCGTCAGGTTCTCGATTTTCTGTGTTGCTGCCCTGGTATAGCGCCGGACCTGCGTATCAATTTCTTCAAGATAGTCCTTCTCTAAATTGTCATAGCGTTCTTCGATCCAGAAAATTTTCCGCAGCAGATCGGCACGGCAGTCTTCCAATGTCTTGCCCCGCTTATCACGCAATGCTTCATTTGCCATCGTCATCAGCAGCGCGTCATCTTCTTCCCACCGTCTCAGTATAGATTGAATTGGGACACGATACTTCGGCACTGAGTCTTTGATTTTCAGCGGACGGATGTATGCCTCCACAACTTTTTGTCCGAAGTCATTGAAGTGTGCAGCCAGCACCTGGTTGACATCCTGCATATCGATCTGCATCTGAAAGTAATGCTTTACGTTATGATAGACCATTTGCAACAAGCTAATCAGCGCCGTTGTGTTATCGTAGGCACTATAGAGAGCCGTCATTTTATCGTAAGCATTGTTGCTGTCGTCGGCGGTCTTTAAGACTGAGAAAGTTCCGAACACATAGGAATATCCACGAGCCGGACTATCATCCCTGAGTTGATGAAATAGTTCCAGCAGGCGACTGCTGTAATTAGGAATCGTGATGTACTCTTCAAAGTCGTCCCCGCGTTCTTTCTCAAACCACCCCTTACTACACAGCTTGCGGATCAAAAAACGAGCGCGGCCAGAGATATCCCTCAGTTCCTCTTCGTCAATGTCTTCATCTTCAAACGTAGCATCCGCCAGTTCCTGCTCCAGCCTGCCGCGCAGCATGGAATACAAGACATCTTCCCGTATTTTCAGGTTTTCTTGGTATGCTGCGTACAGTACGTCCAGTGCATCCGCATATAAAATACGGTTGGGCGAAGCCAGCGGCGAGAAAAGTTCGCTTGGAACCGCTTCAAAAAACTTCATAAGCCTACCACCTTATTCGACTGATATACGCTTTCTTTTCTATTATTGTACCCTCTTTCCTCTCACAAAACAAGATGCAAAACCGTCCCAGCTTCCTGCTACGGAAGCCAGAGCGGCTTGTTGCGTTTTATGCGTTTTTTTGCTTTTTCAGACTCTCACACAATTACGCACGGGAGTAATCCAGGCGAGGAATCACAGATTATTCGAAATAGCAGTGGCCTATCATTTTACTTCCCTATCTTTTTGAGCGATACGATATACTGCTGCACGAATGTTGCCTTCTCGTACAATTCCCCCTTCTTCCAGCATTTTCTGTAGAATACGGTACGCCTGTGGTGGTGATACTCGCAAAAGTTCGACTGCATCTTTTCTCGTGATAACTCCCCCGACTTTTAGCCAGTTTCCTAATCAGTTCTGGCAACTTGTCTATATCAGTCTGACGAACATATTTTGCAGGGTCCTTATATACTTTTGCACTTAAATATAGGCTCGTCCTCGACCTTTTCCTACCGCTTCAACCATGCCAGATTCCGTAAGACGTTCCAAGTTCGAACGCATTCTCACCTTCATCATCGACTTTGAAACCGCCAAGCGTTACCGGGAAGCCAACAAGATGCCCCACCAGTTCCGCCGTGCAGCGTGGATCGACCTGACTATGGAGGTGTATCTGTGATGGTTCTGGAAAGCGATTCCGTGTTAAACGCAATTCACCTCACACATGAGCAAACAAATAAGGCCCACCGCCAAAATTGACGGTGAGCCTTATTTTATGCCTGATTTTTAACGATAATTCGCTATAAAGCCCTTATGCTCTCGGGTTTTTAATAGCAGCCTGAGCGGGTGCCAAAATTACAGAGCGTTTGAAGTAACGATGATACGTCATTTTATCAAATTCCCTGCCGAAGGACAAACATTGTCACGCCTATGTACTCGTCCCAGATATCCTGAGCTTGCATATCGGCAATGATTTCTTCCACTCTTTCCGAAGATAATTCATTATCCTCATCCAGAACCATCAGCATATCCTCTGCCGCTTCATACGCATCCTTCCGCTTCTTCACGAGTTCTGTCGTGGTATCTGCCAGCATGGCTCCATCATTTTTGACACTGCCGTTCAGTCCAAGATGATACCACAAGTCTCCACGAAGCGTATTCCGGATTTTAGCGGTTGCATAGCTTTCCGAGAAATCAATCCGTCCATCCGAATAGTATATAATATTTTCCATCATCCGCTCATTGCGTGGGTCAACTTTAATAGACGCATCATGTTTCTTAGCATCGCAACAGCAGATTCTATGTACTCCCTTCACGGTCTCTTTTTGGCCGCCGTAGCACGAAGCGAACAGATTTTCGTATTGGAGAGCCTTTTCCTTGCTCTTACTCAGAGGATACCAATGTTCTATCACTGTGCTTTCCGCTGTATTCTCTATGCGGGACATACAATATACGCACAGTCCGTGTTGTTCTTTTATAAGAGCATCTCTGAGTTGGTCCTTATTGAGCTTGTCAAAAAATTCCTCTCTCAGTATTCTGGCCTGTTCCTTATTGGGTTCTTCTGGTATGTCATTCCATTCAGGTTTTGCTTTTTGGAGATCAAAGTCTTTCTGAATATCTTCTGGACATGAACTCTTTTTAACGTAGATCATTTCAGTTCCAGTTCTTTCTCATCCGCATTTTCGCTTCTGCGCGCTTCACTTCTGTATTATCTTCGCCAAAAAGCTCTTTCATCCCATCCAGTGCCTTTTGCGAATTTTGCTTATCTCTCTGGTAGAATGCATCTTCAAATTCTTTCTTTCGTTGCCAAAGCTCCTGCGGAATGCCAGAGCTTCCCTGCTTGTACGCCACAACATCATCAATCGAGTAGGCATACGCTCCGCTGAGCTCTTCTACGCCATTTTGCCCTATGGACAATAGCTTTGCATCCCTAAAGGACGAAATAATGATTGGCGAATGCGTTGCTGCGATAAACTGAGCTTTCGGGAAAGAGCTGTGCAATGCGTCCAGAATCTTCCATTGCCATCTCGGATGAAGGTGCATATCGATTTCGTCAATCAATACGATTCCCTCAGCCTGACTGTAATCAGACATTTCCGGGTTCAGTAGCGCAATACGGAACGAAATCTCCATCAGCATCCACAGAAGAGATTGATAGCCTGCACTCAGATAATTGACCAGCATCGTTTTTCCATTTTCGGTATAGGTAATATCCTCAAAATCGCGCGTATACTCCACCAGCGGAATCTCATCCAGGTCATTCATCTTCTGCATAAAGGTGCCGACCGCTTTTTTGAACGCCTCATATTCAGCAATCGGCATTCCTTTTTTATATTCTGCCATTGCCATCTTAAAGGCCCAGTCTGTAAGAGCCTTTCGATCAAGCGTCGCATTCAAGCAGTCCATATAACCACATCTGCGGTCATTTAACTTGTTCTTTCCCACTGAACTCGTAGATGCTTTTTGCGTATCTACAACACGCGATGTGCTGAAATAACAAATCACTGGAAGAATTTCCGTCTGAGAATTAAGAAGCTCTCTGCCCGCAGCCGCAAGTTCCTTGCCTGCATACTTTGTACGAGTAGCATTCGTTTCATCCTCTCTGGATATTTCACTCGAATACTCAACTCCACCAAGCTCAACCGTGCTTTTGATCGTTGTTGGTGTATAGTACATCCGATGCTGGGAAGCATCACCAACAAGGCTACTGGTAAAACGGACATCCTTTTGGGTAATTCCCTTTTTCGTGATGTCATTCATCCGACTGAAGTAAGTCTGAACCGAAAGTGCCAATGCCTCCAATACCGTCGTTTTGCCAACGCCGTTGTCGCCAATCAGCAGATTAACACCCGAAGAAAAATTCAAGCTCATTTTTTCAATGCTCTTGAAATTTTGGATTTCTGTACGTTTAAAATGCATCTTTCAGCCTTCTTTCCTCCGAATGGCAAAAAGTCTTTTCAGCCGTCATGTGCTTTATTCTCTTTATTTTACCATAGCAACCGAAAAACATCAATCTCAGAATTTCATTTCAATTCGTCAAAAAACTCATTTCTAGCTATCACACAAACTGAAATGCAATCGGCATCAGTTCTTCCATGCTGTGCACCACATCACCGGTATTCAGGACTTTCACATCCACCGGGAATTTTTTCTTGCCGAAATCCATGAGATGCCGCAGGTTGATGGTCAAGTCCTTCTTTTTCGCCAGCTTCAGAATAAAGGGTGCACAGTTATCGCCACAAGTTGAGGCATTGAATACCTTTTCCGGGTCATTTGCCATCAGCAAAAGCGTTTTCGTACCGCCAGACAGTTTTTCCGGCGAGATGACCCCCAGAACCGGGCTTTCCACCGCATGAGGGCCTTTGACATCGGACTTGTCACTTTTCTTGATGACCTCTTTGGCAAAGTCAGAAGTCAGCCACTCGTCCTCGTAGGTATAGTTAAAATAGACCGAAGTGTTGTAAACAGCTTCCGGCATATCTCCAAAGTAGATGCTCAGCATGATATCACCTCGCAGATGTAAGTCATTTGCTATTATTGTACCTTCTTTCTGCTCACAAAACAAGACGTAAAAGGCTCTTGACCTCCTATTACAGAAGCCAAGAGCCTTTTATTACACTATGCAAATTTCAGTCGATTCCTATTTTTTCAATGTGCAATCACAATATTTCGTATCAGCAGAAAATAATTTTCACCACCAAAAGAAAGGGTTTCTCTCTCAAAACGCATGAAAGGCTCACAGTGTTTTAGATTCCTTCGATTTGATGTTGGAGCTTATTAATCTCCCGTTGAAGCTTCTGGTACTCTCTGGGGGAAACAGCAGACTTCATATGGTCTGCTAACGATTGCATAGTAATGTATAAATTGTATGTCTCTGCCGGATTTTTCAGAGTTCGTTGTTCTGTTTTGACTCCTTCGTTAATAGAAATCTGTCCGATAACTAGTTTGATATACTTAAACAGTTCGGAATCTTCGGAGTAGTCAGCTGGAGCATAAAAATTGATTCGACCATCATTGAACAGTTGATATACTTTCTCACGCTTGTTCTTTTCAGGGTCGAAAACACCAATTGAATAACCGCCCTTGCTCTTCACAAGGCGCATACAAGGGATATCTGTAGCACTGTCTCCAATATAGACGATATTCTCATATGGAGTAACAAGGGCAGACTCAGGCACACTATCGTTTACTCTCTCATCGTACTCTTCAAAGATTCCTTTGGCAATCCGGAATATGAATTGAGTCTTATTGGTATAGTTTACGGCCTGTGCTGGCCATTCGGCAACACCATCCGCAGAATACAGGTACGACGATGCATAGACGCGACTGAAGTACTGGGCGATATTACTTCCTTCAATAATCTCCTTCAGCCCGGACGATATGATGTAATGATGAACTTCAATACCATTTTCCTCACCGTACTGATTCACCCGTTCAAACCACGTATCCACTCCATTGTATAAGGGAACGTCCTTTCCTACCTGGTTGAAGTAGCTACGACTGAGGGGTTTTCTAAGAGCTTTAGACTTGACAACAAGCTGATACATCCAAGCGAGATTGTTGTCCATAAGGTTGTCTTTTGCAAGTTGATTGGACTCTGGCCAAAAATCCTCAGGTCTCATTCCAAGTGAGGGAATCAATGTGAACTACTGCATATCATCGGGAGAAAGAGTTTTATCGAAGTCATAGCATATTGCCATGCGCGGCTTTTGAGTCACAACTTCTTGTCTTGCATTTTCGGACATTTAGAGCCCCTCCTTTATTTACGTTGGTTTATTACTTTTTATTTTAGCGTAAAAATCGACAAAAAACAAGGGGTGCGTATGTAAAAGAGTCTCGCGCAAAATAGCAGCACATCAAAAAGTCCTTTGACTTCCATTACAGAAGTCAAGGGACTCATTTCACTTTTAAACTATCTATGCTATAGAAAAAACCTTATTTCTTTGGACTTTTAATCGCAGCCTGGGCGGGTGCCAAAATTACAGAGCGTTCGGAGTAACGATAATACGTTATTTGTGAATTCCCAGTGTGTTTTACCCCATCTCCGCAATGATCTTCTCCAAATTTTCTTCCTGCAA
>OIZW01001873.1_pt1 | contig 11853 bp, 10 predicted proteins | sample 1588581 | NCBI WGS metagenome assembly OIZW01 (sample SAMN03283266) | human gut metagenome | biome: human-associated habitat; material: feces | host: Homo sapiens | place: USA | collected 2013 | reverse complement strand
GACGCTGCCGGGCTGCGCGTGGAGAAGGATCTTCGCAACGAGAAGATCGGCAAGAAGATCGCCGAAGGCCGCAGCCAGAAGATCCCGTACCTGCTCATTCTCGGCGACAAGGAAGCCGAGAGCGGCACAGTCGCGGTGCGCAGCCGCGGCGGTGACGAGGGCGTCATGGCTCTCGACGACTTCATCGCGCGCGTGAACGAGGAAGTCCGCGCAAAGAAAAACTAAAATTTGACATCATAAAACAAATTGCACCCCTCCAAACTATGAAAAACGGTTTGGAGGGGTTTTTATGACAAAATATGGAATAAAACGCGCCTGCATTGCGATCGCGGTGCTGTTCGCGGTCAATATAGCGGTCATCACGCTCGCGCAGAGGGCGGACGCGGCGGGGTCGATCTCCAGCGCGGTGCAGGGGCCGCGGTGCCCGGCGTCGTGCCAAACGAGTGAGACGATGCCGCACCCGCTGCACAGGTCGAGCGCACGCTCGTTTCTGCGGGGCTGCGCGAAGCGGGCCAGCAGCAGCGCGTCGGTGCCGAATGTCGCGCCCGGCGCGGTCAGCACGCGGGTGCCGTTGTCCAGGATTTCAACGCCCATTCAGACTTTTGCGCGCAGCTGCGCGTATTTCAGCAGCGCGACCTGGGTCTTGCTGTCCTTGATCGTGCCGTCCATCACAAGGCCGAGGGCCTCGTCGAACGGCATTTTGACGACGTCAAGGAACTCGCCCGCGTCGAGGTGCTGCGCTGTGCTGTGCAGGCCGGTGGCGGCCCACAGATAGATTTTCTCGCTGTCATAGCCGACGGTGGCATAGACGACGCCGAGGTCGATAAAATTGTCGGCGGTCAGGCCGCACTCCTCGCTCAGCTCGCGCTTGGCGGCCTCAAACGGGTCCTCGTCCGCCTCGAGCTTACCGGCGGGCAGCTCCCAGATCTCCTCGCCGAAGGCGTAGCGGAACTGACGTACCATCGTCACGCTGCCGTCGGCGTCCACAGGCAGGATGCAGGCGCCGCCGTGGTGGTGGACGATCTCCCGCGTCGAGGTCGTGCCGTCCTCAAGCTGTACCTTGTCCACGGTCACGCGGATGACGCGGCCATTGAAGATTTCCTTGCTTTCCAGCATGGTCTCGGTATGTGCCATTGTTTTTCTCCTTTGCAGAAAGGGCCCCGCCGTACAGGCAGGACCGATACTGCTTCTATTTTACAGCAGGCGCAGACAATAATCAATAAAGTCGAGCGTATATTTTTGGCTGCGCAGCCAATCAGAGGCGTGGCCGTCATCGAGGTAGGCCAGCAGGGCTTCGGTCAGGATGGGGTCCTGCATCAGATACTCGCGGCAGTACTGCCCGTCCGGCTCCCGGATAGCCTGGCAGAACACAACGCCGCGGCCCTGAAAAACATTGACGCTCATCGACGGAGTCGGCGCCAGCTGGGCAGAGTCCACGATGCGCAGGGTGCGGCGGTCAGACTCCGCAGCGCGGCGCAGCCGCAGGAGCAGCTCCCGGCGGGTGGGAATGTCCGGCGCATCGCACAGATCCGGCGGAATGTCGAACATTTTCCCGGTGCGTACAAACTGCAAAAGACCTTCCTCACAGAAATAGAGGTCCGGGGCCTGGGCGCTCCACATCTGCAGGTGTTCGAGCAGGGCGGGCAGGGACTGCAGCGCGGCGCCGGGCCGGGCAAGCTGCAGGGCTATTTTCTCGTCGGCAAACAGGGCGAACGGTGGCTGGTAGCGGATCATGGAGCAGCGGCGCTTTTCCGAAAAGAGGTCGTTGTACAGCGCCATGGATTCCGAAAAGTCGTGGGCATTGGTGGCCAGCTTCAGCACCGATGCGGCGTTGAGATATTTGCGGCTGAACGCAAGGCGCAGATTTTCGACGGCCTGACGGTCCATGATGATGTAGGCCTTCTGGCCCTGGATGTCCATCATGACGGCGGCCTTCGGCAGCAGCAGATAGACAGGCATCAGCGTGCCGGGGCTTGGCTCGGTCATGACGCTGGGCACGACGCGGGCCTCGTAATTCAGCTTGGGCAGGAAAAGGAACGGCAGTGTGCGGGTCAGAATGGACACGCCGGACACCCATTCCCGGGGAATGTCGCGGTTCTCGGCATAAACCAGCAGCTGGGACAGTGCGACGGGTGCGCCGTCCGCTGCCGAAAAGCGTTCTATCAGCACATGGTCCAGCATGGGGTTTGTGAACGGCGAGAGGAGCAGCGGGCGGGTATCGCCGGACAGAATGTGGTTGGCCACCAGCGATGCCACGGCGGCGGCGACTGCGCGGCTGCCCTCTATGTACTGCTCGCTGCAGTGCAGCTGGCTGGCGGCTTCGTTGGAGATAAGGCCCTCGCGGTGGGTGAAATCCTCCACCCGGAAAGAGACCTCCAGCAGGTGGTGCAGCTCGGCGCGCAGCCTGGGATCGGGGCCGCGGCCACGCTGCTTGTATTGCAGCAGCAGGGCGGATTTCTCTTCCTCGCTCAATTCCAGCGCGTCGGCCAGGTGCTCCAGCTGGAACTCCCGCGGGGTGCGCTGACCGCTTACAATTTTGTACAGCGTGGAGCGGTCGATCGACGCTTTGCGGGCCAGCTCGGCCATTGTGCCGGGGTAGCGGGTGACGAATATCTTCAGGGTCTGGGTCAGTTCGCTCATGGGGGCGGCCTCCATTTATGGAATGCTTTTACTATACCGCGAAAGTGCCGCGCTGGCAAGTGTAAACTTTTTTGGTACATCGTTGCGATATGCCGGGAAATTTGTTATAATCTGGGAAAGTGAAAACGAGGTGACCGTTATGAAAAAGCATCCTCTTTTGGCGGCAGGGGCCGCGGCGGGCACGGCGGTGCTGGGCGCGGCGTATGCCGTCTACCGCGTTGCCTTTTACCAGAAGCCGACGACGAAGGTGCCCTCCCCGGCGGATATGCCCACGCGGGAGTGCTACCGCAAGGCCATGGGCCCCGACGCCGATGCGCTGGCGCGGGATATGTTCAAGGCCGTGCACATCACGGCGCAGGACGGTACGCCGCTGGCCGCACGCTACTACCACCACGCCGACGGCGCGCCGCTGGCAATCATCTTCCACGGCTACCGCGGCTATGCGGAGCGGGACGGCCTGGGCGGCTATACGCTGTGTACGGCGCTGGGCTACAATGTGCTGCTGCCCGACCAGCGCGCCCACGGCTACAGCGGCGGCCATACGATTACGATGGGCGTGAAGGAGCGCTACGACGCCCGCGACTGGACGGTCTGGGCGCGGAGCCGCTTCGGCCCCGAGGTGCCGATCTTTTTGATGGGCGTCTCGATGGGTGCGGCCACCGTGCTGCTGGCCGCCGGGCTGAACCTGCCGGACAACGTCTGCGGCATTGTGGCGGACTGCGGCTACACCAGCCCGCGGGAGATCACCCGCAAGTGCCTGCCGGAGTATCTGCCCGGTATGCCGCTGGAGCTGACCTATGCGGTTGGACGGCTGGGCGCGATCCTGTTCGGCCACTTTGACCCCGAGGACGCCGACTGCGAGGCCGCCGCAGCGCAGAGCAAGGTGCCGATTTTGTTTGTCCACGGCGACGCGGACGGCTTTGTACCCTATGATATGGGGAAGCGCAACTATGAAGCCTGCCGCGCGAAGGGCAAGAGATTTTTGACGGTACACGGCGCAGAGCACGCCGTGAGCTACTACCACGACAACGACGCCTACACGAAGCAGGCAACGGAGTTTTTGCAGGATTGTCTGGCCCGGCGCGGCTTTGTATGGCCGCCCGAGACCGACGAGCCTGAAAAATAATAATAATATAGAGGAGTGTTTAGTATTATGAAGCGTATTGCTACCACGAACGCACCCGCCGCTCTGGGCCCCTATGCCCAGGCGGTTGACACCGGTGACACCGTCTATTGCAGCGGCCAGCTCGGCCTGGACCCCGCCACCGGCGCATTGGCCGAGGGCGTGCAGGCCCAGACGCACCAGGCGCTCAAGAATCTGCAGGCTGTGCTGCAGGAGGCCGGTCTGACGCTGGACAATGTCGTCAAGACGACAGTATTTGTGCAGGATCTGGGGGATTTCGGCACCGTGAATGAAATTTACGGCACCTACTTCCACGGCGGCTTCCCCGCGCGCAGCTGCGTGCAGATCGCTGCGCTGCCGAAGGGAGCGCTCGTCGAGATCGAGTGCATTGCGGTGCGGTAATAGCGCGTTGATGCGAAAAAGTGCTTTGCGGGGGCGGATTTCCTGTCCGCCCGGGGATGCTTCCGCCGCCGCGGACGGCGCGGGCGCATATAGAATGCGCCCCTACAGTCTCGGCAAGGCAAACACAGCGACAATAATACATAACCGGCAGGCCGCCTGAAAACGGTCTGCCGGTTTCGGTTATTTCCCGTAGCTTGCCAAAAACTGCCGGGTGCGTTCCTCTTTGGGGTGGTCGATGAGTTCCTTGGCGTCGCCCTGCTCGACGACGACACCGCCGTCCATGAAGAGGATGCGGTCCGCAGCGTCGCGGGCAAACTTCATCTCGTGCGTGACGATGATCATCGTCGTCTTGTGCTCGGCCAGCTCGCGCAGGACGCGCAGCACCTCGCCGGTCAGCTCGGGGTCAAGGGCCGAGGTCGGCTCATCAAAGCAGAGGATGTCCGGGTGCAGCGCCAGTGCGCGGGCAATCGCCACGCGCTGCTGCTGCCCGCCGGAAAGCTGGTGCGGGTAGTGGTTCTCCCGGTCAGAAAGCCCCATCTGCGCCAGCAGGGCCTTTGCCTGCGTTTCAATGTCGGCCAGAATCTGCCGCCGGTTCTGCTTGTAGTCGGGGCGCTCCTTCGCCAGGAGCTGGCCCGCCAGCATGACGTTCTGCAGCGCCGTGTACTGGGGAAACAGGTTGAAGCTCTGGAACACAAGGCCGAAGTGCAGCCGCTTTTTGCGGATGGCTTCTTCGCTCTGCGTTTTGGTGTCGGCGGCGCTCCACAGCGTTTCACCCGCTACCGTAATGCTGCCGGTGTCGGCGGTCTCCAGAAAGTTCAGACAGCGCAGCAGCGTTGTTTTGCCGGAGCCGGACGAGCCGATGATGGCGAGAGCCTCGCCTTCGGCCAGATCAAACGAGATGTCGCGCAGCACCTTTGTGGCACCAAAGCTCTTGCCGATGCCGTTTACTTCCAACAATGCCATAGCCGCGCCCCCTCACTTGAAATAGTCCAGCCGCTTTTCCAGCCAGCCGAACAGCAGCGTCAGCGCACCGACGAACACGAGGAAGAACACCGCTGTGGAGAACAGCGGCCAGATCAGGCCCTTGGCGCTGTACTCTTTCGCCATCATGATGATGTCCTTGTTGGCAATGACGTTCGCCAGCGAGGTATCCTTGACCAGCGTGATGATCTCATTGCCCATGGGCGGCAGGATGCGCTTGATGACCTGCAGGAGCGTGACGCGGAAGAAAATCTGAGTCTTTGTCATGCCCAGCACCTGCCCGGCCTCGGTCTGGCCCCTGGGCACAGCCTCGATGCCGCCGCGGTAAATTTCCGAGAAATAGCAGGCGTAGTTGATGGCGAACGCCACGACGGCGGCGACCAGACGCCCGCTGCCGCCGGACGGCCATGGGCTGGTGAAGCCCAGCAGGCCGGGCCCTAAGTAGATGACCAGGATCTGCAGCATCAGCGGCGTGCCGCGGATGACCCAGACAAACGTTTTGACGACGCCGCGCAGCGGGGCAAGCCTACTCATGGAGCCGAACGACACCACCAGCCCCAGCGGCAGTGCGAACAATAGAGTCAGACCGAACAGCTGGCAGTTGAGCCAGAACGCCTCGGTCAGGCGGCCCCAGATGACTGCTGCCTCGCCCATCAGTCGGCCAGCGTCAGGCTGTACTTGTCGGCCAGGGCCTGCATCGTGCCGTCGGCCTTCAGCTCGTCAAAGGCGGCGTTCACGGCGTCGGCGGCATCGCTGTCCTTGCGGAAGGCGGCGCCGTACTCCTCGGCGTTCAGCTCGTCCTTGATGGCGAGGTTTGCGTAGTCGGTGCCCTCGCCGATCATGGCGGTGGCCAGCGTCAGATCCAGCACGGCGGCGTCAGCCGTACCGGCGGCGACCTCCATCAGGCAGTCAGTCTGGACGGACTTGCTGACGTAGTCGGCCTGGGAGAGGCTCTCGTCCTCGCTGATGGCGCTCTCACCGGCGGAACCGGCCTCGGCCACGATGGTCTTGCCGACAAGGTCGGCGGTGGAGCTGTAATCGGCATCGGCCTTCATGACGACGACCTGCGCGTTCTTGGCATAGGCCTTCGTGCAGGCGGTGTTGGCCATGATGTCATCGGTCAGGGTCATGCCGTTCCAGATGCAGTCGATGCTCTTGGCGTCCAGCTCGACAATTTTGGTGTCCCAGTTGATCTCAACAAAGTCCGGCTCCACGCCCAACTTGGCGCAGACGGCAGTGGCAAGCTCGGTGTCAAAGCCGGTGAAATTGCCGTCGGCGTCAGTGTAGTTCATCGGCTCATAGACGGTGTAGCCGATGGTCATTTTGCCCTTGTTTTTGATGTAGGCAAGGTCGCTGTCGGCAGTGGCTTCAGCGGCGGAAGCTGCGGTGCTTTCCGTAGAAGCTGCCGTGGATGCGCTGCCGCCGCAGGCGGCCAGGCTCGCGGCCATGCCGAGTGCCAGAACGGTGCTGATGAATTTTTTCATGATACTTCCTCCTATACTTCGCACAGATCCCTCACACTGCCGGTTTAAAGCGGCGGTATGCTTTAATAGTAATGCAAAACCGCGGGTTATGCAAGAGGTTTGGGGGATTTTTGCGGAAAAAAGAATATTTATGCAGGGGAGAGGCGGCAGGCTGCGGCTTGACAAAGGGACAGCACAGCGTTATAATAAGTATAGAAAAAGGCACTGCGACAAGCGGTTGGTCTCTTTCAAGCTAGGGTAATTAGGTTAGACCTAAGAACCGTCACTTGGCAGAGTGGCGGTTCTTGCTTTTTACAACGATGCTCAATGTAATAGTCTTGCGACCAACATAAAACGTGAATGTAAAACGCATGATCTCACCTCCTTTCGGAGGGTAGAGACCAACCGCCTGCCGTATGTGCAGTGCCCGCCGCATAAAGCGGCATAAAAAGAATACCATGTTTCGACGGTTTTTGCAACCGGGAAACATGGTATTTTTTATTGCGTTTTTTACTTGATGACCCGTACCATATCGCGGGTGATGGCGTCCAGCGTGGGCGCACCGCACAGGCGCATCGTGTCGGCCAGCTCATTGCCGAGCTGGGCTGTGTAGGCGGCGACGCCGTCGGCACCGGCACCGTAGACGGCGGTGACGAAGGGCCGCGCGATCAGCACGGCGTCTGCGCCGAGGGCCAGCGCCTTGAACACGTCGCTGCCGGTGCGGATGCCGCCGTCCACCAGAATTTTGGCGCGGCCATCCACGGCGGCGACGATGTCGGCCAGCACCTCCTGCGTGGCGGGGCAGTCGTCCAGCACGCGCCCGCCGTGGTTCGAGACAACAATGCCCGCGGCACCGGCCTCGATGGCCTTTTCCGCGCCTTTGACGGTCATGATGCCCTTTAAGATAAACGGCACGCCCGCGGCCAGGGCAATTTCTTTTAACTGCTCCACGGTCTTGCTGCCCGCGGGCGGGTCAAGGTGCTGTAAAAACGGCAGGCCCGCCGCGTCGATGTCCATGGCCATGGCAAAGCAGCCGGAGCTGCGCGCCAGCGCTATTTTCCGGGCCACCGTGGCGTTGTCCCACGGCTTGACGGTGGGGATGCCCGCGCCGCCGCAGGCCGTGATGGCAGCAGCCGCGCCCTCCATGACCTTGTGGTTCGTGCCGTCGCCGGTGAAGGCAGCAATGCCGGCCGCCGCGCAGGCGGGGACAAGGATATTGTTGTAGTCCAGGTCGTTGTACTTGTCGCCGTAGTGCAGCGTCATGGCGCCGACAGGCCCGGCAAAGAACGGATATTTGAAGCTACGGCCAAACAGCGTCAGGGATGTGTCCGGCACAAAATTTTCATGGATGGTATCCATGTTCAGCCGTACATTGCGCCAGGCGTCAAAGTTGCGGACGGCCACCGTGCCGCTGCCCTTGGCACCGGGGCCGGGGATCGTGCCGCCGCAGGCGCGGCCGTTGCAGACCGGGCAGGCGTGGCAGGGGCCCATCTGACCCTGGGCAGCCTGTAAAACTTCTTTATATGTCATCTGGATTTTGCCTCCTGTGTTGCGAGCCGATGCGGGCATCGGCCCCTACAAAGATCGGGTACTTATGCTCCGCGCCCATTATAGCGCGTTTTGCCCGCTGCCGCAAGGCCGCTGACGACGACAAGTGCGCACAGTACACAGAGCCCTGCGCCCGCCTGGCCGGTCAGGTCGCCCACAAGGCCCACAAGCGGGCTGGCAGGGATCATCAGCAGACTGTAGGCCATGCTGTCCACGCTGATGAGCGTTGCGCGGCGGTCACTGGGGATCGCGTCGTTGAGCCGCTGCATACTGTGCAGGAACCAGACGGAGAGTGCCCCCTGTACGAGTACCGGCCCAGCGGCGCAGAGCAGCGCCGGGGCCGCGCCCGCCAGAAGCGTGCCTGTGCCGACGAGCAGCGCACAGCCGAAATAGAGCGCGCGCAGCCGTTTGGGGTGCAGGCGGCGGCCCAGCGATGCGCCCGCCATGCCCGCGGCCCCAGCCAGCAGACCCGGCAGGAAAAGCCATTCCATGGCCCAGCCCTGCTGGGTCAGCCGCTGCTGGACGAACATCGAGGTCAGGTAGGACGGCAGCGAGATGACCGCGTCGGCCATGATAATGCGCCGTGCCGGTGTGCTGCTGCACAGGCAGTCGAGACTGTCCAAAATGTGCACGCGCAGCCGGGCGGGCAATTCTTGTAAGATGTGCTTCTCGCGGGCGGCCTGTTCGTCGGTGACGACAGGTTCGGTCAGGTTGGCCGCGGCCAAGGCGGAGACGGCGCTGACCGCGGCGTCCGCAAGGTAGTAGCCCGCCGAGGTCAGCACCCCGGCCAGCAGGCTGGCCAGTGCGCCGAGGGCGGAGGCTAGCTTCATGAAGATTGACGCTTTGGCGTCAACTTTAATGTAGTCGCGCTCCCGTCCGGCGGTTTTCAGGCTGTCGTAGGTCAGGGCTTCTGTGGTGCCGGAGAGCAGGTTGTAGCCCAGCGCTTTCAGCCCCATGCCCGCGCAGATGAACGCGAGACTGGGCGCAAACGCCATGGTGGCGGCGGAGACAACGCCCAGCGCACCGCCGAAGATCAGCGTGCGCCGCCGCCCCAGCAAATCGGCGGCCATGCCGCTGGGGACCTCACACAGCAGGCTGACGCCGTGGAAAACGCCCTCGGCCAGGCCGATCTGCGCCAGCGTAAAGCCGCGGGCCGCCAGCAGCGCGACCCAGACGGCGTCGGTGAAGCGCAGGGTAGAGGTAAATGCGTGCAGATACACACAGCGAAGCTGTTTTTGTAAATTCATGGGGAACACCCTTTCGTGATAGTATACGAAAACGTGCCCTTAAATTTATGTAAAAAGGCAGCAAAAAGCGCCCCGCGGCAAAGCCACAGGGCGCAAAAACTGCACACTTACAGCGTTACCGAGGTAAAAAAGGGCACACTTACAGCGTCAGTACGTCAGGGGTTTCCTTTTTTCTGGAACACAACACCAAACTGCCAACGCATAAAGGGGTGCTCTCCTTCCTCGGTAGATTTGGGATAAGTATAGCACAGCGTTTGCCAAATGGCAAGAAAAATTGTACAATAGGGGCATGATTTTTGAAAGCTAAGGGGAACGGGTATGAAACGTCTGGTCGTCGGGCTGCTGGCACATGTGGACAGCGGCAAAACTACATTGGCCGAAGGGCTGCTTTACCGCGCGGGGGTGCTGCGCAAGCTGGGGCGCGTGGACCACAGGGACGCCTTTCTTGACACCGACAGCCAGGAGCGGGCGCGGGGCATCACGATCTTTGCCAAGCAGGCCGTGCTGACGCTGCCCGCCGCGGACGGCGCCGACGAGACCGAGTTGACGCTGCTGGATACGCCCGGCCATGTGGATTTTTCCGCCGAGGCCGAGCGCGCCTTGCAGGTGTTGGATTACGCGGTGCTGGTCGTCTCCGGCACCGACGGCGTGCAGGCCCACACCGAGACATTGTGGAAGCTGCTGGCACGTTACCGCGTACCTACGTTTGTATTTGTCAACAAGATGGACCTGCCCGGCGCGGACGCCGCTGTGCGCCTGCGGGAGCTGCGCGGGCGGTTCGGGGACGGGTGCGTGGATTTTTCCGCCGCGCCCGACCCGGAGGCGCTGGCTCTGTGCAGCGAGCCGCTGATGAACGAGGTGCTTGAGACCGGCGCAGCAGCGGCGGAAACGATACAGACCGCTATTGCGCGGCGGCAGGTGTTTCCGGTGTTTTTCGGCGCGGCGCTGCGGCTGGACGGGCTGGACGGGCTGCTGCGCGGCCTGCAGACGCTGACCCGCACCCCGCCCCGGTGGCCGGAATTCGGCGCGCGTGTGTTCAAAATCAGTGAGGATGCGGGCACGCGGCTGACCTGGCTGAAGGTCACGGGCGGTGTGCTGCATGTAAAAGATGTGCTGCCCGGCGGCGAGAAGGCCGACGCGCTGCGGCTGTACAACGGCGGCAAATTCCGGCTGGTCAGCGAGGCGCTGCCCGGCATGGTCGTGGCCGCAGCGGGGCCGGTCAGTACGCGGCCCGGGCAGGGGCTTGGCGCGGAATCCGACGCCGAGACGCCGCTTTTGGAGCCGGTGCTCAACTACCGTGTGGACTGTGACGCCGACCCCCATACCTTATTAAAGGCGCTGCAAACGCTGGAGGGCGAGGACCCGCAGCTGCACGTCAACTGGCGGGACGACCTGGGCGAGGTACACGTCCAGCTGATGGGCGAGGTGCAGCTGGAAATTTTGCAGACGATCTTGCAGGAGCGGTTCGGGCTGACCGTGGCGTTCAGCGAGGGCGGCATTTTGTATAAAGAGACGTTGACAAGGGCGGTGGAGGGCATCGGCCACTATGAGCCGCTGCGCCACTATGCCGAGGTACATCTGCTGCTGGAGCCGGGGGCGCGGGGCAGCGGTGTGCAGCTGGCGGCGGACTGCCCGCCCGACACGCTGGCCGAAAACTGGCAGCGGCTGATCTTAACGCATCTGGCCGAGCGCACCCACCCGGGCGTGCTGATCGGTGCGCCGCTGACCGATGTGAAGATCACGCTGGCGGCGGGCCGTGCCCACCAGAAGCATACCGAAGGCGGGGACTTCCGCCAGGCGACCTACCGCGCCGTGCGGCAGGGCCTGCGGATGGCCGAGGCGAAGGACGGCGTGCAGCTGTTGGAGCCGTGGTATGATTTTACGTTGGAGCTGCCCGCCGACGCGCTGGGCCGCGCTATGGCCGATGTGCAGAGGATGTGCGGCAGCTTTGAGGCACCGGAGACGTCAGGCGGCACGGTGCGGCTGACGGGCCGTCTGCCTGTGGCGACGGCGCGGGGCTATGCGCGGGAGGTCGCGGCCTACACCCACGGGCTGGGCCGCTGGGCCGTGCTGCCTGCCGGGTACGACGCCTGCCATAACGCCGACGAGATCGTCTCCGCCGCGGGGTATGACCCCGACGCGGATGTGGAAAACCCGGCGGATTCGGTGTTCTGCGCCCACGGGGCCGGGTATCTGGTCAAATGGGACGAGGTGCCCGCCCGGGCACATCTGTCCACCGGGCTGGAACGGCGGCTGAACGGCGAGACGGCGACAGAAGAAGCCGACGCTGAGGACGATGCCAACGCGCGCCGCCGCCGTGCCGACGCCTACCGCGGCACGCTGGAGCAGGACAAAGAACTGTTGGCAATTTTTGAACGAACCTACGGAAAAATAAAGCGCCGCGGCGAGACGGGCGACGCGAAAAAGGCGGCCCGCGCGGCCCTGCACT
>OIZW01001866.1_pt1 | contig 11885 bp, 6 predicted proteins | sample 1588581 | NCBI WGS metagenome assembly OIZW01 (sample SAMN03283266) | human gut metagenome | biome: human-associated habitat; material: feces | host: Homo sapiens | place: USA | collected 2013 | reverse complement strand
GGGAGCGGCAGCGGCGGGGGCGGGAGCAGCCGCGGGAGCGGCAACGGGGGCAGGGGCGGCAGCGGGAGCAGCAGGCGCGGCGGTGGGGACAATGGCCTCGTACTCGTCCAGCAGCATGGCCTTGCCGGCTTCGACCTCCACCTCGTAGGTGCGGCCGTTCAGAGTCACTTTGTATTTCATGATTATTTGACCTCCTTAATGGAAATGAAGCGCAGCTCGTTCAGGGGCTTGCCCATCTTGTCGGCCACGATGGCCATAAGCATAGCGGCGGTTTTCGGCTCGACATCGTAGAGCTTCAGCTTGCCGGCGGTGCCGGGAGCGGCGGGGGCGTCGGCGGCGGGAGCCTCGGGTACGGCGGCAATGGCGGCCTTGGCGGCGTCAGAGTGGGCGGCGACCTTCTTCTCCTTGGCGATGAAGATCTTGCCCATGCCGATGACGACGATCATCAGCAGGACCAGGCCAAAGAATACCACGGCGTAGCCCAGCAGCGCGACGACGGCGGCGTCAACAAAGCCGATATCCGTCAAAGTGGAAGATAACACCATAACGGTACCTCCTTAGCACTCCACGATGGAGTAGGTAGCAACGTTCTCTTCCTTGGCCTTGCGCTCCTCGAAGAACTTCTCGGCCAGGTTGGGGAAAGCAATGTAGCTCAGCACGTCCTCGTCGGACCGGGCCAGATCGCCCAGCTTCTCCCGGGTCTTGTCCACGACAGGCTCCAGAGTGTCGGCGTAGCGGACGGTCAGAGGCTGCTCGTCGCCCAGGATCATCTTCTGGATTTCGGGGTCGATGGGCGCGGGGGTGTGGCCGTACTCGCCGCGGCAGTAAGCCTTGATTTCCTTGGAGACGGACTTGTAGCGCTGGCCGTCCAGCACGTTGCGCACGGCCTGCACACCGACCATCTGAGAGGTGGGGGTGACCAGCGGGGGATAACCCATGTCCTTACGAACCTTGGGCGTCTCCACCAGAACCTCGTCGAAGCGGTCGAGCGCGTTGACCTGCTTCAGCTGGCTGAGCAGATTGCTGAGCATACCGCCGGGGATCTGATAGGTCAGGCACTGGGTGTCGGTGGCCATGGACTTGGGCATCAGGGTGCCGTCCTTGATGTAGTCGTCACGGACGGTCTTGAAGTAGTCGGCCATCTTCTTGGTGCACTTGTCGTCCAGATCGACCTCGTAGCCCAGCTGACGCAGCGCGTAGGCCAGGGTCTCGGTGGCGGGCTGGGAGGTGCCGCCAGAGAAGGGAGAAATGGCGGTGTCGATGATGTCCACGCCGGCTTCCACGGCCTTCAGGTAGGTCATGAAGGCAAGACCGGTGGTGGAGTGGGTGTGCAGGTCGATGGGCAGCTCAGGAGCGGCGTCCTTGATGGCGGAAACCAGATCGTAAGCTTCCTTGGGGCCCATGATACCGGCCATATCCTTGATGCAGATGGTGGAAGCGCCCATTTCCTTCAGTTCCTTCACCATTTCCACGTACTTCTTCTGGGTGTGGACGGGAGAGGTGGTGTAGGACAGGGTGCCGGAGGCGATGGCGCCGGCCTTTACGGTGGCTTCCATGGCGACCTTCAGGTTGTTCGTATCGTTGAGGGCGTCGAAGATACGGATGATGTCAATGCCGTTCTCCACGGACTTCTGCACGAAAAGCTTGACAAAGTCATCGGGGTAGTGGGAGTAACCCAGAACATTCTGACCGCGCAGCAGCATCTGCAGCTTGGTGTTGGGCACGGCGGCGCGGATCTTGCGCAGACGCTCCCAGGGATCTTCGTTCAGGTAGCGCAGGCAGACGTCAAAGGTAGCGCCGCCCCAGCACTCGACTGCGTAGTAGCCGGTCTTATCGATGGTCTCCAACATGGGAGCAAACTTGTCGTAAGGCAGGCGGGTTGCGATGAGAGACTGATTTGCGTCACGCAGCACGGTCTCCACAAACTGAACTTTTTGAGCCATTTGTATGTAACCTCCGTAGATGGAATTTGAGTGGACGCATCGGGGGGCCGACTTGTCCGTATATTTTTAGACCAGGAGCCGAAACACGGATCATGGTTAAAAACACGAGGGGAAACGGGGAAGTCCCAACCTCCACCGACATATATATTAACACAAGGGCGAAAGGTTGTAAATACATTTTTTTGCTTTTTCGGTATATTTATATCGTTTCTTTGCCGAAGATTAGGGAAGCGGGGCGGCACTTTGCGCCCCCGATCCTCCTCTGCCCCGGCTGCTTTCGACAATGATGGCAAAAAATTCACACTTTTTATATTGATTTTTTTATATCGATAGTGTATGATACACTCGAAAAGTATGGGGTGCCGAGCCAGAGAGCAGAAAACGGTTTGGCCTGACTCCCATATCTATATTATAATGAAAGAGGTTACTGTATTATGGCAATCGACTTGAAGCATTATGGTATCTCCGGTACGACTGAGATCGTCCACAACCCCTCTTATAAGGCGCTGTTCGACGCCGAGATGGATCCCACTCTCACCGGCTATGAAAAGGGTCAGCTGACCGAGCTGGGCGCTGTGAACGTCATGACCGGCGTTTACACCGGCCGTTCCCCCAAAGACAAGTACATCGTTATGGACGCCAACTCCAAGGACACCGTGTGGTGGACCACCGACGGCTACAAGAACGACAACCATCCCATGACCGAGTCCACCTGGGCTACCGTCAAGGATCTGGCCGTCAAGGAGCTGTGCAACAAGAAGCTGTACGTGGTTGACGCTTTCTGCGGCGCGAACCCCGACACCCGTATGGCCGTCCGCTTCATCATGGAAGTGGCATGGCAGGCGCACTTCGTCACCAACATGTTCATCCGTCCCTCCGAGGAAGAGCTGAAGAACTTCAAGCCCGACTTCATTGTCTACAACGCTTCCAAGGCCAAGGTCGAGAACTTCAAGGAGCTGGGTCTGAACTCCGAGACCTGCGTCGCCTTCAACATCACCTCCCGTGAGCAGGTCATCATCAACACCTGGTACGGCGGCGAGATGAAGAAGGGTATGTTCTCCATGATGAACTACTACCTGCCTCTGAAGGGCATCGCCTCCATGCACTGCTCCGCCAACACCGACATGAACGGCGAAAACACCGCTATCTTCTTTGGCCTGTCCGGTACCGGCAAGACCACCCTGTCCACCGACCCCAAGCGTCTGCTGATCGGCGACGACGAGCACGGCTGGGACGACAACGGCGTCTTCAACTTCGAGGGCGGCTGCTACGCCAAGGTCATCAATCTGGACAAGGACTCCGAGCCTGACATCTACAACGCCATCCGCCGGGACGCTCTGCTGGAGAACGTCACCGTGGACGGTAACGGCAAGATCGACTTCGCCGACAAGTCCGTCACCGAGAACACCCGTGTGTCCTACCCCATCGACCACATCGAGAAGATCGTCCGTCCCGTTTCCGCGGCTCCCGCTGCCAAGAACGTGATTTTCCTGTCCGCCGACGCTTTCGGCGTTCTGCCCCCCGTGTCCATCCTGACCCCCGAGCAGACCCAGTACTACTTCCTTTCCGGCTTCACCGCGAAGCTGGCCGGCACCGAGCGGGGCATCACCGAGCCCACCCCCACCTTCTCCGCCTGCTTCGGTCAGGCATTCCTGGAGCTGCATCCCACCAAGTATGCTGAGGAGCTGGTCAAGAAGATGCAGGTTTCCGGCGCGAAGGCTTATCTGGTCAACACCGGCTGGAACGGCACCGGCAAGCGTATCACCATCAAGGATACCCGCGGCATCATCGACGCCATCCTGAGCGGCGACATCCTGAAGGCCGAGACCAAGAAGATCCCCATGTTCGATCTGGAGGTTCCCACTGCTCTGCCCGGCGTGAATCCCGCCATTCTGGACCCCCGCGACACCTACACCAACGTGGAAGAGTGGGAGACCAAGGCCAAGGATCTGGCTGGCCGGTTTGTCAAGAACTTCGTCAAGTACGAGGGCAACGACGCAGGCAAGGCTCTGGTCGAGGCTGGCCCCAAGCTGTAATCAGCGGCACGATTTACCTGTAACCGATAAGCGGCGCAGCGAAAGCTGCGCCGCTTCTGTCTGCCGAAGGACGCCTGCTTTCGCCCGATGAAAGTGGGAACCTTTTGACAGATGGAAAAATCACCCAACGGTCTGAGGGGTGGTCGTAAAACAGTGAATGGAGCGTATCGATACCGATACGCTCCATTTTTCGTATGTAGTTGGGTACATCCCCTTGGCTCTCCCTCTGGGAGAGCTGTCACCGAAGGTGACTGAGAGGGCCTTGCACCCTAATTTCCCCTCTCCGTCTTCGCTTCGCTCAGCCACCTCTCCCAAGGGGAGAGACAAGGGGTGCCTGTTAAGTTTTTGCATATGCAGAGGAATATTGCCCTTACGTCCGCAGCAGCGCCCGAAAGCCGGGGCTGAAAAACTCCCCGCCGTCGGCGTCTACCCACATGGCTTCGGCATTGTAGCGTGTCAGAAGCGTCTGCCCCTCGTCCTGCGGCATCAGGAAAAGCGCCGTGGACAGGGCGTCGGCAATGCCGGAATCGGCGCACACCACTGTGACGGAACGCCAGTACCGTGACGGCATCAGGGTTTCGGGGTCGATGATGTGGTGGTAGGATTCTCCGTCCACCAGATAGGTACGCTGGTAATCGCCGCTTGTGACCACGCTGCCGCCGGTGACGCAGACGGTGTGCAGGTAATCACCGCCGTCCGGGTCCTGAATGCCTATCACCCACGGGTCGCCCGCCTCGGTTTTGGGGCCGGTGGCGCAGACGTTGCCGCCCACGCTGATGAGCAGCCCCTCGGGCGCGTTTTCCGCCGCCCGCTGGGCAGACCAGCCCTTGGCCACCGCGCCTACGTCCAGCCGGGTCTCTGGGTCGGAGATAAAGACGGTGGAAGCGTCCTCGTCGATGATAACGGCGTCAAAATCCATATGCGCCGCCGCGTTTTCCAGTGCGGCACGGTCGGGAAGACGGGCATTTGCCGGGTCGTCAAGCCCCGCCGTCCGGGCGTCGTGCCACAGCGCCAGAACGCCGCCCATGGCGACGTTGACCTTGCCGCCGGTGGCGTCGTAAAATTCCCGGCATTCCAGCAGCAGACGGATGATGTCCCCGTCCACCTCCACAGGGGCAACGCCCGCCTGATCGTTGACGGTTTTCAGGTTGTTACAGCCAGCATAGTCATTGTAGATATCGAACAGCTGGTGATAGTGCAGCAGCGTATCGTGGACGCCTTGGGCGGCCTCCGTAAACGCCGCCTGACTTTCCGCCCGGCCGCGAATCGTGGTGACCGTGTCGAACAGGGTCAGAAACGTGGTCTCGTAAACGTTTCCCCCCGCCGCTCCGGCGGCGCAGCCGGTGAGCAGACACGCAAGGGTAAGCACCGCAAGAAATTTTTTCATACCGGTCCCCTCCGTAGGGATTTTTCTTATAGTACCACACCCCCGAAAGACTGTAAAGAGGGAACATATCCCGCCGCAAAAAACGGCGTTCATAAAAGATTTACACATTTTCAGTTGATATTCAGGGCCAAACGGTGCTATGCTGTTACAAGTTTTAATGCCTCTTTTGAGAGCAGTGAGGAGCGCAGTATGTCCAAATTCTCCGTCAAAAAGCCGCTGACGGTTTTCGTCGCGGTGATCGCCATATTGGTGCTGGGCGTGGTGGCCTATTTCCGCATGACCCCCGACCTGCTTCCCAATATGGATTTCCCTTACGTGCTGATCATGACCACCTACCCCGGCGCAAGCCCGGAAAAGGTGGAGCAGGAGATCACAAAGCCCATGGAGCAGGCCATGTCCACGCTGGATCACATTCAGGAGGTGACCTCCGTTTCCAGCGAAAACGTTGGCATGGTCATTCTGGAATTCACCGAGGGCGTCAACATGGACACCGTGGGCGTGGATATCCAGCAGGAGATCTCCCAGCTGTCCGCCGACTGGTCGGACACGGTGGGCACGCCCTACGTGCTGAAGATCAACCCCTCCATGCTTCCCGTGGAGGTGGCGGCGGTATCCATGGAGGGCATGGACACCGTGGAGCTGACGGAATTCCTGGATGAAACGCTGATGAACAAACTGGAGGGCGTTCCCGGCGTCGCCCGGATCACCACCAGCGGCGAAATTGAGCAGGAGCTGCACGTGGTGCTGGATCAGAAGCTGATCGACAAGCTGAACGACCGGATCGCCGCTGCAATCAACGGTGAACTGGACGATGCCGCCGCCGAGCTGAACGAGAAAAAGGAAGAACTGGAAGACGCCCAGAAAAAAGTAGACGGCGCACAGTCCCAGCTCAGCGCCGGGGTCAACGCCCTGATCGAGGGTGAAAAGCAGCTGAATGAGAAAAAGACGGAGCTGACGGCCATGCGGGAGCAGCTCCAAGAGCAGCTGGAACAGGCGCAGACCGGGCGGCAGCAGTTGGTGCTCGCCTACAACGCCCTGAAAGAGCTGGACGATCAGGTGAACAACGTCCTTTCTGCCCAGCAGGAAGCCCATGGTTATTTGAATACCCTCCAATCTCTGTCCGACCGGCAGAGCGCCCTTGCGAATAAGGAAAGCAGCCTCGCCCAGCTGAAACAGGACAATGAAACTCTGGACGCCGAGATTCAGGCGCTCCGGGAGCAGATTGCGGCCATGGACCCCGCCGACGAAAATCTGCCCGCTTTGAGCGCGGCGCTTGCGGAAAAAGAAGCCGCTTACAATGACAATCTGCTGACCATCGCCCAGACAGAGGCGGAGATCGCTGTAGAAAAAAGCACTCTGGAGGCGGACATGGCAGCTGCCGGTGTGACGGCGGAGACCCTGCCCGAACGTCTCACCGCCGCCGCAGAAGCCGCCGCCGCGGCGGATGCCGCGGTGGACGGCATCGACGCGCTGCTGGCAGCTCAGGGAACCGACCGGGCGGGTCTCGCCGCCTCCGTGACGGAGACGAAGGCGCAGCTGGACGCGCTGGACGAGGGCATTGCCCAGCTGGAAAGCGCGTTGGAAGAACTGGATAACGGTATGCTCTCCATCGAGGAAGCCCAGCAGCTGCTGAATGAGAAGAAAACCGCCGGTATGCTCCAGCTCAGCACCGGCGCGGCCAAGCTGGCGGTGAGCAGCGCCGCCATTTCCCAGGGCTTAAGCCAGATCGAAAGCGGTCTGGACACCGTGGAAAGCAGCCGGGAGGACGCGCTGGACAAGGCTGACCTGAACAACATCGTCACCATGGAAATGGTATCGAAGATCCTCGCCGCCCAGAATTTTGCCATGCCGGCGGGATACGCGGAGCAGGACGGGGTCAAATACATGGTCTCCGTGGGCGACGAGATCACCGACCAGAAGACGCTGGAAAATCTTATCCTGTTCGACCCGGGCATTGACGGCATCAACCCCGTGCGGCTGAAGGATGTGGCGGTGGTCATGCTCACCGACAACCGGGACACGACCTACGCCAAGCTCAACGGCAAGGACGGCATCGTGCTGAGCTTCGAAAAGCAGAGCACCTACGCCACCGCCGAGACTACCGACAACATTGAAGCGCGTTTCCGGGCGTTGGAAAAGGAATACCCGGGCTTAAGCTTCGTGTCCCTGATGAGTCAGGGCGACTATATCTATCTGATCGTTGATACCATTCTGAATAGCCTATTGCTGGGTGCGGTGTTCGCGATCCTGATCCTGTTCCTGTTCCTGCGGGATCTGCGCCCAACCTTTATCACCCTTTGCTCCATCCCCATCAGCGTGATTTTTGCTATCGTGCTGATGTACTTCACCGGCGTGACCATCAATATGATCTCCCTGTCCGGCCTTGCCGTGGCGGTGGGTATGCTGGTGGATAACTCCGTGGTGGTCATCGAGAATATTTACCGTCTACGTGCCAAGGGGGCCAACGTCATTCAGGCCGCCGTCTCCGGCGCAAGACAGGTGGCGGGGGCGGTGACGGCCTCCACGCTGACCACCGTCTGCGTGTTCCTGCCCATCGTGTTCGTCACGGGTATCACCAGGCAGCTGTTTACCGATCTGGCGCTTACCATGACCTATTCCCTGCTGGCAAGCCTGATCGTTTCCCTGACACTGGTGCCCGCCATGGCGTCGGGGATGCTGCGCAGGGAGCACGAGATCAAGCCGGGGCTTCTGGAAAAGCATCTGCTTCCCGCCTACCGCAAGGCGGTTAAGTGGTCGCTGGGGCATAAGGCCGTGGTTCTGATTGTTTCGGCAGCGCTGCTGGTGGTCACGGCGCTGGGAAGTCTTGCCAAGGGCTTCATCTTCATGCCGGACATGGATATGCCCAGCGTGAACGTTACCCTCACCATGCCCGAGGATGCGGATATGGCGGAGGCCGTCGCCCTCGCCGATCAGGTGCTGGACAGAATCGGGAAAATTGACGGAATTGAAACCGTGGGCGCGATGATGGGCAGCAGCACCTCCATGCTGAGCATGGGAAGCGGAGAATCCCACGACGTAACGGTTTATATCACTCTCGCCGACGACACGGCCAGCGGCGCGGCTGTCGGCAAGCAGATCGAGGAAGCCTGCGCAGATTTGCCCTGCGAGGTGACGACCTCTTCCGCCATGATGGATATGAGTATGCTCACCGGCAGCGGCGTTTCCGTGAACGTCTACTGCGACGACATGGACACCCTCCAGTCCGCCGCCGCACAGGTTGGCAAGGCGCTGGCAGACATCCCCGGTGTGGCGGAGGTTTCCGACGGATTGGAGGACGCTTCCCCTGCCCTCCACGTGGCCATCGACCGCAACGCCGCCATGAAGCACGGCCTGACCGTGGCGCAGATCTATATGGAGCTGGCTTCCGCCCTGACGGACAACGCCACCGCCGCCACGCTGGAGCTGGACGGCGTTTCCACGGACGTAATTATCGAAAAGCCCGAAGGGGCGGTGCTGGACGTGGATTCCCTGCGGGGTTACGTCTTTGAAGTCACCAAACAGGACGGTACGGTGGAGGAGGTTCCTCTGAGCGACTTTGCCGAAGTGCGGGAGACGTCCAGCCTTGGCTCCATCCACCGCCTCAACCAGAGGCGCTACCTCTCCGTCACCGCGACGCTGGAAGAAGGCTACAACGTCACCCTGATCACCGCCAAGGCACAGGATGTTGTGGGTGCTTTGGACTTGGGTGACGGCGTCAGCTATACGTTTACCGGCGAAAATGAGACGATCATGGAGGCCGTGCAGCAGCTGCTGTTGATGCTGGTTCTGGGCATCCTGCTTGTGTATCTCGTGATGGTCGCCCAGTTCCAGAGCCTGAAATCTCCCTTCATCGTCATGTTCACCATCCCGCTGGCCTTCACCGGCGGATTCATGGCGCTGCTGCTGTGCGGCATGGAGATTAGCGTCATTTCCCTCATCGGCTTCGTGATGCTCACCGGTATCATCGTTAACAACGGCATCGTGCTGGTGGACTACATCAACCAGCTCCGGCAGGACGGCATGGAGCGCCGTGCTGCCATTGAGGAAGCGGGCGTCACCAGAATGCGTCCCATCCTGATGACCACCATCACCACGGTGCTGGGTCTGGTGGACATGGCGGTACACAAGACCGCAGGCACGTCGCTGATGAAGCCCGTCGCGGTGGTGTGCATCGGCGGCCTCGTGTACGCAACGCTGATGACGCTGTTCGTGGTTCCCTGCATTTACGACACGCTGAACAAGAAGGAACTGCGCAGCGTCCGGGAGGAGGATCTGAAGCTGCTGGATCTGTAAGCGCATAAAAACTTTCACCCCCCGGCTTTTGCTGGGTGATCGTAAAACAGCGAATGGAGCGCATCAGTACAGATACGCTCCATTTCTCGTACCAACCGGGGCACCCCCTTGGCTCCCCCTTTAGGGGAGCTGTCACCGAAGGTGACTGAGAGGGCATTTATACCCTCTCCGTCCTCGCTGCGCTCAGCCGCCTCTTCCAAGGGGAGAGGCAAGGGAGCGGATTTCTTAAGATATGGGCAAATTCCCTTGCTTTTTCCCTCGCCGCATGGTAAAATGTTCTGACGAAACTGATAAAAGGGGGAGTTTGCTTGAAGCGTATCGGGATTGGGCTTTTTCTGTGCATATTGCTGATGGGCTTTTTTGTGCTGCCCGCGTCCGCCGAGAGCGCGGCCTCCCGGGTGGATACCTACTGCACCGTCAGCGCCGAGGGCGACTGTCAGGTGAATATGACCGTCACTTTGCGCATGGAGTATGTCACTACTGCCATGAGTTTCCCCCTGCCCGCCAACGCCACGGGCATTACCCTGAACGGCGCTTCCGTCTCCACCAGCAAGACATCCTCCGCGACCATGGTCGATATCAGCCGGGTAGTCAGCGGCATTACCGGGGAGATTCCCCTGAATTTCAGCTTTACACTCCCCAAGTCCGTGGGCGTTGTGACCGTTGACAAGGAGCGGAAGTTACAGCTGAGCGTCGAGCTGCTCAGCGGCTTTGAGTTCCCGGTGGAGCAGCTGAGCTTTGTCATCACCATGCCCCCGGGAAATATGCCCAACGCGCCGAAGTTCACCAGCATCTACCGTCAGGAGAGCATTGCCTCCGACCTGACCGTCACGGTGAGCAGCAACCAGATCATCGGCGCCAGCAAGACCATTCTGAACGACCACGAGGGCATCACCATGACCATGCTGGTGGATCAGAAAATGTTCCCCACTGTCAGCACCTACATCCGGGAGGGTAACCCGGAGATCAAATACATGCTGATCTGCGTGGGCCTCGCGCTGGTATACTGGCTGATTTTCCTGCGCACGAAGCCCATCGCCCACATCCGCAGCACGACCCCGCCCGAGGGCATTACCGCGGGCGAGCTGGGCTGCCGTCTGACCCTGTCCGGCGGCGATCTGACCATGATGGTGTTTACGTGGGCGCAGCTGGGCTACCTGCTCATCCAGACGGACAGCGGCGGAAAGGTGCTGCTGCACAAGCGCATGGACATGGGCAACGAGCGCAGCCTCTTTGAAAACAAGATTTTTGCACTTCTCTTCGGCAGCCGCCAGACGGTGGACGCCACCGGCTATCCCTACGCCAAGCTCAGCCGCAAGGTGTCGGCCATCGTTCCCAATGAGCGGAATATGTACCGGGGCGTCAGCGGGAATATGAAGATTTTCCGGGGACTTTGCTGCGGCGCCCAGATTTTCTGCGGCGTGTGCGTTGCCATGAATATGACCTCCGTCCGGGCGATCCAGATCCTGCTTTCCATCATTCTGGGGGCCTTTGGCGCGGTATCCGGGTGGCTGATTCAGGATATGGCCTACCGCACCCATCTGCGGGGCAAGCTGCCCATGCTGATCGGGGCAGTGTGTATTGCCCTATGGGTAGTGCTGGGGCTGCTGTGCGGGCAGGTCTGGATACCGCTGCTCAGCGCGATCAGCGAATTCCTGTTGGGTTATTTCGCCGCCTACGGCGGAAAACGCAGCGATCTGGGCAGCTACGCGGCGGCGCAGGTGCTGGGATTCCGGCGCTACGCAAAGAAACTTCCCACGGAGGACGTCAGCCGCCTGATGGCCAACGACCCGGATTATTTCTTCAATCTTGCGCCCTTTACGCTGGCGCTGGGGGTCATCAATCCCTTTGCCAGAGCCTTCGGTCATCGGAAGCTGGAGCGGTGCCCGTATCTGGTCACCCGCGCCCGGAACGTCCAGACGGCGGAGGAATGGGCAGGCATCCTGCTGGACACGGCCGACCGGATGGACGAAAAGCTCCGTCAGATGCAGATCGACCGGTGGATACCGGTCCGCCTGCGGCGGAGAAGGAAGTGAAAACCCACGGGTCATTGATTGGGTGTTCGCAATACAGTGAGTGGAGCGTATCGGTATCGATACGCTCCATTTCTCATGTCAACATGCGCTATGTAACGGGGAACAACCCCCTTGGCTCTCCCTCTGGGAGAGCTGTCATACTATTTCTCGATAAAATGGTTAACACCATTTTATCCTGCGAATTCTTCGC
>OIZW01001844.1_pt1 | contig 12023 bp, 9 predicted proteins | sample 1588581 | NCBI WGS metagenome assembly OIZW01 (sample SAMN03283266) | human gut metagenome | biome: human-associated habitat; material: feces | host: Homo sapiens | place: USA | collected 2013 | reverse complement strand
CATCTCCTCTATGAGAGGAGACTTTTCTTTTGGCTCCTCTACAGAGGAGCTGGCAGCCGTGAGGCTGACTGAGGAGTCACGGGCGAACCATGTTCGCCCCTACGGTGCGCCTTTCTAAGAACCACGGGTGACGGGCTGACCCGCCGCAAAAGTGACAAATTTTGCAGGAAAAACCGTGCAGCCTGCCCAAATGCGCTGTGGATAAGCTGTGGAAAACGAAAAAAAGCCGTAAAAATCAGAAAAAAGTTCGCCTTAGGGCTTGACAAACACGGTGGAATCCGCTATAATATATGGTAAATGGATTCGTGCGGACGGGGATTCCCGGTCTGTGCGGAGTTCCAAGGAATCTGTGGGACGGCGTTTTTGCCGTCTGAGCGAGAAAGGAGGTACTGTTTTGAAGAGAACATATCAGCCGAAGAAGATTCATCGGAAAAAGGTGCATGGCTTCCGCAAGAGAATGGCCACTGCGAACGGTAGAAAGGTTTTAGCTCGCAGAAGAGCAAGAGGCAGAGCAAGACTGAGCCACTGATCGAAGTCGGACCACAACGCCATTGGTTTGTGGTCTTTTGTTTTTTCGAGGAGCGTATCCTGGATTCGCCGTTGTGCCGATTGCGGAAAACTGACCGATACCGCCAAGGTGCAGGTCAGAGGATCCGCAGCCGGTGCGGCGTGATGCCGGGGTACGCTTTTGCTTTTCCCGAAAAGACAGCCGGGCAGACGGTTTTGTCCGGCTGAAAACCGAAAAAAGTTGGAGTATAAGCCATGGAAAAAACGGTGATTCTCAATCAAAACCGGGACTTCTTGCAGCTGTACCAGCGTGGGAAAAAGATCGCATCGCCGTATGTTATCATCTACCTGCGCAAGACCAGACGCAAGCATAACCGGCTGGGGATTACAGTGGGAAAAAAAGTGGGTTGTGCCGTAAAGCGCAGCCGGGCTCGCCGTATCATCCGCCAGGCATATCGTGAGACTGAGCATCTCATGCCGGTGGGCGTGGATATGGTGATCGTGGCGCTGCCGTCCATTACGGGCATACGCTCTACACAACTGCGTGACTATCTGGCAGGGAGCGGTGTGCGCCGCATCCGAAAGCTGGTGGAACCGCCGTCGGAAGGAGGAAAACCGAAATGAGGTACCTCGTGGCGGCGCTGATCCGCCTGTACCAGAAGGTTTCCCGACTGACTCCGGCTGTGTGCCGGTTTTATCCGACCTGTTCCTGTTATGCACAGACTGCAGTTCTGCGGTTTGGTGTGGTGCGGGGCGGCTTTCTCGCCCTGCGCCGTCTGCTGCGCTGTCACCCGTGGAATCCCGGCGGCATTGACTACGTTCCGGAATCTCTGGAACCGCCCCGGGCTGTTTTCGGGCGCTATGTGCGGACACTAAGACACAACAGAAAGGGTTAAAACAAAACTATGATGGATTTTTTATACGATCTGTGCGGAAAGCCTTTTGGCTGGATCATGCGCCTGATCTATGACTGGGTGGACAACTACGCATTTGCGATCCTGCTGTTCACCATTTTTACCAAGCTCATCCTGTTCCCCATCTCTTATAAGCAGCAGAAGAACTCCGCAAGAATGCAGCGGGTCAATCCGAAAATGGAAAAGCTGCGGCAGAAATATAAGGATGATCCGAAAAAGATGCAGGAAGAGCAGATGAAGCTCTACCAGGAAGAGAACGTGAACCCCGGCGCATCCTGTCTGCCGATGTTCCTGCAGTTCTTCATCCTGTTCGGCATTCTGGACGTTGTCTATAAGCCGCTGTCTTATATTCTGAAAATGAAAGACAGCGTGATCTCCAGCGCCTTTGAAGTGGTGCAGAAGATCAATCCGGAACTGGCAAAGCAGGGCACCAGCCTGCGGCGTGAGCTGACCATCCTGACTGCGCACCACTCCGATGCCAGTGCATTCCAGAGCGTGCTGGGAGACAACCTCTCGGCAAAGATCTCGGAATTCTACGACAAGTTCAGTCTGTTCGGCATCAACCTGGGCGAGATCCCGACCTGGCATCCGGACACCTGGAACGCCGCAGCCATCGGTCTGTTCATGATCCCGGTGCTGTCCGGCGCACTTCAGCTGGCGCTGACTATTTATATGCAGATCTCCCAGAAAAAGCGCAACCCCGGCGCACCGAACATGGGCTGTATGAACGTAATGCTCTACGCAATGCCCATCTTCTCCGTCTGGTTCGCTTTCCAGGTACCTGCCGGCGTTGGCTTCTACTGGGTATGCTCGTCCTTCTTCTCTCTGATCCAGAGCATCGGTCTGAACTGCTACTTCACACCGGCACGCATCGAAAAGATCTGCGAGCAGGAGACCAAGAAAAACGCCAAGAAGTATGCCAACGGCAAAAAGAGCTTTATGCAGCGCATGATGGATGCGCAGCAGGGCATGGATGTCCAGAACCAGCGTGAAAAATACGCCGAAGAGACCAAGGATATGTCCCGTTCAGAGCTGAACAAGTATAACCAGCAGGTGCTGAAAGAAGCACGCAAGCGGCTGGCAGAAAAGTACGGCGACACCTATGACGAAAACGAGAGCGACAAGGATTAAAGGGCTGCTGTGATGACGCCGGTGAAAGCGCCGTCCGCCCGAAAAAACCATTTCACAGGGAAACACCCTGTGATATCCCATGATTACGAAAGGGATGAATGAGAATGAAAGAGATTTTCACTGCAAAAAGCATCGAAGAGGCAAAGCATCTGGCGGCCGAAAAGTTCGGCGTTTCTGAGGACCAGATCGTTTACCGCATTCTGGAAGAGCCGAAAAAGGGACTCTTCGGCAAGATAAAGCGGGAGGCACAGGTAGAGGCAGTGTATGAAGAACCGGCAGCGGCTGCTGCGCCGGAGACCCCGGCAGCACCGGTTTCCCAGCCCGTACAGGAGGTAGTTTCTTCTGTAGAGGAGATCGTCATTGACAAGGATGACAATTCTCCCACACGTGGCATGGAGTCCGAGGCGATCGAGGATATCCTGACAGAGGAGAACATGACCCCCGGCCTGCTCCGTGCAAGACAGTATATTGCAGACATTTACGCAGCAATGGGCATTACTGTGACCATTACTACCATGCGCACCGCAAACGGCATCCGCATGGAACTGCGCAGCGACAATAAGAGCGGCACCATCATCGGCAGACGAGGCGAGACCCTGGATTCCATCCAGTATCTGGCATCGATCCTGGTGAACAAGGACAGCGAGGACTACTGCCGTCTGCTCCTGGACAGCAACGGCTATCGGGAAAAGCGCCGCAAGACCCTGGAACAGCTGGCAGAAAAGATCGCCCGGAGCGTACTGCGCAGCGGACGTTCCACCACGCTGGAGCCGATGAACCCCTATGAGCGCCGGATCATCCACAGCAAGATCTCCGAGATCGAGGGTGTGACCTCCAAGAGCGTGGGCGAAGATCCCTACCGGAAGGTAGTCGTATCCTCCACCACCGGCAGACGCAGCGGCGGAAACCGTGGCGGCAGAGGCGGTCAGAACCGTGGCGGCAAGCGTCCGTACCGGGAGAGAAAGCCGGAGGATTTCCAGCGCAAGAACCTGGATTCCATGAAGACCAGCTTTGAACGGGATTACAAAAAGCCGAAGCCGGAGGACGAACTGAACGCCGGACTCTACGGCAAGATCGAATTCTGAACAAGGTAAATCAGACAGATAAAACGGATTGTAGCAATGCAGTCCGTTTTGTTGTATGCGGCAGTGTGCGCCGGGATGGGTGTTTCATGTGAAACATGAGGATGCCGCATCTGTAGGGGCGAACATTGTTCGCCCGGGACTCCTCTGACTCCTCCGGCACTGCGTGCCACCTCCTCTCTTAGAGGTGATGCCCGACAGGGCAGAGGAGTTGTCTGCCCTTTTTGAAAAGAAAAACCACACCCCAAAAAATCCGCCGCAAGGAGAAATCACTATGTATACAATTGCAGCAATTGCAACCCCTCACGCTGCCGGCGGCATTTCTGTGATCCGGATCTCCGGTGACAGTGCCGTTTCCGTGGCACAGACCTGCTTTCGCAGCGTGACCGGAAAATCCTTATCCGAAATGCCCGGCTACACCTGCGCCTACGGCAAATTCTGCGACCCGTCCGGTGCGGAGCTGGATGACGGGATCGCCACCGTGTTCCGTGCGCCCCACAGCTATACCGGCGAGGACACCGTGGAGTTTTCCTGCCACGGCGGCATTTTTGTCACCCAGCAGCTGCTGGAATCGGTCTACGCCGCCGGCGCTGTCCCGGCAGAACCGGGCGAATTCACCAAACGGGCGTTTCTCGCCGGAAAAATGACACTCACCCAGGCAGAGGCGGTCATGGATGTGATCGGCGCAGCCGGAAAACGGGAGCTTTCCTTTGCCCATGCCCAGCAGAACGGCGCACTCTTTCACCGGGTGCAGCAGATCTCACAGGGCATCGTCAGCAGTCTGGGCGACCTGGCAGCCTGGGCAGACTACCCGGAGGACGAAGTCCCGGCAGTCACCCCGGAGGGACTCCATGCCGCACTGCAGCCTGTCTTGGAACAGCTGGACAGCACCCTTGCCACCTATGACTACGGGCGCATTCTCCAGTCGGGCGTGTCGGCAGTCATCGTGGGCAAACCCAACGTGGGAAAGTCCACCCTGTTCAACCTGCTGTCCGGCAGTCAGCGCAGTATTGTCACTGAAATTGCCGGCACGACACGTGACGTGGTGGAGGAACAGATCCGCCTGGGCAACGTGACCCTGCGGCTGTCCGACACTGCCGGACTGCGTGAGACCGAGGACGTGATCGAACAGATGGGCGTGAAAATCGCCGAGGAACGCCTGGCGCAGGCGGATCTGATTCTGGCGGTGTTTGACACCACCCGTCCGCTGGATGCAGACGACCGTCGAATGCTGGAACAGCTGCCGGACAAGCCGGTAATCGCCATTCTGAACAAGTCCGACCAGACCGCCTGTCTACATCCGGAAAGCCTGGAACAGCAGTTCTCCCGTGTCATCACCATGGCGGCAAGGGACGGCAGCGGTCTGGAACAGTTGCGCCAGGCGGTGGAAGAGCTGTTCTACCAGGCGGAAGTGACTCCGGAACTGGGCATCGTGGCAAACGCCCGGCAGAAACAGTGCCTGGAACGGGCGAGAGAGCAGGTAAAGCTTGCCCTGGATGCCCTGGATGCCGGCGAACTGCTGGACGCCGTGACCGTACTCCTGGAAGAGGCAGCCGATGCCCTGCTCACCCTCACCGGCGAGCGTGTCTCCGATGCCGTGGTGAACGACGTGTTCTCCCGGTTCTGCGTGGGAAAATAAAAGCGGTTGTTTCACGTGAAACATTTTGGATGGGGGATGTGCAACGAGAAGGCATACCCTTTTGCTGTCCTTGAAAAGGCATACCGTAGGGGCGAATATTGTTCGCCCGTGACTCTTTTGACTTCGACCGCACTGTGTGCCTTGTGCTGAGGTGGGGATTTTGCAAGTGTTAATATAGGCTCCCCTAACAGGGGAGCCAAATGAAAGTCTCCTCTCATAGAGGAGATGCCCGATAGGGCAGAGGAGTATTCAGTCCCCCTTGAAAAGGCGCCCGAAGGGTGTGCCTTGTGCTGGGATGTCAGCGTAGCTGACAGGGGGATTTACAAAGAGTTACTCTTCTTTTTTTCTTTGCTAAAAAGAAAAAAAGAAGCAAAAAAAGAAAAGCTTACCGCCTACCCTTACTTGAAACGGCAGTGTATCACACGACTGGCAGTGTGACTTCTGAGTCATGCCTGCAACTTTTCAATTAAAAGCCTTGAATTGGATTTTTCGAACAAAAATCCCCCGGAGGGGTAACAGGCAGCTTGTCTGCCGTAGCATTGCCTTTTTTGAACGTTGAATTGGGGCGAAAGGTCAGCGGCGACCCGCCGCTCGCCTACCCTTGTCCTGTGCGGCAATGTATCACACGACTGGCAGTGTGATTATGATAGATTTACATTTATACGCATTTACGCATTATATAAAACTGAGGTGATACCTATGGAATATTATCACATGGGAACTTATGATGTCGCCGTGGTCGGCGCAGGCCATGCCGGCGTGGAGGCTGCCCTTGCCTCTGCCCGTCTGGGCTGCCGCACGGTGCTGTTTACCATTTCTCTCGACCAGATCGCCAATATGCCCTGCAATCCGTCCATCGGCGGCACGGCAAAAGGCCATCTCGTCCGGGAGATCGACGCATTGGGCGGCGAAATGGGAAAGGCGGCAGACGCCTGCTTTCTCCAGAGCCGGATGCTGAACCGGGGCAAAGGTCCGGCTGTCCACAGCCTTCGGGTGCAGGCAGACCGTGTCCGCTATCACAACTACATGAAACAGGTCTGCGAAAAAACGCCACTCCTGGAGATCAAACAGGCGGAGATCGCTCAGATCCAGACCGAAAACGACAGAGTCACCGGTGTGGTCACATCCCTGGGCGCACAGTATGCCGTCTCGGCAGTGGTCATCGCCACCGGAACGTATCTGAACGGCAGAATTCACGTGGGACAGGTCTCCTATGAGAGCGGTCCCGATGCGGCACTGCCCAGCCGTCCCCTGGGAAAAAATCTCCAGGAGCTGGGACTGCGGATGCGCCGGTTCAAGACGGGAACGCCCTGCCGTGTGCATCGCCGCAGCATCGACTTTGACGCTATGGAGCGCCAGGACGGCGACGACCATATCGTGCCGTTTTCCTTCGGCTCTGACCCTGCCAAGATGCACAACCAGGTGTCCTGCTACATCACCTATACCAACGAGGAGACCCACCGCATCATCCGGGAAAATCTCCACCGTTCGCCCCTGTTTTCCGGACAGATCGAGGGCATCGGACCTCGCTACTGCCCGTCCATCGAGACGAAGATCGTCCGCTTTGCCGACAAATCCCGGCACCAGCTCTTCGTGGAACCCATGGGGCTGGAAACGGAAGAGTACTACCTCCAGGGAATGTCCTCGTCCCTGCCGGAGGATGTCCAGCTGGCATTTCTCCGTACCATCCGTGGGCTGGAACACGTGGAGATCATGCGCCCGGCTTATGCCATCGAATACGACTGCGTAGACCCCACGGAACTCCGGGCATCCCTGGAGAGCAAGAAGATCGCCGGGCTGTTCGGCGCAGGGCAGTTCAACGGCAGCTCCGGCTATGAAGAGGCTGCCGCCCAGGGTCTGGTTGCCGGCATCAATGCGGCGCTGGCTGTTCAGGGTAAGCCGGCGTTCGTCATGGACAGAGCCACTTCCTATATCGGCACACTGGTAGACGATCTGGTGACCAAGGGCTGCGAAGACCCGTACCGCATGATGACATCCCGGAGCGAATACCGGCTCATTCTGCGCCAGGACAACGCCGACCAGCGTTTGATGCCCCTGGGGCATGAGCTGGGGCTGGTTCCGGAGGAGCGCTATCAGCATATGCTGGAGAAATACCAGCTGGTGGCGCAGGAGAAAAAGCGGGTGCAGAAAACCAATCTTGCCCCGTCTCCGGAACTGAACGCTTTTCTGGAACAGCACGGCACATCCGGCATCACCACCGGCTGTAAGGTGGCAGATCTGATCCGCCGGCCGCAGCTGGGCTATGACTGCATTGCCCCGTTCGACACCGCACGCCCGGCACTGGATCCGGTCATCGGGGAGCAGGTGGAAATTCAGATCAAGTATGACGGCTATATCCCGAAACAGCTGGAACAGATCGAGCGGATGCGCAAGCTGGAAAACAAGCAGCTGCCGGAAGATCTGGACTATACCACCATTCGTGGACTGCGGCTGGAGGCAGCCGAAAAACTCAACGCCCACCGTCCCCAGAATCTGGGACAGGCGAGTCGTATCTCCGGCGTATCTCCGGCAGATATTTCCGTGCTGGTCGTGTGGGAAGCATCCAGGGAGGGTAACGCATGATGACATATGAGACGGCAAAGGCGCTGTTTTCCGGCGCAGGACTGACGCTGAGCGAAAGCCATTTCGCCCAGTTCCAGTGCTATCTGACAGAGCTGGTGGAAGTCAACCGGCACATGAATCTGACGGCGATCACCGAACCCGGCGAGGTCTGGGAAAAGCACTTTCTGGACAGCGCAATTCTGCTGCAAAAGGTGACACTGCCCCTGGGCGCATCCTGTATTGACGTAGGAACGGGCGCAGGCTTTCCCGGCATGGTGCTGGCAATTCTGAGACCGGACTTACAAATTACATTGCTGGACAGCCTGCAAAAGCGCATCGGCTTTCTGGAACAGACGGCGGCAAGGCTGGGACTGGCGAATGTGCGCTGCATTCACGCCAGAGCCGAGGACGGCGCACAGGACTCGGAACTCCGAGAGCAGTTCGATATGGCAACTGCCAGAGCCGTGGCAGCCATGCCGGTGCTGACAGAATACTGTCTGCCCTTCGTAAAGAACGGCGGTATTTTTGCCGCCATGAAAGGACCGTCCGAGACGGCGGCGCAGGCGGAAAATGCGGCAAAGCTGCTGGGCGGAGCGGTCGTCGGCGAAGAACAGTACACCCTGCCCACCGCCGGAGACCGCCGCATCATCCGCATCGAAAAGGTATCCGCCACCCCGAAAAAATACCCTCGCCGCAGCGATAAGATCAAGAAACAGCCGCTGGTGTGAGTTGACATAACGGAAATGGGTAACGCATCGTAGGGGCGAACATTGTTCGCCCGAGACTCCTCCGGCACTGCGTGCCACCTCTTCTGTAAAGGAGGCTTTGCAAAATGTCTCCTCTCATAGAGGTGATTCCCCACGGGGTGGGGAAATGTCACCGTAGGTGACAAAAGGGACCGCTCAGTACGAGATGCCCGACAGGGCAGAGGAGTATTCAGTCCCCCTTGAAAAGGGGGATGCCCGAAAGGGCAGGGGGATATATTATCCTAGATATTACACCAAAAACCCGTCCGGCAGAATCGCTCGTTACTCTCGCTGTCCGCCTTTGGCTTGCAAACGCCTTTGTTTGCCTTTTCCTGTACCTGCAATGCTGCTTTTCTGGATGTCTCTTGTGCAGGCGGTTGACGTAATTATTATGGCGCTTGCCACGCAAAATGTCTCCTCTCATAGAGGATATGCCCTGTCTTTTTTGAAAAGGTAAATTTGTAGGGGGCGATGCCCACATCGCCCCGTCTCCCTTTTTTGTAAGTTTACTCAAAAACTTCCTCTTCTTTTTTTCTTTGCTAAAAAGAAAAAAAGAAGCAAAAAAAGAAAAGCTATCGCCTATCCTTGTTTTGTGCGGCAATGTATGCCACGACTGGCAGTGTGACTTATGGATGACTCCTCCGGCACTTCGTGTCACCTCCTCTGTAAAGGAGGCTTTGCGAAATGTCTCCTCTTTTAGAGGAGATGCCCGACAGGGCAGAGGAGTTGTCCTGTCCAAGGAAACAATCGGTTCGATTTTCAGCCCGCCGCAATGTTTAAGCTTGCATTAAGCTTTCCCCGTTACAATAAATACTGGAAACCTACGCTTTCGAAAGGGTGATTACAATGAACATACTCGTGGTCGAGGATGAAGTCCAGCTGGCGGATACCCTGGCAGAAATCCTCAAACGCAACAAGTACAACGTGGACACCGTCTTTGACGGCGATGACGGTCTCGAATACGCCCGTACCGGTATCTATGACTGTATCCTCCTGGATATCATGCTCCCGGTTCGCAGCGGCACCGAGATTGTCCGTATCCTGCGGCAGGAAAAAAACGCCACGCCCATTATGCTGCTGACCGCAAAGTCTGAGGTGGAAGACAAGATCCACGGGCTGGACTGCGGCGCAGACGATTATCTCACAAAGCCTTTTTCCACCGGCGAACTCCTTGCCCGTATCCGGGCGCTGACCCGGCGGAAAGGCGAGGTGGAAGTGGACTGCCTGCATTTCGGGGAACTCCAGCTGAACCGCCAGACCTATGACCTCATCCAGGGCGACAGCCGGATGAAACTCAGTCTGAAGGAATATCAGATCATGGAAATGCTCCTCTCCAATCCGGGACAGATTCTGCCCAAAGAACGCTTTATCGAAAAGATCTGGGGCTATGAAAGCGACGTGGAATACAACAATATCGAGGTGTATATCTCCTTCCTGCGGAAAAAGCTGACCGCCATCCACTCCACCGTGCAGATCCGCACCGCCCGTGGCATCGGCTATTTCCTGGAGAAAAAAGCATGATCCGCCGGGTGCGCCGGCAGTTTATCTGTATCACGATGGCGATGCTCACCGCAGTGCTGCTGGTTCCGCTGATTGCCCTCAATGTGGTGACCGAGGCGATGAGCTATAACCAGACCCGAAACCTGCTGGAACAGATTGCCATTAGTGAGACCACCGTTCCCGAACTGCCGGATGATATGCCGCCGGACGGAAAACAGCCCCGGCAGTCCACGGATACTGCCACGGAGACCGGCACTTCCGCTGCGGAAACGACTGCGGAGACTACCACGGAAACCACAGCCACGGAGACCGCTGCCGCAGAGACAACGGCAAGAGCTACGGCTGCGCCTGCGGAACAGCCCAAAAATCCGGTGCAGACCCAGGCGCCGGCGGTGCAGTCTCCGGTACAGACTACCGCAGCGCCACGAACCACTGCCGCACCGCAGACACGGGCAACCACTGCGGCAAGAACCACCAGCCCACGGGCGGCAAAGCCTGCGGTGACCACTGCGCCGCCGCAGACAAAACCACCCCAGCAGACGACCTGGCACGCTCCCGACCCTGATCCCGATCCGCCGCCCTGGTGGGGACCGGACGAACCGGATCACCGCTGGGAAAACGAAGAGAACTATGCTGCCGCAAAGCAGGGGGTGTTCTATGCCGCACCGCTGGCGCAGCTGACCCAGTCTATGCCCATGCGCCAGGACGACCACGGCGAACCGCCGTTTCCGGATAAAAAGAGCGGCGTAGTCACCATCGACCATTTTCTGTGCTTTGCGAATTCCGACGGCACGCTGACCCGGCTGGACGGCACGGACAGCTATACAGAAGAGGACGCACAGACCCTGCTGGACTATGTGCTGCAAAAGGACAAGGCAGACGGCTGGTATGGGAATTTGCAGTATTTTCGCCGGGATTACGCCATGGGAACGCTGGTGGTGTTCTCCGATCGGAGCGCCGAACGGCTGCTGCTGCACAAGGTGCTGCTGGTGAGCATTCTGGTGTTCTTGCTGATGGAAGGCGTGGTGTTTGCGCTGACCATGATCCTGACGAAACGGGCGATGCGTCCCATGCAGGAGACCTTTGAGCGCCAGCGCCAGTTCATTTCCGATGCCGGACACGAGCTGAAAACGCCGCTCACCATCATCTCCGCCAACGTGGACATTCTCCATGACGAGATCGGGGAAAACAAGTGGCTCAGCTACATCCAGTCCCAGGCGGAGCGGATGCGTGTGCTGGTGGGGGAGATGATGAATCTGACCAAGCTGGAGATGGGAGACAAGCAGAAAGACTTCGTGGACTTTTCTCTCAGCGAGGCGGTTTCCGGCGCAGCGCTGCCCTTTGAAGGACAGGCGTTCGAGCAGGAAAAGCAGCTGGAACTGGACATCCAGGACGGCATCCGCTATCACGGCAACCCCGACCAGATCAAGCAGCTGGTGGGCATTTTCATGGACAATGCGCTGAAATACAGCGAGGAACACGGGCAGATCCGGGTGACATTGCAGCAGGCGCAGAACAAGAAGGTACTCAAGGTGTACAACACGGGAAAGGGCATTCCGGAGTCGGAAAAGGAAAAGATCTTCCAGCGGTTCTACCGGAGCGATGCGTCACGTTCCAGAGCGACCGGCGGCTACGGTCTGGGGCTGTCCATCGCCCAGAGCATCGCCGACGCCCATAAAATACGGATACAGGTGGAATCGGAATACGAACACTGGATCTGTTTTGTGCTGACGTTTTAGAAAAATGGTATTGCAATAGAAAATCCCTCTGTAAGCACAGAGGGATTTTTTCTGTCTGTTGGTGGGCAGATGAGAAAGAAGATGATGGATGCTCCGTGTAATATAGGCACACCCTTCGGGCGCCTTTTCAAGGGGGACTATCTTAAAAATTGGTTTGCTTGAAAGAACTTTACCGTAGGGGCGAACATTGTTCGCCCGAGACT
>OIZW01001842.1_pt1 | contig 12036 bp, 9 predicted proteins | sample 1588581 | NCBI WGS metagenome assembly OIZW01 (sample SAMN03283266) | human gut metagenome | biome: human-associated habitat; material: feces | host: Homo sapiens | place: USA | collected 2013 | reverse complement strand
AATCCCTTCAGGTCCACCAAAAATAAACCACCCGCAAGGGTGGATTTATTTTTGCTGCGCCCTGCCAACGCGCTGCCTCACTGTGCGTCCTGTTGCGCTTTGCCCTGCGCTGTGGTATACTACACATAGCTATACCCACATTGCCTTCATAAAGGAGGATTGCCTGTGTCTACAATGTTGGAGCGCCGCTACCGGCGGCAGCACCTGAACTGTGTGCGGCACATCACCCTGGACCCCAAGGGCCGGGGCGTGGTGCGTATCCACATGATCCCACCCCGTGAGGACGCGGAAAACGCGCCCTTTCTGCTGCTGCTCAACGGCAGCAAGCTGGTGCCCCTGAACCTGAGCTGGGCCATCCTGCTCTCCTGCTTCATGGACCGGCTGGAGCCCTTCGCCGGGCTGGAGATCACTGAGAGCGACTGGAGCGCCATGGCCGCCGGCGCGGTGGCCCGGACCCATAAGGTCTACCCCTTCACGCCCAAGGAGCGTCTGGCGGAGGACCTGCAAATCATGATAGAGTCCCTGGTGGCCATCGCCCGGGGGCAGGCGCCGGAGGCGGAGGTTGCGCCGCTGACGCTGGGCGAGTACGCCCCCGAGATGACCGCACCCCACCGTATGGACCTGATGGTCAGCGCCATGACCCGTGACGGCGCGTGGCACTGCAACCAGAAGTGTCTGCACTGCTATGCGGCGGGACAGCCCCTGTCCGACACACCGGAGCTGACCACCGCCCAGTGGAAGGAGGTCTTGGATCGGCTGCGCGCGGCAAATATACCCCAGGTGACGTTCACCGGCGGCGAGCCCACCCTGCGCGCCGATCTGGTGGAGCTGGTGGATGCCGCCCAGTGGTTCGTCACCCGGCTGAACACCAACGGCCGCCTGCTGACGCCCATGCTGTGCCAAAAGCTGTATGACGCCAGCCTGGACAGTGTGCAGGTGACGCTCTACAGCCATGATAAGGACATTCACAACGCCTTGGTGGGTGCCGACGGCTTTGATGACACCGTGGCGGGCATCCGTGCCGCTGTGGCGGCGGGGCTGTCCGTGTCCGTGAACACGCCCCTGTGTAGCCTGAATACCGCCTATGACGAGATGCTGCGCTTCGTCCACGGTCTGGGCGTCCGCTATGTGACCTGCTCCGGGCTGATCCCCTCCGGCGGCGCGGTAGGCGACGAGAGCCGCGCCACGGCGCTGACCGAGCAGCAGCTCACCGACGTACTGACAAAGGCCGTGGCGGTGACGGAGGAGCTGGAAATGGAACTGGATTTCACCAGCCCCGGCTGGCTGAAGGAGGAGACGCTGCGAGCCCTGGGCCTGACCCTGGTGCCCAGCTGCGGCGCCTGCCTCAGCAATATGGCCATCGCCCCGGACGGCGGCGTGATCCCCTGCCAGAGCTGGCTCAGCAGCCAGCCCCTGGGGAACATCCTCGCCGACGACTGGGACAAGATCTGGCAGAGTGAGCGCTGCGCGGCCATCCGGGCCAGGAGCGCCAAAATGGAGCAGCTGTGCCAACTGTGTGAAAGCAACCGGGAGGAGGGCACCCTATGCTGAAGAAACTGCACGTTCTGCTGCTTGTCTTACTGGCGGCGGTTTGCTTTACCGCCACCGCATGGGCGGATTACGACTACATCGAGCAGTACGGCGTTATGGTGACGCCCAACACGGCGGACGGGAGCTTGCTCATCACCGTGAAGCTGGAGTGGACGCCGCTGGAGGAGCTGCCCTACGGGCAGGAGCTGAAAATAGGCGTGCCCAACGGCTCCATCCGGGACGTGGCGGCACTGACGGACAACATCGAGCGGTTGGACTTCGACAACAGCTATATGTATGTCTATCTTGACCGCGCCTACGAGGCGAACGAGACGTTTTCCTTCGCCTACTCGTGGGTGCAGGAGTATATGTATCAGCTCAGCACCAACGGCGTCATCGAGGACTACGATAACATTCACTACGACTATGTGAACTACGACTACACCGCCGGGTGGTTCGACGAGGCAAGGATCGGGCAGATGGTGCTGGTTTGGAACGACCCGGCCGGGCTTACCGGCCAGCTGGAGAGCACCGGCACCGCGTCGGCGGAGTTCGTCCGGAGCGAGGACAAGCTGATCTGCACCGCCTCCGATCTGGGCTACGGCTACAAGATGAACGTGCAGGTGCGCTACACCGACTGGCCCACCCAGCTGGCGGAGGAATACAGCGCCGACAATCTCCCCTCCGACTACGACCCCTATGTGTATGTGCCGTGCGAGCATTTTGAGGACGACACCGGTGCGGAGATCGTGGGCATGGTCATCATGGTATTCGTGGTGATATTCCTGATAGCGCTGATCTCCGCCGCCCGCAGGGGCGACGGCTACGCCGGCGGCTTCGGCACGCGGTACGTGTTCGTCAACCACCTGTGGTACCCCGCCGGGCCGGACGGCAGGCCCCGTCCCGGCAGCGTGGGCACCAAAACAAAGCCCAGACCGCCCAGAAGAGGTGGTGGCGGCTTCGGCGGCGGAAGCCGGGGCGGCGGATTTGGCGGCGGTGGATTTGGCGGAGGCAGCCACTGTGCCTGCGCCAGCAGCTGCGCCTGTGCGTGCGCCTGTGCCTGTGCCGGCGGCGGGCGCGCCGGCTGCTCGGCCAAGAACCTCTACGGCGTGGGCCTGGACGAGACACTGTCCGAAAAGCTCTGATACAAAAAACATCCCCCAACCGGGGGATGTTTTTTTGCTTACGAGTATTGGAAACCTCTGCCCGGCTCCTTGAACTCCGCCACACGTTTGTTAAAGCTGGCGAAGGCCGCGTCCTCGAAGGCCAGGGTGTCCTCGGCGCCCATCTGCCGCAGCAGCCACTTGCACAGCGGAGGATTTAGAACCAGCAGCGGACCGATCAGTGCCGTGGCGTACAGCCCGCCCCGGCGGAAGCCCTCCGGCTTCGACTCCGGCGTGCGGCCCACGCCCCGCACGGTGTCAAACCAGCCCTCCGCCTCCGCTGCGTCGTAGTGGAAGCCGAACAGGCTCTTGAAGCCGACGACCTCCATACCGTCAAAGGTGCCCAGGAAGAAGCTGTTGTGCCGCTTCATCATGGTGTACTTCACCCGCCCAGGCAGAATGCCCAGTCCCTGTATGGTGTCGGCGCTGTCGCTTTCTATGGCGGCGGAAAACACGTCCGGCGCGTTGCCGGTCAGCAGGATCAGCTGTCCCGCGTCCGCCTTTTCGGCGATGTCCGCGGCATAGGGCCGCAGGGCGTCCGCCGCCAGACGCAGCCCCTGTTCTGTGGTACTGCCCATATAGACCAGCGCCACATCCTCCGTGAGGAACCGGGGGCTGCTGTGCAGGTCCGTCTCTATGATCTCCAGCGCCGGGCAGCAGCGCTTCAGATAGTAGATGTTCTGCAGATCGCCGTACAGGTTGCAGACCTCCGGAAACAGAATTTCCGCCTTCATTGCGCGCCCTCCTTTGCCAGCAGCTTTTCCTTCAGCTTTTCCCTGACCCGGAAGGCCAGGGGCGTGCCGTCCACGCCGTAGAGCAGATACACGTCGTCGCCGGGGGTCAGCGGCAGCAGCTCCAGGGCGGCGAACTCGTCCTCGGCCAGTCGTATCTTCTGCCGGGGGATGCCCGCCAGCAGCAGCCGCAGCTGGTAGTCATAGGCCCGCGGCCCGGCGCAGACCAGGCACGTCACATCGTCACTGTTCAGGAATTCAAAATCCGTGTCGTACATCCAGCTGGGGTTCTCCGACCAGTTTTTGGCCACGCCCAGGCAGTTCATCATCAGCAGCAGCTCCTTCTTCCCCGGCTTGGACCGGATATAGTCGAAGTTGCGGGAGCAGGCCAGAGCGTTCTTGTCCTTGGACATCTGCATAATGACCTTCACGCCGCCGATCTCCTCCTCGGACAGCCGGCTGGCGGGGATCTTCACCTCCGCCATGCGGCGGGCGATGGTGCCGTGGTCATAGCCCAGCTGCCGCAGGGCGGAGATGACCGTCACCATGTTGTAGATGTTGTGCAGGCTGTCGGTGATGAGGGTGTACGGGTACTCCTGCCCCGCCTCCCGTATGCACATGGTGTGGGCGGCGGTGTCCACCTTTGTGGCCAGATAGTCGCAGTCGGGGGAGTGGAAACCGCAGCTCTCGCACACGGCCCGGCCGATGTGGTGGTAGCGGCGGTATTCATACCGCAGCTTCCCGGCGCATCGGGGGCAGATACGCATATCGTCCAGCAGGTTCTCGCACGCCGTCACGTCGGTGGGCAGCCGGTCGATGCCGAAATACACCCGCTGGTTCTCCAGCGCCACAGTGCAGGAGATCAGGTCGTCGGCGTTGAGGATCAGCTTGCTTTCCTTAGGCAGGGACCGGGTCAGAATGTCCGCGATGTAGCCCGGATGGGCGTTCCGCATGATGGAGTCCCGGAACAGGTTGGTGATGACGATGTGCTCCGGCTTCACATAGGGATAGATCCTGGGCGCGGAGCGCTCGTCGATCTCCAGGATCGCCAGGTCGTACTCCGGCCTGATCCGGCCCAGCAGGCCGCAGCCCTTCAGCAGCGCCGTGCTGACGCCGGAGATGATGTTGCTGCCCGCCCGGTTGCTGAGTACGGTCTTGCCCTCGGCGGTGAGCACGTCGTTCAGCATATTGGCCACGGTGGTCTTGCCGTTGGTGCCGGTGACGGCTATGATGTGCTCCGGCTTGCCGATATACTTCAAAAAGTCCGGACACAGCTTCACCGCCAGACTGCCGGGGAAGTCCGTGCCGTTGTGGCGGGTGATCTTCAGCGCCGGGATGGACAGCTTTGCCATCCACAGCGCAAACAGGAACCGCAGTTTACCCATTGTCATTCCTCCAGAGCGATGGCGCGGCAGGAGCAGCCATCGGCATTCTCAAATTTCAGGGGCAGCGTAACGAATGTGAAGCGCCTGCCCAGCAGCTTGTCCAGCCCCTTGAGGTTCTCGGTGTTCACAAAGTCCGCGCCCAGCAGTGTCATGTGGTTGGGGAAATCCACGCTGTCGCAGGGGTCCAGCGAGATGGTGTCCTCGCCCACGCCCTTCAGCGGCAGACCGGCCAGATATGCCGCCGCCTCCGCCGTCAGGCAGGGAAAGCCCTCATAGTAGCCCGGCGTGCCCCACTTCTTGTCCCAGCCGGTGCAGAACAGCACGAAGTCCGCGCCGTTCAGGTCATAGCTCTGCAGCAGGGACAGAGTAATGGCGCGCTGCCCCCGGCAGTCCACTGCCACGGCGGGACCGGCGAACTTCGCCGCGTCATAGCAGTCCAGCGCCGTACCGTCACGGAGCATATGGGCCGGGGCGTCCATGTGGGTGCCGGTATGGGAGAACATATGCAGCAGCGTCTCCCGGTAGCCGCACTGGTCGATCGTGCAGGCGGTGGTCAGCCGGGGCTGCTCCGTGCCGGGATACACCGGCATATCGTTCCGTATGGTGTGGGTCAGCTCATGTGCCGTCATGCGTCCGCCTCCTTGTCGTGTGTCTGCAGCCAGATCAGCAGCGCCGCCACATCCGCCGGTGACACGCCGGATACCCGCCCGGCCTGCCCCACGTTCAGGGGCCGCAGCGCGCTGAGCTTCTCCCGCGCCTCCAGCCGCAGACCCTGGATATGGTCGTAATCCGTATCCGGCGGCAGCTTCCGGCGCTCCAGCTTCTCAAACTCCGCCACCTGCCGCTGCTGCCGCTGGATATAGCCATCATATTTCACGGTGATCTCCACCTGCTCCCGCACCTCCGTGGGCAGGTCGGGTCGATTTGTGTCGAATTCTGTCAGGTCCGCGTAGGTCAGCTGGGGCCGCCGCAGCAGATCGATCAGGCGGCAGCCGCTGTCCACGGCGGCGGTGCCCCGTTCTGCCAGCAGGGCGTTCAACTCCGGCGTGCCGGGTATGCCCGTGCGCTCCAGCCGCCGTATCTCCTTTGCCACGGCTTCGTACTTGGCCTCCACCGCCGCCAGCCGTTCATCGCTAACCAGCCCCAGCTCGTGCCCGATAGGGCACAGCCGTGCGTCGGCGTTGTCCTGCCGCAGCAGCAGCCGGTATTCCGACCGGCTGGTCATCATGCGGTACGGCTCCTCGGTGCCCTTGGTCACCAGGTCATCGATCAGCGTGCCGATATAGCTCTCGCTCCGCTTGAGCACCAGCGGCTCCCGACCCTGCAGCTTCAGCGCCGCGTTCACGCCGGCCACAAAGCCCTGCACCGCCGCCTCCTCGTAGCCGGAGGAGCCGTTGAACTGCCCCGCGCCGTACAGGCCGGGCACCGCCTTTACCTCCAGCGTGGGCAGCAGCGCCAGCGGGTCGATGCAGTCGTACTCAATGGCGTAGGCCGGCCGCATCATCACCGCCTGCTCCAGCCCCGGCACCGTGTGCAGCATCTCCAGCTGCACCTCCTCCGGCATGGAGGACGAAAAGCCCTGCACATACAGCTCCTCGGTGTCCAGCCCCATAGGCTCGATAAACAGCTGGTGCCGGGGCTTGTCCGCAAAGCGCACCACCTTCGTCTCGATGGACGGGCAGTACCGGGGGCCAATGCCTTCGATGACTCCGGAATAGATGGGGCTGCGGTCCAGATTTTCCCGTATGATCCGGTGCGTCTCCTCGTTGGTGTAGGTCAGATAGCACACCGCCCGGTTTTCCGGTACGTCCTTTGTCTCAAAGCTGAAAGGCAGCGGATCCGGGTCGCCCTCCTGCAGCTCCATTTTGCTGAAGTCCACGCTGCCCCGGTGTATCCGCGGCGGCGTGCCGGTCTTGAACCGCCGCAGGGGCAGCCCCAGTGCCCGCAGGCTGTCCGTCAGGGCGTTGGCCGGGTGCAGGCCGTCCGGCCCGGAGGACTCGATGCACTCGCCCACGATGGTCTGCCCGGTCAGATACGTGCCCGTGCACAGAATGACCGCCCGGGCGCCCAGCACCGCGCCGGTGCGGAGCACCACAGCGGAGGCATGGCCGTTCCCGTCGCAGCGTATCTCCGTCACCTCCGCCTGCCGCAGCGTCAGCCCCGGCTGCAATTCCAGCGTGTGCTTCATCACCTGCTGGTATTTCCGCCGGTCCGCCTGAGCCCGCAGGGACCACACGGCGGGACCCTTGCCCCGGTTCAGCATTCGGTACTGGATGCAGGCCCTGTCCGCCGCCCGGGCCATCTCGCCCCCCAGTGCGTCCAGCTCCCGGACCAGATGGCCCTTGCCGGTGCCGCCGATGGCCGGGTTGCAGGGCATATTCCCCACCGCGTCAAGGCTCACCGTCAGGCAGACGGTCTTCATGCCCATCCGGGCCGCCGCCAGGGCGGCCTCGATGCCCGCGTGCCCCGCGCCGATGACGGCCACATCATAGTCGCCGCCGTGAAACTCTCTCATCAGGTGCTCACCTCACCACATAAGACTGCTTGAACACTTTATTATACTATACAGCACACAACAGCGCAAGAGTGTTACACAGAAATAACCTATGGGTATTGTGCAATGTGCAATAAAAGTTTACAAAAGCTTTATACATAATATCCAATTTTGCGCTTGTTATCCGGGCTGCCGCGGCATATAATAACACTGTAAAACGGAAGAAAGGAGCGTGATATCACCATGACGACAACTTGGATCTGGGGTGACCTGGATGACATGATCTTTGCCGACAGCGACTGGGAAGTGAGCCAGCGGTAAGGCATACCGATGAGGAAACCACGCGAAAGCGTGGTGATTTGCTTTTTTATGGGTGTTTTTCGACAGAAAACGCCTCCTGCACATAGATCGCAAAGCCTGATCCCCGCGCAGCAAAGATGAAAAGAGACGGCCAACGCCGTCTCTTATTTGTTATTTTCGGTTGCTCTTAATGAGATATTCGTGATACCTTAACGATATTTTAGCGTTACCTTAGCGATAATGTATGTTATAATAACGTCATCAAAAGGAGGGGAGGGCGGCTATGACCGGTAAACAAGCCCGCCGGAGACAGCTGCTGCGGACCATTGGTCTGCACTTTTCCGGCATGGATGTGCTGAAAGCACTGGGACTCTACCTGGCAGCCGTTATGTGCTGTCTGCTGCTGCGCAGCTTCGATATGCACAACGACACCAGCTATGTAGCCATGATCTTTCTGCTGGATGTGTTCCTTACCGCCTACTGGACGGACGGCTATCTGCTGGGCATCATCATGGCGGTGGTGGGGATGTTCAGCGTGGACATCATCTTTACCTACCCCTTCTGGCATATCAGCTTTACGCTGACGGGCTTTCCGCTGACGTTCCTGGTGATGATGACCATCTCCATCCTGACCGCCACCGTTACCAGCCGGGCCAAGCAGACCGAGCAGGTGCGCCGGGAGGCCGACCGCGAAAAGATGTATGCCGACCTGCTGCGCGCCGTGTCTCACGACATCCGCACGCCGTTGACCGGCATCGTGGGCGCCACCAACGTTCTGCTGGAGCAGGACGGCGGACTGACGCAGGAGCAGCGCCAGCAGCTGCTGCGATCCACCAACGAGGACGCCCAGTGGCTCATCCGCATTGTAGAGAATTTGCTGTCCATCACACGCATAAGCTCTGAGGAGGCTAAGGTCAAGAAAGAGCCGGAGCCGGCGGAGGAGGTCATCGAGTCCGCCGTGGCCAAGACCCACAAGCACTACCCGGAGGTGGATATCCGTGTCCATCTGCCGGATGAACTGATGATGGTGCCCATGGATCCCCTGCTGATGGAGCAGGTACTGGTGAACCTGATGGAGAACGCCGTTATCCACGGCGAGACCCACCATATCGACGTGACCCTGTCCAGCGAGGGCAACTGCGCGGTGTTCACCGTGGCCGACGATGGCCGCGGCATTCCCCAGCACCTGCTGCCCCGGCTGTTCGACGGCTCCGCCCGCAGCGACCGCAGCAGTGACGGCAAGCGCAGCATGGGCATCGGTCTGTCCGTGTGCCGCACCATTGTGCTGGCCCACGGCGGCGTGATACGGGGAGACAACAGACAGGAGGGCGGCGCGGTATTTACCGTGACCCTGCCCATGAAAGGAGAAAACGATGAAGATTAAAGACAAAGTCCTGATCGTGGAGGATGAGCAGTCCATCAGCAACTTTATCTCCATGATCCTCACCGCCAACGGCTTCGACACCATCATTGTCCGCACCGGCGAGGAGGCCCTGACCATGATCGCCTCCCATTGCCCGGACATGATCGTCCTGGACCTGGGCCTGCCCGACATGGACGGCATGGAGGTGCTGAAATCTGTCCGCAAGTGGTCCAATCTGCCGGTGGTGGTGGTTTCTGCCCGCAACCACGAGCACGACAAGGTAGAGGCCCTGGATTACGGCGCCGACGACTATCTGGTCAAGCCCTTCGGCACCTCCGAACTGCTGGCCCGCATCCGCACCGCCATCCGCCACACCCGCACCACCCTTTCCAACACCCAGATCGCCCAGTCCGGCAAGTTCGTCACCGGCGATCTGACCATCGACTATGATAAGCACCAGGTGCTGATGAACGGCGAGAACGCCGGATTGACCGTCAATGAGTACAAGATCGTGGCCCTGCTGGGCAAGTACGCCGGCAAGGTCCTGACCTACGACTTCATTATCCGGGAGCTGTGGGGGCCCAAGGCCAAGACCGACAATCAGATCCTCCGGGTAAATATGGCCAACATCCGCCGCAAGATCGAGCCTACCCCCGGCAACCCCCAGTATATTTTCACCGAGGTGGGTGTCGGCTACCGTATGCGCGAGGGAGACTGATACATACCGAGAAGAAAAGACCGCCTGCGGGCGGTCTTTTTCATATGCGGGGCGTTTCTTTTGGAGAAAATATCTGCCGACACGAACCGACGCTTTACGGAAATTTTATAATGAACGGATAAAGAAAAACCGCATTTCCGCTGTCACCGTGTTAAGAAACGCCTGCCTGTATTTACAGGGCGGTTTTTTCGCAGTAAGATACAAACACGCCCGCCGCGGCGCGGCGGGGGAAACTTGTAAGGAGAGAAAACAATGGAAGAAAGAAAAGGCTTTGGATCCAATTTCGGATTCCTGATGGCCGCGGTCGGCTCGGCGGTCGGCCTGGGCAACATCTGGGGCTTCCCCAATAAGATGGGCGCCTGCGGCGGCTTCACGTTCCTCATCATTTACCTCATTTTGGCTGTTTGCTGCGGCTTCATCGTCATGGTGGGCGAGCTGGCCATTGGTCGTAAGACAGGCAAGGGCGCTGTGGCAGCATATAAGGCCCTTAGCAAGAAGTTCAGCTGGATGGGCTGGATGGGCATCCTGTCCGCGTTCTTCATCCTGTTCTTCTACTGCGCACTGGGCGGCTACTGCATTAAGTATGTGGTGCTCAATGTAGGCGACCTGTTCGGCGCGGGCTTTGGCGCCAGTGCCATCGCCGCCGCGTCGGCGGACGCGGCCAGCGCCTCTCTGGGCGACGCGGTGTTCGGCGCTTTCATGTCCAGCACCACCGAGGCCATTATCTATGGCTTGATTTTCGTGGTGCTGACTATGCTTATCGTTCTCGGCGGCGTCGGCGGCGGCATCGAGAAGGTCTGCTCCGTGGGTATGCCTGCCCTGTTCGTGGCTCTGCTGATCTGCATCATCCGCGCCTGCACCCTGGACGGTGTGGACACCACCGTGCAGGTGCTCCAGGCGGACGGCTCCCTGGTGGAGCACGTGATCCACGGCAGCGCCCTGGATGGCCTGAAGTACATGTTTGCCCCCGGCTGGGCTACTGAAAATGGATACTATGTTCCCGCCTCCGCCGTCATCGATGGTGTGAAAATGTCCGCGGTGGAGATCAACGGCGTCATGCAGCGCATCGTGACCTTCAAGCAGGAGACACCCGACGTCCTGACCGTGCTGGCTACCGCCGGCGGCCAGATGTTCTTCTCCCTGTCCCTGGGTATGGGCGCCATGATCACCTACGGCTCCTATCTGCAGAAGAAGGAGAACATCCAGAAGAACGCGCTGCTGATCGTGGTCATGGATACGATGGTGGCTCTGATGGCCGGCCTGTGCGTGCTGCCCGGTCGCTTCGCTCTGGATCCCTCCGGCGCAGTGGGTGGCCCGTCCCTGCTGTTCGTCACCATGCAGAACGTGTTTAGCCGCATGGGCGGCCTCGGCCCCATCTTCGGCATCCTGTTCTATCTGCTGGTGGTCTTTGCCGCTATCTCCTCCTCTATCTCCCTGCTGGAGGTCATCGTGGCTCACTTTGTGGATAAGGCCCGCGACGAGGGCAAGGGTGACAAGCGCAAGAGCTATACCCTCATCGCCGCCGCATGTGTGGGTCTGGGCTGCATCCTGGTCTGCGCTGACCGTCTGGGTGCCAGCAGCTTCTCGCCTGCGGAATTGCTGAACATTGCAAATCCCAAGACCTGGGCTGCCGACTGGCTGGACTTCTGGGATGCGCTGTCCGAGGGTGTTATGATGCCGCTGGGCGCGCTGCTGATGTCTCTGATGATCGGCTGGGAGATCGGCCCCGAGTTCGTCAAGGAAGAGACGGAGCAGTCCGGTCATGCCATGGGCAGCTACGGCTTCTTCAGGGTCTGCGTCAAGTTCATCACGCCGCTGATCATGGTCCTCATCCTGTACGGTCAGATAAAGGAATTCTTCCTGTAAAGTCTCTTGACGAATTGTTAATAAACAAACTCTTACTTAACAGAGGGGACGCCGGTGCCGCCGCACCGGCGTCTCTTTTTGCGTCCGCGGACCCGGAAAGACTTGTGCCGCCTGCCGTAAAAAGCACACGATGCTGTGTTTGCCGCCCGGTTTCTCTTGTAAAAACGACGAAAACGGAGTTCACAATTTGTTAAAATAATGGAATATGACGTTAAGAACTTGACAATATCTTGGCGTGACGGTATGATACAGGAGGTTGGCGGGGCAGATACGCTGTTTCGCCGGCTGATGGTATTCACCACCAATTTGTGAGGAGGTAAATCACACACATGGAAAAGAAAAGCACTAAAATAGCGTATTTCGTAGCGCTGGGTGTTTTCATTGTCCTGCTGGTCGTCCTGGGCCTGCAGTTCAAGGGCAAGGAAAACCCCGTCTTCGTCGGCGACGGCGCGTTCTACACCACCGGCGACGGCGTGTTCCTGGATG
>OIZW01001826.1_pt1 | contig 12092 bp, 16 predicted proteins | sample 1588581 | NCBI WGS metagenome assembly OIZW01 (sample SAMN03283266) | human gut metagenome | biome: human-associated habitat; material: feces | host: Homo sapiens | place: USA | collected 2013 | reverse complement strand
TGCGGAGGGAGTGGATTGAAATGTGAACATTAGTAAAATGTTTTGAAAACAACGAGTCTCCCTCCATGCGGAGGGAGTGGATTGAAATGAATTCCCGTTCACCAACCCACCGCCGGGGCTGGGTCTCCCTCCATGCGGAGGGAGTGGATTGAAATAACTGGTTTGATGTTGGTTCCCAGTTCGCTGGGGTCTCCCTCCATGCGGAGGGAGTGGATTGAAATATATATAATTATAATATATTATAGTCATATATACGTCTCCCTCCATGCGGAGGGAGTGGATTGAAATGCCCATTATGGGGAACGTGGTGAAAGTCTCCGGATGTCTCCCTCCATGCGGAGGGAGTGGATTGAAATGGTCTGACATCAGCCGAAGCCCTTGACTACGTGGGTCTCCCTCCATGCGGAGGGAGTGGATTGAAATATCAATCCTTACACGGAGGAAAAAACTGTCATTGTCTCCCTCCATGCGGAGGGAGTGGATTGAAATTTCCACACTTAATGTCAGCAATCAGACCACACGCGTCTCCCTCCATGCGGAGGGAGTGGATTGAAATGTTCAGATCGACGTTTCCGGAAATGCCGTATACCGTCTCCCTCCATGCGGAGGGAGTGGATTGAAATTTGCATCTAAGTCCAACCTGGATTCCTCGCTATGTCTCCCTCCATGCGGAGGGAGTGGATTGAAATTGGTTCTATGAAAAAACAGTAGTACGACACTTAGGTCTCCCTCCATGCGGAGGGAGTGGATTGAAATTTCGTGCCTGTCAAAACCTGGTTTTTGAAAATGCGTCTCCCTCCATGCGGAGGGAGTGGATTGAAATAGCATGTGTCCTCCTTTATAGCGTGTAGTTGATTGGTCTCCCTCCATGCGGAGGGAGTGGATTGAAATATATTTCACGCCGCCGCTGTCGTCGGAACTCTATGTCTCCCTCCATGCGGAGGGAGTGGATTGAAATTCCTTAGCACTGACCAAACGCTTGAAATGGTGAACGTCTCCCTCCATGCGGAGGGAGTGGATTGAAATTTTCGAGGATATGTGAAAACGAACGGAAAAGTAGCGTCTCCCTCCATGCGGAGGGAGTGGATTGAAATTTGCTTTTCTCCGCCGTGCGATCCAGGAAGAGGCTGTCTCCCTCCATGCGGAGGGAGTGGATTGAAATAATTGATGCACTGCCGCAGATCATTCAAGCGCTTGTCTCCCTCCATGCGGAGGGAGTGGATTGAAATCCGAATGGGATTTTACAGCTGGACGAAAGAAAACGGTCTCCCTCCATGCGGAGGGAGTGGATTGAAATACCATGGGCGTATTGGAATGGCAATTACGCAGTGTCTCCCTCCATGCGGAGGGAGTGGATTGAAATTGATTATCAAAATCAAACATGGGATTCTCATGGTAGTCTCCCTCCATGCGGAGGGAGTGGATTGAAATTTATCAAAATCATCCCATTGCAATCCAAGCAATGTCGTCTCCCTCCATGCGGAGGGAGTGGATTGAAATGATGAAATAAAAACATAATCCTTATCTTCACCAAGTCTCCCTCCATGCGGAGGGAGTGGATTGAAATAATTTTTCTTCAAGGTTTAATAGAATTGAATCGGCGTCTCCCTCCATGCGGAGGGAGTGGATTGAAATGGTAATAAAGCGTTTTCTTGCTGCATCAAGCTTGCGTCTCCCTCCATGCGGAGGGAGTGGATTGAAATAAAAAAACTGAAAAAGTGCTGTATGAATATCCGGGTCTCCCTCCATGCGGAGGGAGTGGATTGAAATAACTTTAATTAAGCTTATGGATTCTGCAAAATTGTCTCCCTCCATGCGGAGGGAGTGGATTGAAATGTTTTTACTTCGATATAATAGAAAGGTGGCGAGTCTCCCTCCATGCGGAGGGAGTGGATTGAAATATCAAATGCAATGAGAATGAAAAAGATTTTGCTGGTCTCCCTCCATGCGGAGGGAGTGGATTGAAATACTGTCATCATCAATATTTGGGATAGAATCCCCTAGTCTCCCTCCATGCGGAGGGAGTGGATTGAAATATATCTGATAATGATTCTGTGATATAAAATTCTTCGTCTCCCTCCATGCGGAGGGAGTGGATTGAAATGTACTCTCCATTAAAAAGTTGTTCTCGATATGACGTCTCCCTCCATGCGGAGGGAGTGGATTGAAATGGGAACAGTGTATCCAAATCACTTTCCATCATTTCGTCTCCCTCCATGCGGAGGGAGTGGATTGAAATGCACAATGCGAATAATGCTACAAAATAACGCTTGACGTCTCCCTCCATGCGGAGGGAGTGGATTGAAATAGCGCACGATTTTCTGCCGTGACCCGTACAACACAGTCTCCCTCCATGCGGAGGGAGTGGATTGAAATTGCTGGCTGCCGGTATCATAGATCCGGTGTCAAGTCTCCCTCCATGCGGAGGGAGTGGATTGAAATATCCCTACCACGGGAAAATAACATGAATCCGTATTGTCTCCCTCCATGCGGAGGGAGTGGATTGAAATTTCTGTGTCGCTCTCTATGGCTCTTCTGCGCCGTCGTCTCCCTCCATGCGGAGGGAGTGGATTGAAATACTTCCACTCCACACCGTCAAGATCGTTCCTAACGTCTCCCTCCATGCGGAGGGAGTGGATTGAAATAGAATGCCAAGGGGCTGACCTGAGCCGGTGCCTGAGGTCTCCCTCCATGCGGAGGGAGTGGATTGAAATACGCTGTCTCGGAAACGGGCAAGTGGAATCATAGTCTCCCTCCATGCGGAGGGAGTGGATTGAAATGCAAAACTTCTGTGTTTCTGCATCGTCGCTTTTCCTGTCTCCCTCCATGCGGAGGGAGTGGATTGAAATGCACGTTTCGCAGCGTCGCTCGATGCGAACAGCTGTCTCCCTCCATGCGGAGGGAGTGGATTGAAATGTGGGAATCGCGGAAAAGTCCGGTTATGGATTTTGTCTCCCTCCATGCGGAGGGAGTGGATTGAAATACTGCCGTTTTGAGCACAATGCTAGTCATACCCTCGTCTCCCTCCATGCGGAGGGAGTGGATTGAAATCACAAGGACGACATAGCAGCATTTTTCGAACCGTCTCCCTCCATGCGGAGGGAGTGGATTGAAATAATGATGAATTGGATCTGCTGAAATACGCCTGTAGTCTCCCTCCATGCGGAGGGAGTGGATTGAAATGCGACATAACATTGCCACCGCTGAGAATCCGGCTTGTCTCCCTCCATGCGGAGGGAGTGGATTGAAATGTGTCCCTGAAACAAATGCTTCTTGACCAGATCGTCTCCCTCCATGCGGAGGGAGTGGATTGAAATGCTACAAGGCGTTGGAAAAGCACTGAAAAGCAGTGTCTCCCTCCATGCGGAGGGAGTGGATTGAAATACAAAAGCGGCAATCTGGAAATCACCGGAACGGGAGTCTCCCTCCATGCGGAGGGAGTGGATTGAAATACAAAAGCGGCAATCTGGAAATCACCGGAACGGGAGTCTCCCTCCATGCGGAGGGAGTGGATTGAAATAAAAATGTTCCTCTTCGCTCCCTGGAAGAAGTTCAGTCTCCCTCCATGCGGAGGGAGTGGATTGAAATAAAACTGTACGTGCAGGGGATACACTAAGACCGGGTCTCCCTCCATGCGGAGGGAGTGGATTGAAATGATCATACTTGCAAAAATGTTCCGACTAAAGTAGGCAGTCTCCCTCCATGCGGAGGGAGTGGATTGAAATATAGCGTAGGACGGCTTAGCGATTCTATCTCCGGTCGTCTCCCTCCATGCGGAGGGAGTGGATTGAAATAACAGCGCCCCATGTGCGCCGCCCCATGCGAACGTCTCCCTCCATGCGGAGGGAGTGGATTGAAATGCTACAAGGCGTTGGAAAAGCACTGAAAAGCAGTTGTCTCCCTCCATGCGGAGGGAGTGGATTGAAATGCAAAAGTGCTCCACCCAGTCAGACACTTTGGACTGTCTCCCTCCATGCGGAGGGAGTGGATTGAAATGTCCTGCATCACCACAATTTTCTGTTCTCGCGGCGTCTCCCTCCATGCGGAGGGAGTGGATTGAAATACAGAATTGGTTGTTCATGTCACAATTTTCCGGCTGTCTCCCTCCATGCGGAGGGAGTGGATTGAAATTCCTCAGACTTTGACGCGGCAACACTCGCTTCTAGTCTCCCTCCATGCGGAGGGAGTGGATTGAAATGGTGTCGATACCAGTACAACAAGTGTTGACGGCACGTCTCCCTCCATGCGGAGGGAGTGGATTGAAATAGTATACACCCAATCGGAACATTTGTCAAGATTAAGTCTCCCTCCATGCGGAGGGAGTGGATTGAAATAACGCCCTGTGTTTCTCTCATTGCATCGATGCAGTCTCCCTCCATGCGGAGGGAGTGGATTGAAATGTTTGCATTGTACAAAATGCCCTTCGGGTTGCCGTCTCCCTCCATGCGGAGGGAGTGGATTGAAATATATAGCTTCTCGAACTGTTCGCCCATGGATTTAGTCTCCCTCCATGCGGAGGGAGTGGATTGAAATGTCAATATCCATTGCAAGCTTGCCCTCGTACATACGGTCTCCCTCCATGCGGAGGGAGTGGATTGAAATAAATTTTTCCGGAGTCAAGCTGTTCCGAGTTAAGAGTCTCCCTCCATGCGGAGGGAGTGGATTGAAATAAACGTGTTGCAAGTTCAAAACTGTACGTGCAGGGTCTCCCTCCATGCGGAGGGAGTGGATTGAAATGTCCACCACAAGTCGTTTCTCGGTCTTGTGGTATGTCTCCCTCCATGCGGAGGGAGTGGATTGAAATGGCTATATCCGTGACGTAGTACGTGCCCGTGTACGTCTCCCTCCATGCGGAGGGAGTGGATTGAAATACAAAAACTCGCTGATTTTTACGGCGTTACTACGTCTCCCTCCATGCGGAGGGAGTGGATTGAAATCTTTTCCCGATTGTGAATGAAACGTGAAAGGAGCGAGTCTCCCTCCATGCGGAGGGAGTGGATTGAAATGTATAGTCGCCGATGAGAATACACAGTGGAACGCCGTCTCCCTCCATGCGGAGGGAGTGGATTGAAATTTACGATATTACAAGTTTTTATAATTCCGCATAGTCTCCCTCCATGCGGAGGGAGTGGATTGAAATGTAGTCCTCGACGTTGAGCCATGCACGAGCGTTGTGTCTCCCTCCATGCGGAGGGAGTGGATTGAAATCCATGTTCTTTACCTCACTTTCACTTAATCCTTAAGTCTCCCTCCATGCGGAGGGAGTGGATTGAAATACGGCAGATACTCGAGCGACCGGCAAACGGAACAGTCTCCCTCCATGCGGAGGGAGTGGATTGAAATAGATCTGCATTTTCCAGCTTTTTCGGAGTGATTCCAGTCTCCCTCCATGCGGAGGGAGTGGATTGAAATATATTTGATTCCGAAGTAACTTTGTGTCGTCACGGTCTCCCTCCATGCGGAGGGAGTGGATTGAAATATGCCGTCTTTGTCCAAGCTAAGCTGCATCGTGGAGTCTCCCTCCATGCGGAGGGAGTGGATTGAAATACCCATTATATATAACAACCATAGACGGAAACGGTCTCCCTCCATGCGGAGGGAGTGGATTGAAATCCATTGCAGGAAATACGATCTGACATCTTTCTTGTGTCTCCCTCCATGCGGAGGGAGTGGATTGAAATATACAATTGCAAGATGTCATTGACAAGAAATTTTTGTCTCCCTCCATGCGGAGGGAGTGGATTGAAATATCTCGTTCTTTACGGTCTGATTTTTGGTGTGTGTCTCCCTCCATGCGGAGGGAGTGGATTGAAATGTTCCAATGAGCCAATCTGCAGAAACTTCGTAGAGTCTCCCTCCATGCGGAGGGAGTGGATTGAAATGACGACGCTTGCAAGATCGTTTTCCGGAATAGTGTCTCCCTCCATGCGGAGGGAGTGGATTGAAATGTGAACATTAGTAAAATGTTTTGAAAACAACGAAGTCTCCCTCCATGCGGAGGGAGTGGATTGAAATGCCCGCAAAATGCCGGAATGGTATGAAGAAATTCGTCTCCCTCCATGCGGAGGGAGTGGATTGAAATATGTTTTTTGTCTGTTCTTTCCGCTATGGGTGTCGTCTCCCTCCATGCGGAGGGAGTGGATTGAAATATTGTCGGAAATCAAATTATACCCAAAATCGTTGTCTCCCTCCATGCGGAGGGAGTGGATTGAAATGCGTTTTCTTGTCCGTCGTATTGCTCCGCAGTATGCGTCTCCCTCCATGCGGAGGGAGTGGATTGAAATGATTTTATCGTTGAAAATAACATCGTGGAATATGCGTCTCCCTCCATGCGGAGGGAGTGGATTGAAATCTTGGCAAACTTGTCAAAAAATCCATCTATCCAATGTCTCCCTCCATGCGGAGGGAGTGGATTGAAATGGCTTCGGAATTGCGTCCATCGTGGATGCGGTCGGTCTCCCTCCATGCGGAGGGAGTGGATTGAAATGTGCGATGCAGCAAAAGCATCAGAAGAAACGTACGTCTCCCTCCATGCGGAGGGAGTGGATTGAAATCCCAGATAGGCGTTACAGTCTCCACAACGCCGATAGTCTCCCTCCATGCGGAGGGAGTGGATTGAAATGATTTCATCGAAGTTTTCGGCGTTTCCTTAATGTCTCCCTCCATGCGGAGGGAGTGGATTGAAATATCGTTACCACTTCCAACGGTACGGGTCATATTTGTCTCCCTCCATGCGGAGGGAGTGGATTGAAATGGTCGTTGTGACGTGTGTTATTACTGTGATTTCTATGTCTCCCTCCATGCGGAGGGAGTGGATTGAAATTTCAAACGAACACGACCTTCATCAGACTGCCAATAGTCTCCCTCCATGCGGAGGGAGTGGATTGAAATATTTGTCCGGATACCTACGAGGACGACGACAGCAGTCTCCCTCCATGCGGAGGGAGTGGATTGAAATGCCTGTTGAATATACAAAATATATTAAGGCTGCTTTGTCTCCCTCCATGCGGAGGGAGTGGATTGAAATGTCTCGATGTCTCCGCCGATTGCCTCCAGCGTGTCCGTCTCCCTCCATGCGGAGGGAGTGGATTGAAATGTTTTTCACCGGTCAAAATAAATGCTTTCCGCAACTGTCTCCCTCCATGCGGAGGGAGTGGATTGAAATACACATGCTTTGAAATCTAAGGAGGAATGACACGTCTCCCTCCATGCGGAGGGAGTGGATTGAAATATATTTGGACAGTCTCAGCGTTGGAACAATCTCAGTCTCCCTCCATGCGGAGGGAGTGGATTGAAATAAGGAAGTACCACTCGGCACATATGAGGTGGCCATGTCTCCCTCCATGCGGAGGGAGTGGATTGAAATGGACCAAAATCATGCGAGATGAGGATGAGATTATGTCTCCCTCCATGCGGAGGGAGTGGATTGAAATGTTGTGTCTTAGGCCCTCAAAAATGGGCACGGTGTCTCCCTCCATGCGGAGGGAGTGGATTGAAATTGCACAGCCAGGAAGGCGTGGATCTGCTGCCTTGCGGTCTCCCTCCATGCGGAGGGAGTGGATTGAAATATCAAATCGGATGATAACTTAATGGAAAAGCTGGTCTCCCTCCATGCGGAGGGAGTGGATTGAAATGCAAAATTGTTGCCCGACAGCAGGTACAGGAAGGTCTCCCTCCATGCGGAGGGAGTGGATTGAAATGCTATGGTTATATTATATCACACATTAGTGAACGTCTCCCTCCATGCGGAGGGAGTGGATTGAAATTTTGCATGATTTTTCTATTCCTCGTTCTCGTGAAGTCTCCCTCCATGCGGAGGGAGTGGATTGAAATTACTTCTATTGCTTGTAGTGTCTATCTTCTGTATGGTCTCCCTCCATGCGGAGGGAGTGGATTGAAATTCTTTTTCCAGATCATCCCCAAAAAGATCAGATCGTCTCCCTCCATGCGGAGGGAGTGGATTGAAATTCCTGGGACATAAGTTATTTATTGCTAATGATTGTCTCCCTCCATGCGGAGGGAGTGGATTGAAATATTCACAAGTACATTATACAACAATTTATAACATGTCTCCCTCCATGCGGAGGGAGTGGATTGAAATAAGTACAAGAATTTTCATAATTTTTCCCTCCGTAGGTCTCCCTCCATGCGGAGGGAGTGGATTGAAATGCCGGATTGCTCCGCAGTATGCTTGTAAGTACTGGTCTCCCTCCATGCGGAGGGAGTGGATTGAAATGACTTCTGGAAAATAGAAAGAAGGGTAACAAAAGTGTCTCCCTCCATGCGGAGGGAGTGGATTGAAATTTCCGGAAAGGCGAAGAAACTATATTCTCCTTTGAGTCTCCCTCCATGCGGAGGGAGTGGATTGAAATACTAATGTTCACAAAATATACTTTAACGTGCGTTAGTCTCCCTCCATGCGGAGGGAGTGGATTGAAATGTCGCCTTACGGCGTGGAAACGGTCAGTTTAGAGCCGTCTCCCTCCATGCGGAGGGAGTGGATTGAAATGCAGCTTGTGTACTCATGCCGCAGGTGGTTTTGCGTCTCCCTCCATGCGGAGGGAGTGGATTGAAATTCAAAGGACATTGTATCACACGGCTACCGTATGGTCTCCCTCCATGCGGAGGGAGTGGATTGAAATTGCTGATTTCGCAAAGGACGCTTTCGAAAATATGGTCTCCCTCCATGCGGAGGGAGTGGATTGAAATTAATTTTTCCATTTTCGAAACGAAATACATAATTGTCTCCCTCCATGCGGAGGGAGTGGATTGAAATACTTCCCCAACATATTCAGAAACTGTACTCATTTCGTCTCCCTCCATGCGGAGGGAGTGGATTGAAATAGACTGGCGAATGGTCTTACCAGAAGAGACAGGGTCTCCCTCCATGCGGAGGGAGTGGATTGAAATGCAGGTCGTGAAGTCATCCTGGTTGAGCCGGATAGTCTCCCTCCATGCGGAGGGAGTGGATTGAAATTTTCCTGTCAAGTTCTTGTTGCTTGCGCTTGGTGCTGTCTCCCTCCATGCGGAGGGAGTGGATTGAAATATTACGGTTACGATCATACATTATATCCTGATAGCGTCTCCCTCCATGCGGAGGGAGTGGATTGAAATAACCGGGCATGATGCTTGATGTGCAGTGTGACCTAGTCTCCCTCCATGCGGAGGGAGTGGATTGAAATGATTGCGTCGGGTGCGTCTCTGATAGGTATGGCGTCTCCCTCCATGCGGAGGGAGTGGATTGAAATGGGATCGAGGTCAAGGCTCAGAACGGGAGACCGTGTCTCCCTCCATGCGGAGGGAGTGGATTGAAATGAGATGTACAAAGGTGAAAATAGAACAAGGTCACAAAGTCTCCCTCCATGCGGAGGGAGTGGATTGAAATGTTGTATTCCGAATAGTTATATTTTTTAACAAGGTCTCCCTCCATGCGGAGGGAGTGGATTGAAATGAAACATCGACTGCGAGCGTCGGAACTGCTGGCGTCTCCCTCCATGCGGAGGGAGTGGATTGAAATTCGTTTTTTTGCCGTAAAAAGCATCATACAGACCGGTCTCCCTCCATGCGGAGGGAGTGGATTGAAATCCCTCGATGGTCTGGCGGAATCCATCAACGAGACGGTCTCCCTCCATGCGGAGGGAGTGGATTGAAATAATCTCCACTTAAATCCACCCCCAAAACCTGACTAGTCTCCCTCCATGCGGAGGGAGTGGATTGAAATTGCCGGGTTATGCTCTGCCCGTTGTGCCAATGGGTCTCCCTCCATGCGGAGGGAGTGGATTGAAATGTAGAATCCGTAAAGCGGCGATTGGAGAACGGCAGTCTCCCTCCATGCGGAGGGAGTGGATTGAAATGTAGTTGGGAGCGTCCACACGCACAATGGCGTGAGTCTCCCTCCATGCGGAGGGAGTGGATTGAAATATCACCGACATATCCAGGTGTAGTAATTGCACCGTCTCCCTCCATGCGGAGGGAGTGGATTGAAATTCCCCACATGAGATCATATTCCGATGCGTTATATGTCTCCCTCCATACGGAGGGAGTGGATTGAAATGTGTTGTCTCCCGGTTTCATCAACAGAATTTTCGGTCTCCCTCCATACGGAGGGAGTGGATTGAAATTCCTGGGGCTAGATCCGAAAGCGTTGAATGATTACGTCTCCCTCCATACGGAGGGAGTGGATTGAAATGGCATTACTGGAAGCAGGACAGACACTTTTGAACGGTCTCCCTCCATACGGAGGGAGTGGATTGAAATATTGGTTGCGATATAGCCGACAGTCTTGACCTCGTCTCCCTCCATACGGAGGGAGTGGATTGAAATACTACGGTTCTGAGATGGTGTATAATATATATAGTCTCCCTCCATACGGAGGGAGTGGATTGAAATACCAGTTTCAGTATTGATAGGTAAGTATGCATTTAGTCTCCCTCCATACGGAGGGAGTGGATTGAAATACTGCCGTCCAGATAAATCGGTATGATCGTATCAGTCTCCCTCCATACGGAGGGAGTGGATTGAAATGATAAGGTATCTCTGAATGCGGACGAACAGAAAGTCTCCCTCCATACGGAGGGAGTGGATTGAAATTTGAAACGCTTCATTGCCAGACACCTTCTCTCCGGTCTCCCTCCATACGGAGGGAGTGGATTGAAATGCACGTTTTGCAGCGTCACTCGATGCGAACAGTTGTCTCCCTCCATACGGAGGGAGTGGATTGAAATGGTGAAGCACTGGAAGCTATGAAAGCCGGAAAGAGTCTCCCTCCATACGGAGGGAGTGGATTGAAATATCGGATTGACCTGACTGCGGAGAATCTGCACTGTCTCCCTCCATACGGAGGGAGTGGATTGAAATACCAGTGCAAGCCTTTATATCCCATATGTTGGTGTCTCCCTCCATACGGAGGGAGTGGATTGAAATTTCCAACCATTCCCCAAACGTCTGCGAGTTACCACGTCTCCCTCCATACGGAGGGAGTGGATTGAAATAAACTCACAATGGCTACACTCTATCTACATATGAGTCTCCCTCCATACGGAGGGAGTGGATTGAAATCCAGTGATACTGTTTCCATTTTCACTGAGCCACACGTCTCCCTCCATACGGAGGGAGTGAATTGAAATACTGAGATATGCCCATCAGAGTGCGTGACGCTCGGTCTCCCTCCATACGGAGGGAGTGGATTGAAATATCAGCGCTGACAAGTACAAGAGCGGCGTAATGCTGTCTCCCTCCATACGGAGGGAGTGGATTGAAATACGCCGTTCGAGTCCTGTTTTTGTTCCGGAAAATGTCTCCCTCCATACGGAGGGAGTGGATTGAAATCCCCCTCTCCCCGTGCCTCTGCCTCTGCGTCCGCGTCTCCCTCCATACGGAGGGAGTGGATTGAAATCTTGTAGTCGCTGTTGATTGCAATTGATTGTGCAGTCTCCCTCCATACGGAGGGAGTGGATTGAAATTCCTCAATTGCAACCGGGTCAGCCAAATATACGGCGTCTCCCTCCATACGGAGGGAGTGGATTGAAATATTTCCATTGCACGCTGTGTAGGCATATTATAATGTCTCCCTCCATACGGAGGGAGTGGATTGAAATGTAAAATCCGTCAAAACTCATTGAAAAATATCATGTCTCCCTCCATACGGAGGGAGTGGATTGAAATGAGTGCGGAAAGCCAACAACAGCGTTCTGGACGGCGTCTCCCTCTATGCGGAGGGAGTGGATTGAAATACTGTTAACCCGGACGGCAGCGTGACACACGTCGAGTCTCCCTCCGTATGGAGGGAATAAATTGAAATTTCAAATAGTCCGCATAGATCGGATTCCTGCAGCCCTGCTGCGCCACAAACTTGTCCAGCTTGGCACTGTACTCCATCTGCTGCATCTGATTCTGTGCAGCCTCGTACTTCTTCTGCCAGTCGGCAGCGGACTGCTTGATGCCGTCAATATCCATTTCGGTGTACGACTGGATCTTGCTGTTCGCATCGTTCAGCTGCCCTGTGACAGCGTCCAACTTCGCCTGCAGTGCTTTGTAATCCTCTTCGCTGTAGGTCTTTGCCTGCGGCTCCGGCGTCTGCTCCTGCTGCTGTG
>OIZW01001819.1_pt1 | contig 12127 bp, 14 predicted proteins | sample 1588581 | NCBI WGS metagenome assembly OIZW01 (sample SAMN03283266) | human gut metagenome | biome: human-associated habitat; material: feces | host: Homo sapiens | place: USA | collected 2013 | reverse complement strand
TTAATGGTAGAATTTCGTGCTTCCGACCCGAAGGTGTGGGTTCGATTCCCACTACTCGCTCCACAATGCGTTTTCGTCGAACTACTTGAAAGTATTACAACAAGTGAGTTTTAAGAAAACCAAAAAGTGAATATCATTTTACAATATATAAGTCGATTTAGTCGGCTTATTTTTTGCTTTTTGGAAATAAAAGTAAATAATAGCCTCAAAATATTGAAAAAAGGAGGTTTTTGTGATATGATATCTACAGTTAAAAGAGAAATAGCAATAGAAAAAGAATTACGTTCTAAGATTGAATGGGCTTGCACTTTTAGTAATTGTGAACCAAAGATAAAGAATGGTAATTTGAGAATGGTTGAAAAAACTAATATTGCTTATGTAGAGCCACATAGTGTAGTGATTAAAGGTAAATTGTATTTATTTTTTAATGAACATGAATATTTTTACATAGGTAATTTAGCTAATAAATACCCACTCTCAAAATTAAGAGATTTTATCAGTGGTAACTAATACTAGAAGTTTTCTTTTTATCAGCAAGTATAACAAGTAAATAATAAGATGTATTTTTAAGTGTTAGTTAGCAAAGGCTTTCTGGCATTTTTTGTATTTTTAGGAGGTTTAAATGGAGAATTTAAGTACACCATTTTCAGAAGAAAAGAAAATTGCAGGTATTTATATTAGAGTAAGTACCGAAGATCAAGCAAGGGAAGGTTTTAGTTTAGGAGAGCAAGAAGAAAAATTAAGACAATTATGCAAATACAAAGGATTTGAGATATTTAAAGTTTATAAAGACGCAGGAATTTCTGCTAAAGATATGAAGAACAGACCTCAATTCCAACAAATGATTGAAGATATGAAAAATGGATTAATTAACTATATAGTTGCTTACAAATTAGATAGAGAGTTACTCGTTCAGTTCGTGATTTAGAGGTTTTAATCAGTACTCTTGAAAAATATCATTGCTATTTAATTTGTGATAGAGATGATGTAAATACTTCTACTGCAAATGGTCGTTTCTTTGTTAGAATGTTAACGGTTCTATCTCAATTAGAAATTGAAATAGTTAGTGAAAGAACAAAATTTGGTTTAAATGGTGCTATTAAAGCAGGTCATATTCCAGGTAAGTGCCCTCTTGGTTATTATAGAGCTCCAGACAAAACTTTAAAAATTGATAATACAACTAAAGATATAAATCAAATATTAGATAATTTAAAACCTGCTAAGTTTAATAAAAATAATATGGTTATTTCGAACGAGGATGTCGAGAAAATCAAAAACTTTACCAAAGATGTAAAAGATATCACTAAAACAGTTAGAAGTGTAAATGACTTAAATGTGACTATTAGAGACTTTGAACATAGTGCTTTTGAAATAGAAAAAGAAAATTATTCACTAAAATATCAAATAGAAGAAAAAGATAATAAAATTAGCAAATTAGAAAGTGAAATATCTTCTAAAGATAAAATTATTAACAAACTACGAGAGGAAAAAGAAAGCATAAAGGCTCAATTACACAAATTCAAAGAATTTTGGCATAGTATTATAGGGCATTTTCACAAAAGAATTTGTTATGATAAAGATAATAACTATAAAATTGTTAGTGATGCCCTATATAAGAATGGGATTTTTACTGATGATGAAAATGATATTGCAAATAATATAGCTAGAAAAATAAAGCCAAAAGATGAGATAAATAACGATAAAAATAGTAAAAAGAAAAACGATACTAGATTTTAATATGGAGGTAATTAGAATATGGAAAATAAAAAAGTTGAATATTTAATAAATATGATAAATGATATGGATATAAAAGATAAGTTAAGACTAGCAATATGCATGAGCCAAAGCAAATGGTCAGGTCTTATATACAATACTAAAGAAAACTATGAAAAATTTGATGCTATGCTAAAAGAAGTTGATGAAGAATATAGAACTACTTTAATAAACTTTGCAAAATATAAACTTGTAATGTTTGCAATGGCTAAACTTATGGAAATGGAAACAACAGAACAAAATAAAGTAGCATTATATTTATTTAACAATATAAATTAATAATTTATAAGATGGCAAAAGGTGACTATATACTAGCCACCTTTATTTCATTTTACAACAATCCCAAACTAATTCTTTATTTTTTTATTTTGAATAGAGTTTTGGAAAATTGAATTGATTTTTTTTGATATTTTCCCAAGTTCAATTACCTTTTCATGTTCGCTTTTATTTCTTAAATCTATAACTTTATTATTTTTTATTTTTTTCATCGTTCTTCTCCAATAATATTTTTTTCTTTCAAGTTATCCTGTCTTCTTAAAATATCTTGTCTAGCATTAGTAGATTGTTTTATTGCAGTAGCAGTTTTTACATTAGGAACTGAAATATTACTTTGTTCTTCTATTCTTTTTTCTTCTATATATTTTCTTAAAAAATTCATTTTATCTTGAGGTGCATATTCTAAAATACTTTCTACACCATATCTACTGATATAATGTTCAACTTTTTTTACGAATCTCAAAACATCATTACTATTTGGGTTGCCTTTTAGTTCTTCTGACATATTGGCTATTTTTGCTTTCTCACTCTGTTTAACTTTTTCTCTATCTATTACTACAATAGGAATACCAAACTCGCTTGCAGCTTTTTTAGATTTTTCCCAAACAGGATCATTTTCTAATCCATCCAAATCCATGTCACTTTGACCTTTTACATAAACAATATAATCTGGTTGCATTTTAGTCATTTGTCCATTTCCACCAATTCCCAAAGTGTTTATTACTACTTCATTATAGCGATTATCTGTATTCATTTCCAAAGTAGATGGTATCATATAAGAGCCGTTCAAATCATTATAAATATCATCTCCTCCATAAAATGGAGTGTGTTCGTCATGTGGGTATATCGCATCAAATGAGTAATTATTAGTACCTTGTGCAAATCCAAATGTAACTTCAATTTCATTATCTTGATTTAAAAGATTTTCATCTGTCATATACGATGTACATGTATAATATCTTAAATCTTTTCTTCCATACTCTCCATCTTTTGTCATACGGTTCCAAATATCTTGTGAATTTTCATTTGTAGCACCTACACGTTTAACAATTATAGAAAAATCTGTATTAGCATCAAAAACTTCAATATTTTTTCCTTTATATGTGGTATTTCCTACCTTGTCATCTTCTTTAGGCATATATAAATTTTCTTTATATAATTGTTCAAACATTTCTTTTGTTTCTTCAACTAGATATGTACTTGAAGATAAATCTGTTTGCACTAGTATATCTAAGTCACCAATTTGACTTAAAATATTAATATCATTACTTTCAAAAATGTTTTTTATTGCCTTAATTTGCTCAATTATATTTGCTTGATAGTCATCATTAACAGATATACTATCTATATCAGAAGAGAATTTATTTACAATATTAGATGCTTCTTCTAAATCCATATTATAATATTTTTGTAATAAAGCTAACTTCATTCTATCTAATTCAGATAATTGATTAAAATGTCCAAGATATTTGCTTATCGGAGCAGTTAATTGCTCATCATCTAAACTAGGGTTAGTTAATATAGTATCACATACTAATTCTTTAATTTCTTCAAAATGTTCTAATTCTTTTTTATTAGTAATATTAAATACATTATTAGAATATCTAATTTCTTCTTGTTTTATACTTTTATCATCCATTCCCTGTCTTTTATAGCTATCTGTTAAATATTCATCAAAAATTGATTTTGAGGAGCACTGTTTTGAAAGAAGGAAAGTCAACGTTTCAAGATCTTCAGCTGTTATTTTATTACCCTGTTTTGCTTGTTCATATAAGTCATTAATTAGTTCTCCATAATAACCATCAGATAAATTTTCAACTATATTTTTTTCAAATCTATTCCATCTATCTGTTTTTTGTGATACTAATTGTGCAATTTTATTATATAGACTATTCTCATAATCATTTAAACCTAATATTCTATCTTGAAATCTCGAATTTTTTGCAATCAATTGCATTTTATAATTAGGTATACTTTGATATTGGTCTTTAAGCAATTCTCCATTTAAAGATTGCAAAATAGTATTATCCTTAGCATATAACTGACTGACTCTTAATAATTTGCCTTGTAAATCTTGCTCTTCTGTAAATAGCGCATCTAATTCTTTATCACTAAAAAATTTATTAAAAAATTTTTCCAAATTTGTTGGAGTTACGTTTTCGAATACAGATTGAAATAACTCGAAATTATTCTTTAATACATTAGTACATTCCTCGTTGTATGTTAAACTACTTACAATAGTTTCATTATCAATTCCTTTTTGTTTCAATAAATTAATATAACTCTCTAAAAATCCCTTGTTTTTCAATAATTCTGAACTTAATATGTTTTTTGTTAAAATTCCATCTATATTATTTTCTAATAAATCTCTATAATAATTTTCAGCAAGTCTATCAATTTGTTTTAGATGCATTGGCGAATATTCTGTTATCTTATAACCTTTTTCAATTGCCAAATCTAATAATTTTTCTCTAAATTCAACATCTAGTAATAGGCTTTCATCTAAATTTTCTAGTAAATATGATAGTTTCATTTGACTAGATAATGTTCTTCGTGTGAATAAATTATTTTTATCAGTATTATCATTAGTATTTTTTTGCATTTCAACATATTGTAATATTGCTTTTTTTGCATGTTTACTCACTAAAACAGGTGTACTATCTTTTCCAAAAGTATATCCTCTTTTAAAAGCAGTATCAATGATTCCATTAGATGGAAGTTGTTGTTGGAGTAATTCTTCTAATAGTATATCGTCTGATACTTGGTCTAGATATAGTACATTCGCTTTTATAGTTTTTAAAATCAAATCTCTATTTTGCTTTAAAAATTCTGGTGAACTCTCAGATAAAATATAGTCTTTATTTACTTTTGACTTTATAAATTCAACTACATTATTTACTATTTTTTTAATTCCTCTTTTATCGTTTCTAGCAATCAAAGATTTCTCTTTTTCCATTGTTTTCTCCTTTGAGTTTTACTAATTCTAGTATATGTTATCATTCTTTAATATTTTTTTCAATCTATTCTATTTATTTTTAAAAACTTTCTGTTAGTATTGATAAATTTAAAATCTTATGTTAAATTATAATCAAATAAATCGAATTATATAAAAGAGCATTACCTTGCAGTTATATTTTTTCGCATACCTGCTCCGTAATCGCTCCATTTGAATACAACTTACGGACTGTAAAAGTTCGTAAGTTTTTATTTTATATAAATATTAAACTTTAATGTTCTCTTTCTAGGAAGGAGGACATTTTTTATGCTTAAGTTTAAAACTATTTAAATTGCAATTTTCATTATTGATTCATAAAATAATAGTATACAAAATCAGTTTCTTCTTTTTGATTTATAAAATTATGGCATACTGTTGATAAACCTTTAAAATTAAAAGTATTAAATCTTCTATCTCCATTACTTGAAAATAACGGAGCATCTTCCAAATCATACTTTGTGCTACTAAATTGTATTTCTCTCTATTATGAGAACTTTTACCGTTCTAATATTCCGTTATGACTATTTTGTTATCTAGCCAACATTTTGTCATTTATTATCTTCTTTTCCCATATTTAAAATATTGAATTTATAATATATTGTTCTTGTTATCTCTTTCATATTTACAAAAATCTTTAACAAGTTTATCAAATAGTCCGTTGTATTTATCTTCTGTCTATTCTATTGTTTATATCTTTAATTTTCTTCTCTAAAATAAGAATTTCATTCTTCACATTAAACCTATCTTTGATTACCTTATCTTTTGATGTATTTGCTAATTTTGTATATTTTTCTTCTTTCAAAAAATCTTTACATCTTTTTTTGATTTGTTCAATTACAAAATTTGTTACTTTTTCTAAATTATTGCTATGTGGTGTGCATAAACCTAAATGTGTATTGCAAGCATAAGTATTACATTAAATAAAATGTTGTTTTATTAGGATGCTTTCGTGGTACTAAACTTAATTTCTTGCCACATTCCTTACTGCATACTAGCCCTTTTAATAACCAATCATAACTTTTTACTCTTGTAGAAGTTCTACTTTTTATCATATCTTGTACTATATTAAAAGTTTCTTCATCTATTAATAGACAAAATTTCTTATATTTTACCTACATTTATTTTACACTAACTATTAAAAACCAGAAAACCAACTTGTAAAAGTTGGTTTTCTGGTTTTGTACCATAATTAGTACAATTCAATGGCTTATTTCCTGAACAATTTCGGGCGACATCTAAAGCCAGCAACTATATCAAAATCATCTGGATAAGTCAAATCGCAATATTCTCTACTTAATTCCAAGATCATCTTTGGATTGGCTCCAATGTTACGCCAGACAACAAAATATTTTTTGTCGTCTCCCTTTAACCGGATGAAAGAACCATCCTGGTCGACAATTTCTCCCCTTATTCTCTTGCCTCCTGAGTATCCCTCTATGATATACCCCTGGCAAATGCTTCCTTCGAGGTCCCATTCTTCAATAACGGGAACACCGTTTTTCAACGACTCCAAGAAGTCTCTATAATCCCTCGACATCTCGCCAAGTTCATACATTGAACCAGACTCGGTATGTACAACCCCGTCTTCGATGGATTCTACCTTCGATGAGTGTATATAGCTACCGTCAGGAAAACCTGCTCTCCCTGTAACAAATCCCACAAGCATGTATGATTTGTCAAAGTCCTTCGGGTTTATCCAGTTTTCCACTACTTCATACTCTACAAAAGAATAATTGTCGATTTTAGCCATTTGATTTTCCCCCCAAAAATTATTTTTTATATTTAAACACCTATTGGTGTAGAATAAAGGAAAATATATATTAAATAAGCTTTCGCTTATTCATATATCATACAGCACTTTACATAATTTGTCAACTTCTTATTTTTAATTATTAATTACAAAATATTTTTAAAGTTTATTATTTTGTAGAAATTCTTATTACAACCTTTGTTCCCTGTCCCACTACACTTTTAATATCTATACTTCTACCATTTTTATCCAATATTTCTTTTACGCTTTAAAGTCCTAATCCAGTTTCTCCAATTTCTCTAGTTCGAGCTTTATCTACTCGATAAAATCTTTCAAATATTCTATTTAAGTCTTCTCCTGTTATTCCTATTCCATTATCAAATACTTTTATATATGCATCATTATATACAAAACCAACATATATCTTTATTGTTCTACCATTTTTGCATTTAAATAAATCTTTTTCAATTTTGAATCTGGATAATATTTATCAAAAAATTTATCCATATATCCCCATTAGCTGCAATATTACATTTTCTTTCTAATTTTCTTGCTCCTGCCATACCTGAAATAGCAATATCAAAGCTTATAAATAAAGCTAAAATAATAGTTATATATTTAAAATTAGTTTTTCTACACCAACTATTTAATTTGTTCATAATTGGTAAGATAAATTTAACAAATAAGATTCCTCCTGTTCCCCAATATAAGCAATGTACCATGCTTGTCCTACCATTAATATTAAATAATAAGTTACTATACTCCCAAGAAATTGTCCCAAACCATTTTTCTTGAAAATATGAAAATAAGTATTCTACTATTCCACCTAATAACATTGTTATAAAAAATATCTTAATATAGCTTTTCTTTTTTATGTTTGAAATTACTACATAATATATAACAAGACCTACTCCATATACTTGAATAAACGGTCCAAATAGAAGTCCTTCCTTGATACAAAATGACCATTTTGTAATAATCCTACTATCATTTCAATAGCATATCCTAAAACACTTCCTATAAGGAAAATCCAAAATATCTTTGTTAGTTTATTTATTAAATTTTCTCTATTTATTATCATAATTGAATTGCTTGTTTCTTCCATTTTTACTCCTTCTATTCCTTTTAACCATTATAAAATACAATTCTTATGATTTTTTTATTAATTCTTAATTTTATATTAATTTTTCATTTAGCTTTATTTGATAACTTAAATCATTTAGTCTATTTTCATAAATTCCTCCATTTATTATTCTTTTTACTTTAGTATTTCTTTTTCCTCGTTTTCTGTTAAGAAATTATTTTCTATCATTTTATTTATTACTTGTATTTGTCTTTGTTTTGCTAAATCTGAATTTTGTATTCTCCATTGTTTAGCTGTCAGTCCAAATAACGCAACATTTAATACATCAGCTTCTTCAGCATAAGCATATCTCTTTTGTTCTTCTGTTAAAACTGGAAGTATATTCATTTTTACAGCATCTGTATGTACTAAATAATTTACTTTCGATAATATTCTGTTGGCATGCCATTCAATTTTATATTGGTACGATTCATTCTTTTTTAGTCTTTCAAATTCTTGAATTAAATATAACTTAAATTCTGGAGATAACCAACTTGCAAATTCAAAGGCTATATCACTATGTGCAAATGTACCTCCATTATTCCCAGACTTTGATATAATACCAATAGCATTTGTTTCTTTTATCCATTTTTGTGGCGACATATAAAAACTATTTCTACCTGCTTCATTTTCAAAGTTCTCGAATTCGTGACCTTTGAATTCTCTCTATATATAATCTGATTTAATACAATCTCTTCGACTCTATTTTTAATATTGTTCATCTTTTGTACCCATTCCAATTGATTATTGGCTTTTAATTCTTCTGTAACATTTTCTTTTTTTTGCCATTTGTTCTACTAAATTTTCAACTCTTGCTCTACATTCATCTTCAATATCTAATAAATGACTTGTTAATTCGTTATTTATTCTCATTAGCATACATTCTGCTTTGTGGTATTCTTCTAAATATTGTAGTCTTAATCTGCCATATTTTCCTATATTTCCTGTTCTTCTTGGTTTTTGTATATTCAATTCCATATTTATTTTTACTTAATTCTTTATTTTCCATTTTCAAATCCTCCAATTTCTAATTTATAATTTGAAATTTTACTATTTTTATAAAATCAAAAAAAGATGAACTTGTATTATTATTTTTTACAATTCATCTTTTAAATATGTGAAAATTTTATAATTTACTAAATTGTTTGTAGTAGGAGACCTTTGATATTACTGAATTTTAACTTTTCGTCATAAGAGAATAAAATTGTGTCCATAACAATCTACTAAAATCAAATGAAAATTTTTAGATACGTCTTTTATAACTTTTTCACATAACACAATAATAAAACTTACCTTTTGTTTTATTTCCTTTCTATAATTGGTTGTTAAATCTCCTATATATCTAATTTTATACTCTCCAATTATTATAAATAGATACAAAACAATATTTTTGATCTATTTTTCTAAACAAATAAATCTCTTTTTTTAAAATGATAACATCCTATAATAGACAATATAATTGCTATTCCTAATAAAACTATAACTGGTAACCAAAAATCATTTAGACCACTTGCGATTTTATCTGTTGGTAATAATGAATATAATGATACATATTTAAATACTTTTAGCTCACCTCCCATGTTTCCTAACATTTGAAACATAAAAAATGCAATAGGAAGTCCTGCGCCAATTAAATAAAAATATTTAGATTCACTTACAAAACAAGCCGTGCAAAAAGTAATACTTCCAACAGCCAACCACAAAAATAAAGTGCAAACATTTAGTACAATGTATCTTGAAATATATAACTGCCCTGGAAATTCCATTTGACTATATACTATTCCCAGTATTGAAACTGAAACCATTAAAATAGTAAGCCATATAAAAATAGATAAAAGTTGTGTCCTAATAATTTTACCTCTACTATTTGGAGTTGCAAGTAAACTTGCCATCGAACCACTATCAATATAGCTCATAAGTAATTTATTTACTAATATAATAACAAATATTAAAGGAAATAAAAGCATAATAAATCCATATAAATATATTTGTATCCATTGCAATAAATTAGTTGCTATTCCAGACATTCCAATCGCGCTCATAATTTCTGGTAAAGCTTTTTGATAATCACTTAACATACTAGACAATTCTGGGTTATACATATAAATAATTACAGTTGTATATAAACATAAAAAGGCAAAAATAACGAAAAAAGGCATTAAACAAGATTTTAAATTTCTTTTTAATAATGTTAAACTAATCATTTTTATTATTCTCCTTTCCGTAGAAATGCAAAAATAATTCTTCTAGGCTTTGATTTTGTGTTTTCAAATCAATAATTTCATAATTAGATAAAATTTTTAATATTTTAGGTAAATCATTTTCTACTAAAATAGAAATTTTACTATCTTCTATCTTTTGTATATTTAAGCTTTTTTCCTGACTTAATTTTTCTGCTTCTCTTTTTGAGTTTACAGTCACAATATAAATTTTTTTCTTCATCTTTCTTAACTCGTCCATATCTAAAATATCTATAATTTTTCCATTTCTTATTATCGCTGTTCTATCACAAGTTTTTTCTATCTCTTCTAACATGTGGGAAGAAATAAAAATTGTTGTCCCTTTTTTCTTTTCTTCTAATAATAATTCCACAAATTTATTTTGCATTAAAGGATCTAATCCACTTGTTGGTTCATCAAGTATTAAAACTTCTGGACTTCCCATAAAAGCTGTTACAATTCCTACTTTTTGTTTCATTCCTTTTGACATTTTCTTTATTTTAACATTTGTTTCTAATTCAAATATTTTAAGTAATTCATCTATTCTATTTCTATCTTTTATTTTTTTCATGTCTGCAATAAAATTAATGTAGTCTTTAGCACTCATATCATTTATGAATGCTATTTCTCCGGCTAAATACCCTACTTGATTTTGGATAATATGTGCTTTTTTGAAACAATCTTGGTTTAATATAGTACACTTTCCCTCATCTGGTTTAATAAAACCCATCATTTGCCTAATCGTTGTAGATTTTCCAGCTCCATTTGGCCCTAAGTATCCAAATATTTCCCCTTTTTTTATATCTAAATTAACATTGAAAACTCCTTTTTGGTTTCCAAAGTTTTTTGTAAGTTTCTTTAATTCTATTATAGTTTCCACATTAGCCTCCTTTAATTTTTGTTATATTACAAAATTAATTTAGTCCTATCAATTTATGAATATTTTCCTGTTTTACGATTTGTTTATTGTACTAATTATATTATTAAAACAAAAAATAAACTATATTTTTGAATAACGTCAAGATTAAAATATTAAAATTATATTTATTTTAATATCTAATATTTTTAGAAATAGGACCAAGTTAATAACTTATATGTGACTTACTCCAAAAAAATCAATTTTTTAATATTGAGTTTTTTCTTATTTATTTTGATTAATAATCCACCTTATATCCTCTATTGATTTATCTATATTAAATCTTCCATTTCCAACTGGATAAAAAACTGAATAAAATTTATATTTTTTTCCGTTTACTTTTTGAATAAAACATTTTTTCCTTACCTGTGAAACTGATATCTTTTCATCTAGTACAATTGAACTAACTTGATTTCCAAATAGAACGATATTCTTTGGTTTTACTATACTTATTTCTTGTTTAAATAATTTCAAATACTCTTTATATACTGAGTCAGGTAATGGTCTTGCATCTATCTGTGTACATTTAGCTAAATTTGTTATAAAATATTTATGTTTTTTTACATTATCATATACTTCTTCCGCAAACTCTTCTGTCCATTCTTTCCCTTTAAGTAATTTAATTTTGGTATAAATATTTTCATCCAATAAATTTAAATTATAAAATAAATTCCATATATTTTTTGTTCCTATCCACGGTGCTTTTAAGCCTTTCCATCCATCATAAGATGCTACGTTTTTTCCAGTTGGATTCATAAACACAAAACATATATCTGGATTATTACTACATCCTCCATTATATATGGAATCTAAATTTTTATCTCCATATTTTATTTGCAATTTATCATATTCTTTTTCTAATTCTTTTAACTTCATATTTTCTCTCCTTTGAAAATATTTTAGCATAAAGCTGCTGTTAAAATCTACAATTTTATAACAGCAGCTTTAGTTTAGTTAAAATTTGTATTCACTTAATATTTCATCATATTTTTCGTATTTTGGAAAATATTTTTGTAATAGTTTATAAAAACTTTTTGCATGTGTTTTATATTTTAAATGGCATAACTCATGTATT
>OIZW01001813.1_pt1 | contig 12177 bp, 9 predicted proteins | sample 1588581 | NCBI WGS metagenome assembly OIZW01 (sample SAMN03283266) | human gut metagenome | biome: human-associated habitat; material: feces | host: Homo sapiens | place: USA | collected 2013 | reverse complement strand
AACGCCTGCCCCGCGCTCGATCAGCAGGTTCATGTAGTCCACCATCACGATACCGTTCTTGGTGACGATGCCCACCAGCATGATCGCGCCGATCAGGGCGATGAGCGACAGAGGCGTCGAAGTCATCCAGAGGGCCACGAAGACGCCCGTGAAAGCGAACGGGATGGTGAACATGATGATGAACGGGAACTTGAGCGACTCGAACTGCGTGGCCATCACGATATACACCAGAATGACGATCAGGATGAGCAGCGTTCCCAGGTCGCCGAAGGCGTCGCCCTGATCCTCGACCGTACCGCCCACTTCGAGGTCCACGCCGTCGGGCGCGGGATAGTCGGCGAGGAGCTTTTCGACCTCGGCCACCACGTCGCCCAGCGCGACGCCGGCCCCGAGGGTCGACTGGACCGAAATGACGCGCTGACGGTTCTCGCGCTCGATCATCGGCGCGGCGTACTCCTCCTCGACGGTTCCCACCTCCTTGAGCTTCACGGGACGGCCCTGCGCGTTGTAGAGCGTGATGTTCTCGACATCCTCGATGCGGTTGCGGAACGGCTCGGCATAACGCACGATGATGTCGTACTCGTCGCCGTCCTCGCGGTATTTCGAGGCCACGAGGCCGTCGATGCGGTTGCGCACGGCCTGCGACGCCGTGGCGCTGCTGATGCCGTAGTACGACAGCCGGTCGCGGTCGAAGACCACGTTGTACTCGGGACGCAGGTCGTCGCGCGAAAGTTTCACGTCGCGAACGCCCTCCAGACGGCGCATCTTCTCCTTCAGGTCGTTGGCAACGGCGTTCGTCACGTCCATGTCATAACCGAAGACCTTGACGTTGACCGTCGCCGAACCGCTCATGCTGCCCGACTGTCCGCCGGGAGTGACCGTGTACTGGCGGATCTCGGGAATCCGGTCGAGATCACCGCGCAGCAGGTCGGAGATGACGTAGATCGACCGATCGCGCTCCTCCACGCCGGTCAGGCGCACGTTGTAGGTGATGATGTGCGAACCGGTGGTCTGCATCGCCGCGAAGGCGTTGTCCGACGAGTTGGCGCCGGCCGACGCCGAGACGAGCACGATCTCGGGGTATTTCGCATAGATGATGCTGTCGATCTGCCGGGCGATGCGCGCCGTGTAGTCGACGCCGACGTTCTGCTCCAGCTCGACCATGGCCGAAATGCGGCCGTTGTCCGAGGGCGGGAAGAACTCGGTGGGAACCCGCGTCAGCAGCCCCAGCGACACGACGAAGACCGACATCATCGAGAAGAAGGTGATCCGGCGGTGGCGTACGACCCAGTCGAGCGAACGGGCGTAGGCGTCGTCGAGCCATTCGAGCGCCCGGTCGATCGGCTTGTAGATCACGCCGAGGCCCTTGTAGTCGTGCTGGCCGCCTTCGAGTTTCAAGAGGTAAGCCGACATCATCGGGGTCAGCGAAATGGCCGCCGTAGTCGAAACGCAGACCACGATCGTCACGATCCAGCCCAGCTCGCGGAACAGGATGCCCGCCATGCCCGGGACCATCGTCAGCGGCAGGAACACCGCGACGACCACCAATGTCGTGGCGATGACCGACAGCCACACCTCGTTGGTGGCGTAGATGGCGGCCTCCTTCGGGTTCGAGCCGCGCTCGATATGCGTCGTAATGTTCTCCAGAACCACGATGGCGTCGTCGACCACCATACCGATGGCGATGGAGAGCGACGAGAGCGAGATGATGTTCAGCGTGGAGCCGGTGGCGAAGAGGTAGATGAACGAACAGATCAGCGACACGGGGATCGTCATACAGATGATCAGCGTCGCGCGCCAGCGTCCGAGGAAGGCCATCACCACCAGCACGACGAAGATGAAGGCGTAGAGAATGGTCTCCGAGAGCGACCCGATGGCGTCGGTGATCTCCTGCGAGCCTTCGAAAATCAGCTCCATCTTGACATCCTTCGGGAGGGTTTTCTGAATCTCCGGCAGGCGCGACTGGATTTCGTGGACGATATTCACGGTGTTGGCGCCCGACTGTTTCTGGAACATCACGCGCACGCCCCGCTGGCCGTTGACGCGCTCGTCCATCGTGGCTTTTTCGAGCGTATCGCGGATCTGGGCCACGTCCGAAAGTCTCACCGTGCGGCCCCCGGCGTTCGACACCACGACCTTGCGCATCTCGTCCGAGAGTTTGAACTCGCCGTCGGCCTTGATGTTGAAGGTGTTGTTGCCCACGTCGATCGTGCCGCTGGGGATGTTGACGTTCTCGGCGGCGATGATCTGCCCCAGCTGCTCGACCGTGAGGTTGTAGGCCTCCAGTTTGGCGGGGTCGACGTTGACCTGCACCTCGCGTTCGGGTGCGCCGATGATCGACACGGCGCCCACGCCGTCGACGCGGTTGAGCACGTTGACCAACTTGTCGTCGAGAATCTTGTTCAGCGCCGGATAGCTCTCCTCGGCCGTGACGGCAAGCATCATCACGGGGATCATCGAGGTCGAGAACTTGAAGATCGTCGGATAGTCGATGTCGTCGGGCAGCTGCGACTGCACGCGCGACACCACGTCGCGGATTTCGTTGGCCCCTTCGTTCAGGTCGGAGCCGTATTCGAACTCGACGGTGATCATCGAGACGTTGTCCTGCGACTTGGAGGTCAGTTTCTTGAGGTTGCTCACCGTGTTGAGGTTGTCCTCCAGCACACGGGTGATGTTGGTCTCGATGTCGGCGGCGTTGGCGCCCGGATACATCGTGATCACCGAGATCTGGGGTATCTCGATCTCGGGATACTGGTCTACGGCCAGGTTCATCAGCGAGAAGAGTCCGAAGACCATCACGCCGACGAACAGCAGGATCGTTGAGATCGGTTTGCGGACCGCGCTTTCGTAAATTTTCATTGGAAAGGGGCTGTTTTAGTCTTTTTTAATATCCACTTTGGCCCCGTCGAAAAGTTTCGACAACGCCGTGACGGCCACCGGCTCGCCCGCTTCGATCCCCGAGAGGATGTCCACGCGGTCGCCGACCTGGCGTCCCACCTTGACCGAGCGACGCTCGGCAACCGAGTCGCCGACGATGACGTAGAGGTAACGCTCGGCCGAGCCGACCTGCTTCTGCACGGCCACGTCGGGAACCATCACGCCCTCCTTGCTGCCCATGTCGAAGGTCGTTCGGGCGTACATGCCCGGGCGCAGCGTGCGTTTGGCGTTGGGGACCTTGACCTCGACCTTGAAGGTGCGGGTCGTGGGGTCGAGCGCCGGATAGATCAGCGACACCGTGCCCGTGAACTCCTCGTCGGGGAAGATGTCAACGGCCAGCTTCACCGGCATGCCCACCTTCACGTTGGGGAAGTACTGCTCCGAAATGTTGGCGATGACCTTCAGCGGGTCGATCTGCATGATGTGCAGGATCGGCTGCTGGGCGAACAGGTCGCCGGACTCGTAGTTGCGGGCCGTGACGACGCCCGAAATGGGCGAACGCACCTCGATGTTCTTCTTGAGGTTGGCGACCACCTCGCGCTGCACGTCCAGCTGGGCCTTGGCCTGCTCGATCTGCTGGGTCGAAATGCCTCCGGCCTCGTAGACCGGCAGCAGGCGGTTGTAGTCGTCCTCGACGGTCTTCAGCTGCACCAGCTGCTGGGTGTACTGCGTGGGATCGAGCGTCACGACGAGCTGCCCCTCGCGCACCGGATCGCCCACCTCGACGTAAATCCTGTCGATGTGCACGCCCGAAGCCGCCGGAGTGATGTCGTTCTCCTTGTAAGGCTCGATCTCGGAAGTGAAGACCTCCGTAAGCTGCACCGAAGCCTCTTCGGCAACGGCGCTTTTGGTCAGCACGCCTTTGTCTTCCGCAACGGCGGTCACGCCTTTCTTACCCGTGCAGCCGGCGAAAGAGACGGCGGCGATGCACAAAATCACGATTTTTTTCATACGTTCTTTATCCTGTTTTTTATTTATTTCCGTGTTCGCGGCCGACGATGCGGTCGTACTCGGCCTTGGCCGAAAGGTAATCGTAGATCGCCTGCGAGAAGTTCAGCTGCGCCTGCGTCTGCGAGAGCTGCGCGCTGTTGAGTTCGAGGATCGTCCCCGCGCCCGCCCGGTAACGGGTGTCGGAGATCTTGTAGGCCTTGCGGGCCTGCTCGACGGTCAGCTCCTGGGCGTACATCGTCTCGCGGGCGGTCAGCAGGTCGTTCAGCGCCGAGCGCACCTGTACGTCGATCTGCTGCCGGGCGTAGCTGCGCTGGAGCGACAGCTGCGAAATCTGGTTTTTCAGCTCGCGCGACCTGTTCATCTTCGTCAGGCCCGAAAAGATGGGGACCGACAGTTGCAGGCCGACCGAAATCGGATGGGTCCAGAAATACCGGGAATCGTCCGTCGCGGCGGCGCCGCCGAAATTGAAAGGCTCCATGTCGTTACCCGTATAGGAGGCCGACCCGAAGGCTGCGAGCGTCGGCATGCGTCCCGCATTGGCCGCCTTGAGCGAACGCCGGAGAACCTCCTCCTGCAATTCGAGCGAACGCAGGTCGGAGTTGTCCGTCACGTCGGTGGTCAGCCCGTCCGTCCCGGCCAGCACGTCGTCGCGCAGGGCGTCCAGCTCGCCCACCACCTCGATCTCCACGTCCTCGGGAATCGAGAGGTACATCTTGAGCATCAGCTTGGCCAGCTTGATCGAATTCTCGGTCTGGAGGATCGTGGGCTTGAGGTTGCTCAACTGCACCTGCGCGGTCAGCAGGTCGTATTCCGAGGCCAGCCCGTGCTTGTACTGCACCTGCGTATCGTCGACCGTGCGCTGCACCGTGGCCTCCGACTCGCGGAGCACCGCGAGCGACTGCTCGGCGAGCAGGATGTTGTAAAAGGCCTTCTTCACCTCGGCCGTCAGGTCGATGCGCGAGGCGCGTGCGGCCTCCACGGCCGTGGCCATCTGCGCGTCGTTCATCTTCAGCGTGCGGTAGACCGACGGCGCGAAGAGCGGCAGCGACAGGTCGCCCTGCACGGCGAAGGTGTTATCGGCTCCGAACGAAATGCCGCCGCGCATCTCGGACTTCACGATCGAACGGGTGTAGCTGCCCGACGCCGAAATCTGCGGCAGCAGGTTGCCCCACGTCTGGCGCTTCACGTAGTCGTAACGCTGCACCTCCATCTCCGCGACCTTGACGGTCGGGTTTTCGCTCAAGGCGAGATCCAGCGCCTGGGGAAGCGTCAGCCGCATCTGCGCCGAAGCGCCGGCGACGCCCGCCGCCCAAAAGGCGATGATCAAAAAAAGTCGTTTCATCATTATTCGGTAAAATTATGTTGTCATTATCATTTATGCGGACGAACGGAACGGACGGATATTTCAGTCCCCGCCCCCTTCGCGCCGGCTATTGCATCCGGTGAACGGCTTTGGCAGGCTCGTAGCGTTTCAGGTAGTCGTCGACGAGCAGCAGCCCCTTGGTCGTGGAGATGCCGCGGAAAAAATTGCTGATGATCTGCACGAACGCCTCGCGCTCGGTCATGCCCGCGGGCAGAATGAGGTCCTTGCGCACGGTGATGGCCGAAGCCGTGTAGTAAAGCACGAAATGGCCAGATCGAGATTGATCGTGTCGACGAACAGCCCGTCGGCAATCCCCTTTTCCAGCATCTCCTGCAGGTCGCGGCGGCTCTTGGCGGTGCCTTCGCGCGTCATCTTGTCGTGCACCGCCGGGTAAAACTTGCGCAGGTTGTTCAGCAGCCGCTGGATGACTTCGGCGTTGTCCATCACGCCGCCCAGCACCATGAACATCGCTTCGAGCACGTTGCGCGCATGGGCGCACACCGCGGCGCGCTCGATGCGTTTCTTTTCGAAATAGCGGTCCATCGCCAGGTAGAGCAGCCCCTCCTTGTCGCCGAACAATTCGTAGAGCGTCCGTTTCGAGACCCCCAGCTGCTGCGCGATGTCGTCCATGCGCACCGACTTGATGCCCTGCGAGACGAACATGTGCATCGCCTGTTCTATGATTCGTTCCTTCTGATCCATGATCCAATCCGATTGATACGGATGCAAATATACGTGCCAAAACTTATAAAACAAAAAAAGTTTTCTGTTTTTCCCGGTTTTCTGACGAAAACAACAAAAAAGGAGCCTATCAGGACTCCTTCATGCAAAACCGGACGCGGGAAATCGCCCTTCGGCGGGCAGACCGCACGGCGCTTCGGGGATCATGCGGCGGCCGTCCGCATAACGAGCATGCCAGCGCAGACCGGAGCAAAAAAGCCGCCGCAGAAATTCTGCGGCGGCTTTGTCCAAAACGGGAACGCCCCGTCTATTTCGTGACCCGTTCGAGCCATTTGACCATGGCCAGCATGGCGAACATCGAGATGGCGCAGACGATGACGAAGATGCTCCACGTCGCGGAGATCGAGATGCGCTTGTAGAGGATCGGGCCGATGAACAGCAGGCCGTTGCCCAGCGCCGTGGCGCCCAGCCAGCAGCCCTGCATCAGGCCCTGGAGTTTCTGCGGAGCGACCTTCGACACGAACGACAGGCCCAGCGGCGAGATGAACAGTTCGGCGATGGTCAGGATCAGGTAGGTGGCCACCAGCAGCCACGGCGTGACGCGCTCGGCGAACGAGAGACCGCCCTGCGCCTGCACTTCGGCGAGTTTGGGAAGGCCCAGCGACCCGAAGACCATCAGCACGTAGGCGAATGCGGCAATGCCCATTCCGATCGCGATCTTCATCGGGGTCGAAGGCTCCTTGCCGCGGTTGCGCAGCCAGGCGAACACGGCGATGATGACCGGCGTGAGGAACACCACGCAGAAGGGGTTGGCCGACTGGAAAATCTCGGCCGTGATGGGCATGCCGAAAATTTCGAGACGGGTGTAATCCTGCGCGAAGAGCGTCAGCGTCAGACCGTTCTGATGGAACGAGAACCAGAAGAAGATCACGATGGCGAACACGGCGAACAGCGCATAGAGACGCTGTTTGATCTCACGCGCATCCTGCTGGATTTCGGCCTTCGAAGGCGTCGTCCTGGAAGCGGCCGCAACCTTGGGATCGGGCAGCTTCTTCTTGTTGGCAAGGAAAACCACCAGCGAGAAGACCAGCGCCACGATAGCCACGCCGAACGCATAGTGGAATCCGGTGTTGAAGGCGTTGAGATAGCTCTGCGCGAAAACGCCCATGTCCGCCGGGACGCCGCCGAGGCTCACTTCGGCAGCCAGCTCGCTGAAACGGCCCTGGGCCACTTCGGGACTCATCGTGCCGCCGATATACTGGTGGCAGAGGGCCGAAAGGTCGGAATTGTAGAGGAATCCCTGCGTGCGGAGCCACCAGTTGCGCACGCCCACGGCGGCGAACGGTGCGAACATCGCGCCGATGTTGATGAACATGTAGAAAATCTGGAAGCCCGTGTCGCGCAGTTTGGCATACTGTTCGTTGTCGTAAAGCTGCCCCACGAGCGCCTGGAGGTTGCCTTTGAACAGACCGTTGCCGAAGGCGATCACCATCAGTGCGCCGATCACCACGGTCTTCGACGTAACGGTGGGAACCATCAGCGCGGCATACCCCGCCGTCATCACCAGAATACCCGCGATGATCGTCCCCTTATAGTTGCGCAGCCGGTCGGCGATCAGGCCGCCGACGAGCGCCAGGATGTAGATCGAGGTATAAAAAAACGAATAGATTTTCCCGGCCTGCTCGCCGTCGATACCGAATTTCGACATCAGGAACAGCGTCAGAATGGCCATCATGGTGTAGAAACCGAAACGTTCGCCCGTATTGGCGAGAGCCGCGGCAATCAAACCTTTAGGTTGCTTGAGCATAGTAGAATTGGGTATTAGTAATGGATACGTTTTTTTGTTCGTGGACAAAGATAGAAAAATTTTTCATATATTTAGTGTCGCAACGGCACTTTTATCAGTCGGAACGCATAACCGGACCCGGGTGCGATTCGGTTTTGCTCCCATCCGACTTTTTATTACCTTTGTAGAAAATCGACTCCCCTATGGAAAAAACGACCCGAAGACTTCCGATCGTCGAACGCGACGAATGGTTACAGCCCGTCGAGGCGCAGATGAACCTGCGCCACGAGCGTTACGAGCGGAAAATGGCCGACATCGGACGCTCGGCGGGATCGCTCGTCGACTACGCCAACGGCTACCGCTATTTCGGCTGGCAGTGGGACGACGTGCTGGACGGCTGGTGGCTGCGCGAGTGGCTGCCGGGGGCGCACGACGTCTACGTCTTCGGCGACTTCAACAACTGGCAGCGCACCGAAATCCGCATGCACAAGGATGCCGCGGGGGTCTGGAGCGCCTTTTTCCCCGCGGCGATGTACCGCGACCGGCTGCGGCACGGCTCGCTCTACAAGATCCACGTCCACGGCGACAACGGCTGGCTGGACCGCATCCCGGCCTACGCCCGGCGCGTCGTGCAGGACGACGAGACCAAAAACTACACGGCGCAGTTCTGGAACCCCGCGGAACCGTTCGACTGGCGGGGCGACGCGTTCGACGCCTCGAAGATCGGCAGTCTGCTGATCTACGAAGCCCATGTGGGCATGGCCCAGGAGCGCGAAGGCGTGGGAACCTACCGCGAATTCACCGAAAAGATACTCCCGATCATCAAAAAGGACGGCTACAACGCCGTGCAGCTGATGGCCGTGGCCGAGCACCCCTACTACGGGTCGTTCGGTTACCACGTGTCGAGTTTCTTCGCCCCCTCGTCGCGCTGCGGCACGCCCGAGGAGCTGAAGGAGCTGATCCGCCGCGCCCATGAACTGGGGCTGGCGGTGATCATGGACCTCGTGCACGCCCACTACGTCAAGAACCTCAACGAGGGGATCAACTCCCTCGACGGCACCGACCATCTCTACTCGCCGCCGGGCGACGCGGGCTACCAGCAGTACTGGGATTCGAAACTCTTCGACTACGGCAAGGAGGAGGTGCAGCACTTCCTGCTGTCGAACGTCAAATACTGGCTCGACGAGTTCCATTTCGACGGCTACCGCTTCGACGGCGTGACGTCGATGATCTACCGCCACCACGGCTACGTCACGTTCGATTCGCGCGACCGTTTCTTCGACGAGGGGGTCAACGGGGACGCTCTCACCTACCTCACCCTGGCCAACCGCCTCGCGCACGATTTCCGGCCTTCGGCCGTGACCATCGCCGAGGACGTGAGCGGCATGCCGGGGATGTGCATCCCGATCGCCGACGGCGGCATCGGATTCGACTACCGCCTGGGCATGGCCATCCCCGACTTCTGGATCAAGCAGCTGAAGGAGGTGCCCGACGAGCAGTGGGACATCCGGGAGATGTGGTCGGTGATGACCGACCGCCTGCCCGAAGTCAAGACCGTGGCCTACGCCGAGTCGCACGACCAGGCGCTCGTCGGCGACAAGACCATCGCCTTCCGGCTGATGGACAAGGAGATGTATTTCCACATGGACCGCGCTTCGGAGAACATCGTCATCGACCGCGGCATGGCCCTGCACAAGATGATCCGCCTGATGACCATCTCCACGGGCGGTCAGGCCTACCTCAACTTCATGGGCAACGAGTTCGGGCATCCCGAGTGGATCGACTTCCCGCGCGAGGGCAACGGCTGGAGCTACGCCCACGCCCGGCGGCAGTGGTCGCTCGCAAAAAACGGATTCCTGCGCTATGCGTGGCTGGGCGATTTCGACCGTGCGATGATCCGGCTGGTGAAAAAATACAAGGTTCTTGCCGACGGTTACCCGTGGAATCTGCTGATGGACGAGCGCAACAAGACGATGGCCTTCTCGCACGGCGACCTGCTGTTCGTCTTCAACTGGCATCCTTCGGCCTCGATCCCCGACTACGAACTTCCGGTGCAGGCCCCGGGCAAGTACGTCCCGGTGCTCTCGACCGACGAAAACCGCTTCGGCGGACAGGAGCGGCAGTCGATGGCGGCCGAACACTTCTCGTTCGACGCCGGGGAGGGCGACGGACAGCGGCAGCCCCATATCCGCATCTACAACACCTCGCGCACGGCGACGGTCTACCTGCGAAAAAAGTAGTTACGCAACGACTATATTTTCCTTTTTATTCACCAAAACAGATTTACCATATTTCTTTAAAGGAGTTGAGAGAAGGATTCTACCAATGCCGGCGGTTCGAAGCCACGAACCTGTGGCGGAGATCGTTCCTTCTTTCCATTTTTCTGGTCTTTTGTTTCGCCGTCTACGGAGCGCTGGCGTCCGAAATCCTGACCGCCGGACCCGGAGCGGCCAATTTCCTGGCGCTGAACGAAGCCGCCTGCGCGGTGGCGCTGCTCGGAACGTCGTTCGCCCTGATCTGGATCATGATGGCCAAGGGGTCGAAAGCCTGGTACGAGGTCTACGAACGCTACATATTCGAGATCGAACAGGAGGAAGCCGAAGGACTGAAAATTCCGGAGCGCTATCGGCTGGGAGCCTTGTGCCGCCCCTGGGAGATGAACGGCAACCTCTTTTCGAAGAAGGCGGGCCGCTACTCCCCCTCGCGGCTCAACATCACGATCGGGTCGGTGACGCTGACGGCCTGGCTGACCGTCGGACTCATCCACTATGCCGCCAGTGTCATCCTTTACGCCGAAGGCCCTGCCCTCTGCTGGCAGCCGCTGATCCTCGCGCTCATCCCCGCCTCGTTCCTCGCCGTTCTCGTCACGGCGGCTCGCAACATGTGGGGCCGGAGCCGGTCGCTGGTGAAGCCCTGACCCCGGATTTCCGGAAATGACAAAAGCGGACCCGAGAAAGGGTCCGCTTTTTTTCGGCCGTCCCGGCGGCTTACTTCGCCAGTTCGCGCGCCACGGCCAGCGCCTTTTCGTAGTCGGGCTCGTGGGTGACCTCGGGCACGTACTCCACGTAGCGCACCACGTCGTCGCGGTCCACGACCACCACGCCGCGCGCCAGCAGGCGCAGGGAGTCGATCACGAAGCCGTACTTCATGCCGAAATCCAGCTCCCTGTAATCCGAGAAGACATGCACGCGGTCGATGCCCTCGGCGGCGCAGAAGCGTTTCTGCGCAAAGGGCAGGTCGACCGACAGCGACACGACGACCACGTCGTCGCCCAGTTTCGACGCCTCGCGGTTGAAGCGGATGTTCTGCAACGAGCAGACCGGGGTGTCGACCGACGGAAAGACGCTGTAAATGCGCACCTTGCCGTGGAAAACGTCCGACGACACGGGTTGCAGACCCGCATCGGTGACCGTAAATACGGGGGCCGTCTCCCCCACTTTGCAGCGATTGCCGACAAGCGTCACGGGCTTGCCGCCGAAAGTTACCTTGTGATCCATAATTCGATAGTTTTTATAATCAGGTGGTTCAACGCAATTCCGATGCCACCCGGCTGCGAGCCGGATCTGCGGGACGGGACGCCCCGCACCGCGCCCCTCCGCATCTGGTCATCGGCCGGCTTTAATTCGCGCGACGGCCGCCGCAACCCCGGCATAGAGCGCCGGCAGGTCGACGCCCGCCACGCAGCGGTTCTCGACGACGATCCGTCCGTCGACGACCACCGTATCGACATCCGAGGCCTTGCCGCAGTAGACCAGATTCGACACCACGTCGTTGACGGGCTGCAAATGGGGTTTCTGAAGGTCCACGACGATCAGGTCGGCCAGCGCGCCCTCGCGGACGACGCCCAGTTCGCCGTCGGCATAGCCCATCGCCCGCGCGCCGTTCGCCGTCGCCAGCCGCAGCGCCTCCCAGGCCGGAAGGGCCACGGGATCGCCCGTCGCGGATTTTTGCAGGAAGGCCGCCGTGCGCACCTCCTCGAACATGTCGAGATCGTTGTTCGAGCAGGTTCCGTCCGTGCCGACCGTCACCAGCGCACCCGCGGCGCGCATCCGCTCGACGGGCGCCACGCCGCTCGATATTTTCATGTTGCTCTGCGGGTTGTGCGACACGGCGACGCCCCGCGCGGCGAGTGTCTCGATGTCGCTGTCGGTCACGTGGATGCAGTGCGCGCCGATGGTCTTCGGCCCCAGCAGTCCCAACCCGTCGAGGTGTTCGACCGAGGTTTTCCCGTACTTTTCGCGCACGATGCGCACCTCGTCCTGCGTCTCCGAGATATGGATCATCAGATGCAGGCCGTATTTATCCGCCAGCCGCTTGCCGCGCAGGAGGTTCTCGGGCGACACGGTATAGGGCGAATGGGGCGCCAGGGCGATCTGCACCCGGTCGCATCCGGCGGCCAGCCGCACGGCCTCCTCCACCTGGGGCATCACCTCGTCGACATTCGAATCGAAGTAGTTGC
>OIZW01001808.1_pt1 | contig 12195 bp, 9 predicted proteins | sample 1588581 | NCBI WGS metagenome assembly OIZW01 (sample SAMN03283266) | human gut metagenome | biome: human-associated habitat; material: feces | host: Homo sapiens | place: USA | collected 2013 | reverse complement strand
GGGAGCAGGCCGTCACCTTCCTGTACCGGTATGTCACCGAGTACCTGAAGCAAGCCCCCGCCGGTGACGGAGACCTGACCGGCTTCACCGATGCGGCCAGCATCTCCCTCTACGCCAGGGAAGCCATGTCCTGGGCCACCGCCACCGGCCTCCTGGAGGGCTACGGCGACGGCGCCATCGGCCCCAAGAACCCGGTCACCCGGGCGCAAATGGCTAAATTCCTCACAATTCTTGATACTAAGTTCTAACCTGTTCCCCTCCTTTCTGTCAGAGCAAGGGGCCGCTGCAAGCCAAGCTGCAGCGGTCCCTTGCGACGTTTGCCACCTTCCAGCGGCAAAGATCCTATGGACATGCTGTGGGGTGCGCCGCAGAGTGGGGCCTGGGGGAGCTTCCCCAAGGATTGCAATTTTTCACCGGCTGGTGTACAATGTGGGGGAAACTTCCCAGGGAGGCGACGGATTGTGGAGAATTATTTTGCCATGACCATGGACAAGGGGCAGGTGGATGGGATTTCGGCCCTGGGGCTGGCCCATATGGGCGACGGCGTTTTCGAGCTGCTGGTCCGGAGCTGGCTTTGCGGTCACGGCAGGACCAAGGTGCAAAACCTTCACCGGGAGACGGTGTCCTATGTGTCCGCCCCGGCTCAGGCCCGGTTTGTGGAGCGTCTGGAGCCCCTCCTCAGCCCCGAGGAGCACGACGTATACCGCCGGGGGCGGAACGCCCATCTCCACGCCATTCCCAAGCACGCCACCGCCAAGGAATACGCCCGGGCCACCGGCCTGGAGTGCCTCTTCGGGCACCTGTTCCTGGAGGGGAAGACGGAACGAATCAACTGGCTGTTTGTCACAGTCATGGAGGAGCTATATGGCATTTGACGCATACTTCCTGTCCGGAGTTCTGGAGGAGCTTCGGACCCAGGCCCTGGGGGCCAGGGTGGAGAAGATTCACCAGCCCACCCGGGACACCATCATCCTCCTGCTGCGGTGCTCCGCCGGGCGGCAGCGGCTGCTCATTGCCGCCAATCCCACCGCCCCCCGGCTCCACCTCACCGGGGCCAATCCCGAAAATCCCGACCAGCCCCCGATGTTTTGTATGCTCCTGCGCAAGCACCTGTCCGGCGGCCGCCTGGTGAGCATCCAGCAGCCCCCCATGGAGCGGCTGGTCCGCCTCACCTTCCAGTGCACCGGCGAGTTGGGGGACCAGGTGGAGCGGGTCCTGGTGGCCGAGCTCATGGGCCGGACCACCAACATCTACCTCCTGGATGAGGCCGGGCGGATTCTGGACTGCCTGCGCCGGGTGGGGCTGGACGACTCCGCCAAGCGCCAGGCCCTGCCGGGGCTGTACTATCAGGACCCGGAGCCAGTGGAAAAGCGCTGCCCCCAGGGCCTCACCCAGGCCGAGGCCCTGGCCCTTTTGGAGGCCCCCGGGGCCGACCGGTTGGCCGACCGGCTCCTGGACACCTTTGGCGGCCTGTCCCCCCTGGTGTGCCGGGAGGCGGCCCTGGCCTGCCTGGGGGACCCCGACGGGCGGCTGGAGGGGGCGGACCGGGCCGCCGCCGCCCAGGCTCTGGCAACTTACTTCGGAAAGCATCTGCCCCTGGGGCGGCCCTACCTCCTGACCGGGCCCGGCGGCCCCAAGGCCTACGCCTTTGTACCCATATTCCAATACGGGCCGGACTACGCCTGGGAGGAGCTCCCCTCCTTCGCTTCCCTTCTGGACCGGTTCTACACCCTGCGGGACCGGCGGGACGCCATGCGTCAAAAGGCCCAGTCGGTGCGCCGGACGGTGCAGAACCTCCGGGACCGGACCGCCCGGAAAATGGCCATCCAGGAAAAGGAGCTGGCCACGGCCCGGGACCGGGAGCACCTGCGCCAGATGGGCGACCTGGTCACCGCCAACCTCCACGCCATCCGCAAGGGCCAGACCACCCTCACGGCGGAAAACTTCTACGACCCTGAGATGAAGCCCATCCAAATCCCCCTGTCCCCCCTCCTGTCCCCTCAGCAGAACGCAGCCAAGTACTACAAGGACTACGCCAAGGCCAAGAACGGGGAGAAGGAGTTGACCCGCCAGCTGGAGCTGGGGGGCCAGGAGCTGGAGTACCTCCTCAGCGTCCTGGAGGAGCTGGACCGGGCGGAGACGGAGGGCGAGCTGGAGGAAATCCGGCAGGAGCTGGCCTCCGGCGGTTACCTCCGGCTGGAGGGAGGCCGGCGGAAGATGAAGCAGGCCGCCTCCAAGCCCATGCGCTTCGTCTCCACAGACGGCTACCCCATTTATGTGGGCCGGAATAACCGGCAAAACGATGAGCTCACCGGAAAGCTGGCCCAGAAAAACGACCTGTGGCTCCACGTGCAGAAGCTCCACGGCAGCCACGTAATCATCCCCTGGACGGGCGTCCAGCCCCCTGACGACACCATCACCCAGGCCGCCCAGCTGGCCGCCTGGTTCTCCCAGGGCCGCCAGGGCCAAAACGTGGCCGTGGACGTGACCCCCGTGCGCTTCGTCAAAAAGCCAGGCGGCGCCAAGCCGGGCATGGTGGTCTACACCCAATATCGCACCGTCTACGTCACCCCGGACCCCAGCCTGGCCGGGCAGCTGACGCCGTAGGGGCAATGGGCGCCAAATCAGATGGTGCAGCACCCAACAAATGGGGCCTGTTGCAAACGCGCTTTTTATAAAATTGTTCCTCATATTTTAGGGGGAGAAGACACGAATTTCCGTGTTTTCTCCCCCTATCTTCCACTTTTAGAAAGAGGTCTGTTGCAAAAACGCATTTTGCAACAGACCCATTTTATGAAATTTGCCGGTAGGATGCTTACTGTGGCATAAGCAGGAGCTTGCGGTACTTGGCATACTCCTCCACCGGGATTTTCATGGCGGCCATGACTTGGTCCACCGGCCAGCCAGTGGTTTCCATAAGACTGCGAATGCTCCGCAGCCGCTCCTGATCCGCGCCTTGCGCGCGGCCCTCTCTCATGCCTCTCTCGCGGCCCTCTTTCATGCCCCTCTCGCGGCCCTCTTCGATAAAACCTTGGCTCAGGTTACACACAGCTGTCACCGTCCCTTCCATGTTGCGCGCGCTTGAGAAATCATATTCTTCTTCCAATATTTGAATGACCTGACCCGGCGTGCACCGCCCTTTGAACAGCACTTCCAGCATCCGCAGCAGGCCTCCGTATCGCGCTCCCTCTGGACTGCCCAAGCAGATCATGGTGACATTCAGCAGGTCATAGTGCCGCACCGGTTCGGTCACATTGCCCACCAGCGGCCGCTCTTCCACGGCGTAGCTGGTAATGGTGTTTTCCCGCTCCAGTGGTGGATGGGAACAAATCCAGATGGAGTATACCTTCCGAAGGGCCTCATAATGGGACTGGGTAAATACGGATCCATACTGGGCAGACAGCATCCGTCCACAGTAATAGAGCGCCCGTTTTACCAGCGGGTATCCGGGATGGTACTTGCCTTGGGCTTCGATGTTGATGATTAAGCCGATTTTCCCATCCTCACCTGGGGCAACGGCGGAAAATCGCACATCGTAGACCACCCGAGCTTCTGTTGTGCTGCTGCTTTCCGTGGCCAGCCCGTGGATCCTTGGCGGATTTGTCTCGTCCGGATGGACCCCGGACTGGCCCACCTCCGGCTCATTTTCAATATAGCTCATGATCTCCGGGATGGTGCAATCCCGATACTCCACCACACAGGTTTTCATGATATGCGCCAAAACCTCTTTGTAGGCCAGAATATCCTTAAAGACCGCATCCTGACTCATATTCCCGTCCAGCCGGGAGATGCTCCCTGCCATTTGCGTCTCCATGGGTCTCACCTCATTTTAGAAATGAAACTTTTCACCTTTATTATATATGTTCCAACCTGATCTGTCAAGACTGCTTTCCCACGCCTTGAACTCAAACATCTGACGGTAAGGGAGGCTGGACGTAGCGGCTTCTGGCTTCCGGCCTGGGGTGGGCGTGGACGCTGGAGACCACACCCATGGCCAAATACATGGAGACGATGGAGCTGCCGCCGTAGCTGATGAAGGGGAGGGTCAGGCCAATGACCGGCGCGACTCCCAGGCACATACCCACGTTGACGCACACCTGGAAGATGAGGGCCGCCCCGGTGCCAAGACACACCAGGCGGCTCAGGTAATCCGGGGTCTTCAGCCCCACGTAAATCACCCGGAACACCACCGCCCCCAGCAGGAGCAGGGTGAAGGCGCAGCCCAGCAGACCCAGCTCCTCCCCAATGGCAGAGAAAATGAAGTCCGTATGCTGGGCATTCAAGGCCCCCACCTGGGTACGGCTGCCCTGGAACAGCCCCTGGCCGGACAGGCCGCCGCCGGTGAGGGACCGGAGGCTCTGGGCAAAGTGCCACCGCTCATCCAGACCCTGGGGGTCGATGGTGGGGTCAAAAATCACCAGAATCCGATTCTTCTGGTAGTCCTGGAGAAGATGGGTCCAGGCGTAGGGGGCGGCCAGGCACAAAGCGCCGATTCCACCCAAAAACCACCACAGCTTCACCCCGCCTACAAAGGCCATCACCAGGAAAATAAACACAAAAATCAGGGACACACCGGCGTCCCGGGATAACACCATGTTCAGCCCCACCAGAAACACCAGCTGAAAGGCCATGGCCAGCACCGAGCGGAAGGAGGAAATCCGGCTCTGATGGACCTGCATCACCTTGGCCAGGAGAATGGTGAAGGTAATCTTGCAAATCTCCGCCGGTTGGATGTTGACGGGGAAGCCGGGGATGTCCAGCCAGCTCCGGTTGCCGGTGCCGCCGTCGGTGCCAAAGGGGATCAGCAGCAGCAGGAGCAGGGCGTTGAAGAGAAACAGCAGCTCCCGGTGCTCCGCCAGCCCCTCCAAGTCCATGGAGGTCAGCAGGACATAGAACAGGACACCCAGAGCCGTAGCCGCCAGCTGCACCGTGAGGAACCGGCTGCTGCCCAGATAATGGGTGGCGCTGGAGATCACCACACAGCCGAACCCTGTGGCCAGAAGGCACAGGAACAGCAGCAGCAAATCTCCCTTTTTCCCGAAATTCCTCAAAATGCGGACAATCCTCTGCATAAACGGAGCTCCTTTCCCAGCATTGGGGATATTGTAGCACCGGAGCCCCAGAATGTAAACAGAAATTTCCCGGCGCTCCTCAGAGGCGCCGTAGGGTGCGGCCTTCCGGGCGCACCGGCAGAAGAGGCTGGCCGGTTGCGAACTGCCCAGGCGAATTCGTACCGCCTAAAAATTGGTCCGGCTTTGCCGAAACGTGACGGGATGCGGAACATGCTACCGCGCCCACAAGCTGCCAGCTGTCAAGTCGCAGGCTCGCTGGCAGAACGTCTCACAGGGGATTCCACGCCGGACCGGCGGAAAATCAACCGGTAGACCACGGGGTAGACCACCAGGCTGAAGGGGACGGCCAGGATGAGGTCCAGGGCGGAGTGCTGCTTCACAAACACCGTGGACACCGCCACCAGGAAGGCGAAGGCCCAGATGGCTCCCTGCATCCAGGGCTTACGCAGGCGGCGGCAGTTCCAGGCGGCAAAGCACACCGCCATGGAGCCCACCACATGGAGGCTGGGGCAGACGTTGGTATTGGTATCCTGGCTGTACACCAGGGCCACCAGCCGGGTGAACAGATTGTCCCGGGGAAATTGGGTCACCCGCAGGTCCTGCCGGTTGGGAAACAGCAGATACAGGGCAATGACCGTGAAAAAGGCCACGCCCACGTAGGTCATGTACCGCTTGAAGCCCTCGTGGTCATACCGCGCCAGGTACAGCCCCAGGGCCAGCAGCATGGGGAACCACAGCATGTAGGGGACGATGAACCCCTCCAAAAAGGGAATCCGGTCGTCCAGAGGGATGTAGGTGGGGCGGCACGCCTCCACGGGAATCACAGCCTCCACCCAGGCGAAGACCAGAAGGTAGGCCGGCAAAATCAGGGCGAACCAGAGGTAACGGTTCTCCCGCCGGAGTAAAAACGGCTTTGTGGTATCAGGTTTTTCGGTCATAATACACTCCTTCCTGCGGCCGGAGCCGCATGGCTCTTTATACTCCATCCAGGCGAAAAAAGCAAGAGAAGGACGGGGAAATTAAGCGAGAATTAAGGTCCCGTGAAGGAGAATGCCCGCCCAAGCCCCCTCGCGCCGCCACCCTCCAGCACAAATTCTCTGGTTCAGAATGACAAGGTGAAAAAAATATTTCAGGATAGGGATTGCCGAAATGACAGATTTGGGATATAGTATATACGAACAAACGTTTAATTCCTTTGGAGATGACTCATATGATCATCCAGCAGCAAAAAAAGAAAGGACCCCCGGTTCTGGTTCCACGGGACCGGCAGCGGGACCCGGTGGTGGGGGTTTGCCCCCGGTGTGGCCGGGAGCGGTACGGGTGGGGAACATGTCCCTGGTGGGACTGCGTGGAGCCGGCCACGGCTCCGGAGAGGAGGCAAACCATATGCCCAATCGAGTAATTCGGGATTCTATTTTGACCAGCCGCCAGGTGGCGCGGCTGGACTGGTTTCAGCAGGCGCTGTTTGTCCGGCTGATTCTGGGCTGTGACGACTACGGGAGGTATTACGGGGCCCCAGACATCATCTGCGGCCACCTGTTTAGCACCAGCTCCGGGGTCACCCAGGAGCTGGTGGCTGAGGGTCTGGGGAAGCTGGAAGAGGAGGGGCTCATCGTCACCTACCAGGTGGAGGAAGAAACCTATTGCGCCCTGCCCCAGTGGAGCAAATACCAGGTCTGCCGCACCCGGCGGGAGAAATTTCCCCCTCCGCCTACCGAGGTTCCTGTACAGGAGCCAAAAATTTTTACCCCTCAGTTTCACGAAGCAAAGCAAGCTAGTATCGAAACGGCACCTGAAGCCAAGTCCGCCCCAAATCCAATCCAATCCGAATCCGAAATCGAATCTCAATCCGAAGCCGAATCCGAATCCAAAGGCCCGGCGGGGCAGGAAGCGGCGGAGGCGGCGGCGAAGGAGATTTTTTCTGACTATGGCCGGATCTGTGTCAGCTCCCTTCCCTGCCGCAACCTCACCCGGGAGCGCAGGCGGAAGCTCCGGGAGCTGGCAGCCCGGGGCTATACCCCCCAGGTGTTCCGGGAGGCCTTCCGGAAGGCCCAGGAGAGCGTCTTCCTCCGGGAGAAAAAGCGGCAGCGGGTGAACTTTGACTGGTTTCTGGAGGAGCAAACCCTCACCCGGCTCCTGGAGGGAGCCTACGACGACTCCCCTGCCGTTCCGGTCCCCCGGATCCCAGGCGCCGCCCATTTGGGCACACTGGAGCGGGAGAGCATTGCACGGATGCTGGCAGAGGCAGCGGCAGCTCCTGTGGCTTCCCCCGGGGATGCTTCGCTGCGTGGCAGAGCCGCCCTTGACTGAGAAAGGAGGATGGATATGTCCAGAGAACGGTTGAAAATCCGGCCCCTGGGAGGGCTGCGGGAGGGGGCCCGGGGGGAGCGGGGGGAGGCGGCGGACATGGTGAACTTCACCGTAACCGGCCAGGGACTCCTCACCCTGCGGCCCGGGGTGCGGGCCCTGGAGCTTCCCTTTGGCTTCGACACCCGGGGCCAAGTGATCCGGGGGCTTTGGGCCGGCTTTTTGGGGCGGGGGGAATTCCTGGCGGTGGCCACCTCCCCTGCCGGGGAATACGGAGCAAACGGAGATTACATTCAGGTTTTTCGCCGGAAGGAAGAGGGATTCGCTGCGGCGGCCCTGCTGCCCCGGCCCTTTGGGGCCAAAACCGCCTGGGTCCAGTTTTTCACCTTCTGCGGAGAGCTCTACGCCCTGTCGGACCAGGGGTATCTGCGGATTTCTGACGGGGGCATTTCCACCGTGGACACCCCCGGCTTCCGGGCTCAGGCGGTGGAGGCCTATGTCCCCCTGGTGGTGACGGGGGCCAGCCCCGCAGGAGGCGGCACGGCCCTGGAGCAGGTGAACCGGCTGACGAACCGGCGGCGGATCTCCTACAGCGCCGACGGCTCCGCCGCTTACCGGCTGCCGGAGGAGGCGGTGGGGGTGGCCGCCGTCCAGGTGAGCGGGGAGAGCCTGGACTCCCCCGGCAGCTTCGACGCCGAGAGCCGGGTCTATACCTTCCGGACTCCCCCGGCGGCGGGGACGGACAACGTGGAGATCACCTACCTGGCCGCCTCCTCCGACCGGGCCAGGGTCCTGGGGATGCGGTGTTCCGAGACCTACAACGGAGACACGGACACCCGGCTCTTCCTCTACGGCGACGGCAGCAACACCTGCATTTACTCCGGGGTGACCCAGGGGGGAGCCCCCTCGGCGGCCTACTTCCCCGCCATGAACGAGATCCGGGTGGACGGAGCCGACGCCCCCATCACCGGGCTTCTGCGCCACGGGGGAAGCCTCCTGGCCTTCAAGCCGGACGGGACCTGGTCCATTGCCTACAGCCCCCTCACCCTGCCGGACGGAACCGTCACCGCCGGGTTTTACCTGCGGCCGCTCCACAAAAGCCTGGGGAACTACGCCCTGGGTCAGGTGGCCCTGGTGGAGAACTGCCCCCGGACCGTGACCCCAGGCGCCCTGTACGACTGGCAGCTGCCGGAGGGGTATCACCGGGATGAGCGGCAGGCGCGTCTCGCCTCGGAGCCGGTGGCCTCCTTCCTCCGGGGGATGGACCCCAGGCAGGCGGTGGCCCTGGATGACAGTGGACGGGGGGACTACTATCTCTTCCACGATGGAGAGGCCCTGGTCCACCGGTACCGGCTGGGGGTGTGGTGCCGGTACCGGGGAGCGGCCTTTCAGGAGGTTCGGTTCGGGGTGATGTGCGGCGGGGAGCCGGTGTTCGCCGGGGAGGAAGGGGTGTATACCCTGGATGGGGCGGCGGCCTGGGATTACCTGCCGGAAAAGACCCCCATTGAGGGGGTCTGGCAGTCGGGACCTGTGGAGCTGGACCGGGTGCGGACCGTAACCCGGGCGGGGCTGCTCCTCCGGCCTGAGAGCGGCTCCGGCCTGGTCCTCTCCCTGGCCACAGACCGGCGGGGGGCCTGGGGGGCGTGTCCAGCGGGGGCGGGACGGCTCCGGTACAGCCAGGTGGATTACGGGCGGTGGTCCTACAACCCCTCTCCCCTGCCCCAGCGGCGCTTCCTCCGGCTTCGGGCCCGGAAATGCACCGCCTGCCGCCTCACCCTCCGCCCCAGGGGGCCGGGGTGCCGGGGAAGTGTGGAAGAAATTTGGATGGAGATGACGTAAGGCTTGGTTCCCTTCCCATGCGTTCCCACCGCGTGACATGGGGAGAGGGGCAGGGCCCTAAGAGCGGGCGGGGGTGACGATGCGGTAGTAGAAGCGGGAGGTGAGGAGGTAGACGGCGGTGTAGATGACGCCGAAGAGGAGGAAGGTGACGGCGGTGGTGAGGATTTGCAGGGTCTGGTCGGTGAGGCTGAAGAGGAGAAGCATTTTGGAGATCATGGGGAAGGCGAAGACCGTGTGGAGCCCGGCCCCCAAAAGGGGCAGGAAGAAGACGGTGAGGATCTGGGAGTGGATGGTCCTGCGGACCTCCGCCTTGGACATGCCCACCTGCTGCAACGTGCGGAACCGGGTCTGGTCCTCGTAGCCCTCGGTGATCTGCTTGTAGTAGATGATAAGGACCGTGGCCAGGAGGAACAGGAAGCCCAGGAAAATGCCCAGGAAGAAGAGACCGCCAAAGAGGGAGAAGAAACCCCACTCCTCATTGGCCCGGGACTCCAGGGTCATGTCCTCCTGGCCCCGGGAACGGACCGACTCCCGGATGGCGCTGTACAGCTCGATCTGCATGGCTTTCTCCGCGCCGGTGTCGAAGCAGTAGTAGCCCTGGACCGCGATGCTGCCTCCGTCGCCGTAGCTGGCGTTGACCGACGCCCGGAGGGCCTCCAGGGTGTCATAATCCGGGGTTACGATGAAGAGGCTGGTGACGATGTCTGCGGTGGAGAATCCATTGTCCAGAAATTCCGGCAGCTCCCCGGCCACCTGGAAGGTGCGGCCGGCCAGGGTCAGGGTATCCCGGCCGTATTGGCGCCGGTTTTGGTGCACCAGGATTTGATCCGGCCCCAGGGCGAGGGTTTGACCGGTGGAACGGTTGTAATCCTCCAGGGGGATCAGGTACAGCTCCATGATCCGGCCATCGATTCCCGTGGGGCTCTGGAGCTGGCCGGCAATGTCCAGCAGGAAGGCATCCTCCTCCTGAAGGGCGGTGAAGGCGGCGTAGCGGTAGCGCAGGAGATTCTGGGCGGCCAGACCCCGGGCGGTCAAGGCCTCCTGGCTGGCCTGCTCGGCGGCGGCCATGCTGGCCTCCACGTCTCCCCGGCAGGTGAAGTTGAACTCCCGGGGGTAGCGGTTATGAAGAATGTCGCTGTTGCCCACATACAGGCTGGCGGTGCCGGAGACCATGACCAGAACCATGGTGGACAGGATGCAAATGGTGGCCAGGCCAGCGCCGTTCTGCTTCATCCGGTGGAGCATACCGCCCACGGAGATGAAGTGATTGGTTTTGTAGTAATAGCCCTTCATCCGACGCAGCAGCTTCAGAACCACCACGCTCCCGGCGATGAAGCAGGCGTAGGTGCCCAAAATCACCAGAATCACAGCCACAAAGAACCAGACCAGGGCGTCCACCGGGTTCTGGATGGTGATGGCCAGCCAGTAGCCTGCGCCCAGGAGCACAAGGCCCACCAGAGCCAGGAGCCAATTGGCCCGGGGCTCCCGCTCCCCGGCGCTCACACTGTGCAGCAGCTCCACAGGCTTGGCCTTCCGCAGCTGCCACAGACTGTGGAGCAGCATGAGGGCGGCATAGAGCAGAAAGATGCTGCCGGTGCGCAGGAAGGCCCGGGGGATGAATTCCCATGCATAGCGGATCTCAAACTGGAGCATGTTGCACAGCAGCAGCTCCGCCAGCTTGCTCAGGAGAATGCCCAGGCCAAGGCCCACCAGGATGCTGGCGCTGAAGGCAAAAAAGGTCTCCCAGAACAGGACCCGGCCAATGTGCCGCTTCTCCATGCCCAGAACGTTGTACAGGCCAAACTCCCGCTTCCGCCGCTTCATCAGAAAGCCGTTGGTGTAAAACAGGAGGATGAGGGCGAAAATCTCCACCACGTAGCAGCCCAGGTTCAAAATGGTGTAGACAATGGCGCTCTCGGGAATGGTCTGCCAGGTATCTGTATAGGAGAGGCTGCAGAGGATGAAATGGAGCATGACCATGAGGATGCAGGAGAGCATGTAGGGCAGGTAAAACTTCCGGTTCTTCCCCAGGTTGGTAAACGCCAGCTTGTAATAGAAGCCCTTATGCATGGCGCTCACCACCTGTCTGGAGCATGGTCAGGGTGTCGGAAATCCGCTGGAACTGCTGCTCGTCGGAGCAGGCCCCACGGTAGAGCTGGTGGAAGATCCGCCCGTCCCGGATGAAGAGGACCCGGCCGGCCCGGCTGGCGGCCCGGACGGAATGGGTCACCATGATGATGGTCTGGCCCCCCTCGTTGATTCGGGTGAAGAGCTTCAGCAGCTCGTCAGAGGAGCGGGAATCCAGGGCGCCGGTGGGCTCGTCGGCCAGGATCAGCTGGGGATGGGTGATGAGGGCCCGGGCCGCAGCGGCCCGCTGCTTCTGGCCGCCGGAGACCTCGTAGGGGTACTTTTTCAAAAGCTCGCGGATGCCGAGCGTTTCCGCAATATCGATGAGGCGGGTGCGCATCTCATCGTAGCTCTTGCCCGCGAGGACGAGCGGGAGATAGATGTTATCCTCGAGCGTGAACGTGTCGAGCAGGTTGAACTCCTGAAACACGAACCCGAGATGGTCGCGGCGGAACGTAGCGGCCTCGCTCTCGCGGATCTTGGTAAAGTCCCGCCCGTCGAGCAGCACCGTGCCGGCGGTGGGCTTGTCGAGCGCGGCGAGGATGTTCAGGAGCGTCGTTTTGCCGCTGCCGCTCTCGCCCATGATGGCGACATACTCGCCGGATTCGACGGTGAAGTTGACATTTTTGAGCGCCTGGACCTTGCTGCCGCCAAGGCGCGTGGTGTAGGTCTTTTGAAGACCGGAAACAGTCAGGATTTGCATGAGATGACTCCTTTCAAACGAGTGAGTTAGAAGCTGACGGTTGACATAATTTTCGCCCCTGGGGAATTTTTGCCGAAAGAAGGGCGCAAAAAAGCAGCCGGAAAAGCGGAGACCTTTCGCGGCTGCTTTTTCGAAAACGCGTTATTC
>OIZW01001792.1_pt1 | contig 12251 bp, 8 predicted proteins | sample 1588581 | NCBI WGS metagenome assembly OIZW01 (sample SAMN03283266) | human gut metagenome | biome: human-associated habitat; material: feces | host: Homo sapiens | place: USA | collected 2013 | reverse complement strand
CCAGAAGGCCATGAACATCGCACCGGGCCTCAAGCGCCGCTTTGCTGCCGAACGCTACAGCTTTGTGCCCGCCGCCGTCTGGGCCGAGCAGCGCCAGAAGGCCCTGGCTGAATCCAAGCTGGATGTGGGCTTCGAGGCCTTTGGATATGATATCGACCCCGCCGCCGTGGCGCTGGCCAACGCCAACGCCAAGCTGGCCGGTGTGGAAAAGCGCTGCCACTTTGAGGTGGCCGATGTGGCGGATTTTGCCGCAAAGCAGGAGGCCATCGTGCTGACGAACCCCCCTTACGGTGAGCGCATGAGCACCATTGAGGGCGCGGCCAAGCTGGCCCGCACCCTGGGCCGCCAGATGGAGGCGAACCCCTGCGCCGGTGTGTACGCTATCACCGCTGACATGGACTTTGAAACCCACTACGGCAAGCGCGCCAACAAGCGCCGCAAGATGTACAACGGCATGATCCCCTGCCAGCTGTATATGTACTACAACGCCCCCAAGTTCGAGCACACTGCAAAGCCGATGCCCAAGTCCGGATTTGACGGCAAGCGCCGTTTTGACAAGAAGGACTGAGCCTGAAAAAATGTGCCCGGCCTGAAAAATAAGCCCTGCAAGCCGCACCGGAACTGCCCGGCGCGGCTTTTTGCATCGCTGCCGGAAAAATCCGGGAAATTCCGGAACGAATGACCACACAATGCCTGCCGGAGAAAAGGACGAATGCAAACAAAGTTTTATGAAATATTATGAACAAGTTTAAAACAAGATGAGACAAATTCATGGAGAATTTACACTCCTACCGTTGCACAGCGGAACAAAATAGATTATACTTACCTTATTACCATGACCTGTGCAGCCTGTGGCGGAAAGGAACGGTGCCCCCTATGAAGGGTCGAATGAAACCCTATCTTCCGGAGTTGACCATCCGTGATTATAATATCTACCTCCAGTATCTCCGAGGCGTGCGGCGGCAGCTGTACACCGAGTTTGGCTGGTATTCCTGCCATCTGCTGCGGCACAATGGCGTGGTGTTTGCCATTTTGTCCGACAGCCTTGCCGGGCGCACAGCCACCTGCCAGCGTCAGCGGGTGCCGGGCACCCTGTGCTGGCGCAGGATGATGTGCCAGACGCAGGGCATCCGGCAGGCGGCACAGGTGGAAGTGCTGCTGGGCTGGCACAACCTGCAGGACCGACGGCCGGATGAATTGCGGCTTGCCAAGCGGCTGCGCCGCGCGCTGGACCGGGTTCTGCTGCGCCGTGCCTACGAGCGGGCCGTGCAGCAGAACCCGGCCCTGGAACGCCTGTTCGGGCAGGAGCGGGACCAGGCCGTGGTGCAGATGAACCTGAATGCCAAGAACTACAACCTGGCTGCAGAGCCCATGAGCAACGTTTACGGCGCGCTGTATTCCACCCTCGCCACCGATGACCCCAACCAGCGCAAGAGCATGCGCTACATCGGCAGCAGCATTGGGCGCATCTTTTACCTGATGGACAAGGCCGAGCGCTTTGAAGCCGACAAGTGCAGCGGCCGGTACAACGTGTTTGTGGTCAATGACCTGATGGGGCAGGCCTCGGCCGTGGAAAATGCCCGTCGGCAGGCGCTGGCCGCCGCCAACGACCTGATGCGGGTGTACAGCATGCTGGATGTCAAACTCAACCGCAGCCTGCTGGATAATATCATGCTGCTGGGCCTGCACCACGCGGTGGAACCGCTGGAAGTGGGCGCAGAGCAGGAAAACTGGGAGATCCCATGAAAAAACAAAACCGAAAAAGCTGGGCCATGGCCTATTGCGGCATGGCGGCGGCGCTGTGCGTCGCGCTGATGCTGCTGGGGGCCGTGATCCCCATTGCCATGTTCATTGCGCCTGCGCTGGCAGGGTTTCTGATCGCGACAGTGTGTGTGGAGTGCGGGCGCACCATGGCGCTCACAGCCTACGCGGCGGTCAGCCTGCTGGCGCTTTTGTTTGTGCCGGACAAGGAAGTGGCCCTGATCTTCGTGTTCCTGCTGGGGTATTACCCGCTGGCAAAACCTCGGTTCGACCGCATCCGCCCGGCCGTGCTGCGGTGCGTGTGCAAGCTGCTGCTGTGCAACGCCGCCGTGCTGGCGATGTACGGCCTGCTGCTGGTGCTCATCCCGGCGGGCAGCATCTCACAGGAGCTGCGCACCACGGCGTGGATAGTTACCTTGTCCACGCTGGCCATGGGCAACGTGGCCTTTTTGCTGTACGACCGGGCCCTGCACAACCTGCTCATGCTGTACCGGTTGGTGTGGCAGCCCAAGCTGCACCGGATGCTGGGCATGCACTGAGAACGATTGTTGCACAGCAGTTGCACAAAGTGGGAAAGTGTGGTATACTGAGCCACCAGCAGCCCACAGGGGCCGCAGAAAGAGGGAATGCAAAACCACCAGTTGACGCAAAGCGCCGGGCCACGCGGGTGACAGCCGCGAGGGTGACGAGGAGAGGAATCATCGAAAATTTCGGCGGATGTTTCTCCGGTTGAAGGCTAGACCAGCCGCAGAGAAGGGCAAAAAACGGCAGTGATACCGCAACAGATCCCTTCAAAGAAAGCCATACAAGAACATAAACTGATAGGGAAGCTGACGGCCCCGGCTGTGCGTTTTTTCTGCACGGGGGACGTCGGCATGGAGGTGTTTTGTATGTGTGGCATTGTTGGTTATGTCGGCAAGCGCAGCGCACAGGATGTGCTGCTGGACGGTCTGGAAAAACTGGAGTACCGCGGGTACGATTCGGCGGGGGTTGCGCTGGCTCTGGACGGCGGCATCCGCGTGGTAAAGAGCAAGGGGCGGCTGACACAGCTGCGCCAGAAACTGGCCGCACAGGCTCTGGCACAGAGCTTCTGCGGCATCGGGCACACCCGGTGGGCTACCCACGGTGAGCCCAGCGACGTGAACAGCCACCCGCATTCCACCCCGCGGGTGAGCATCGTGCACAACGGCATCATTGAAAATTACGGCATCCTCAAGGAGCGTCTGATGGCCAAAGGCTATACCTTTGAGAGCGAAACGGACACCGAGGTGCTGGTCAAGCTCATCGACAGCTGCTACACCGGCGACCCGCTGCGGGCGCTGCAGGAAGCACTGGCCAAGGTGCGGGGCAGCTATGCGCTGGCCGTGCTGTTCCGGGACCGCCCGGACACCATCTTTGCAGTCAAGCGCGAAAGCCCGCTCATCGTGGGCTGGGGCGAGGGCGAAAACTTCGTAGCGTCGGATATCCCGGCCCTGCTCAAGTATACCCGTCGCTACAGCGTGCTGGAAGAGGGTGACATGGCCGTGTGCACGGCCGAGGGCATCCGCTTCTACAATGAATTTGCCGAGCCGGTGCAGCGCCCGGTGCTGACGGCGGACTGGGATATGGAGGCAGCCGAAAAGGGCGGCTACCCGCACTTCATGCTCAAGGAGATCAACGAGCAGCCGACGGCCATCACGGCTACGGTCAGTCCCCGCGTGGAGGACGGCATGCCGGACCTGCGCATCCCGCAGCTCACCGATGAGGTGCTGCGCAGCATCGGTACGGTGCATCTGGTGGGCTGCGGCACGGCCATGCATGCCGGCATGGTGGGCAAGGCAGCCATTGAGACACTGGCCCGGGTGCCCGCCGAGGTGGACATCGCCAGCGAGTTCCGCTACCGGGACCCCATCCTGAACCCCAACGATCTGGTGATCATCATCAGCCAGTCCGGCGAGACCAGTGATACGCTGGCCGCCCTCAAGCTGGCAAAGAGCCGGGGCGTGCCGGTGCTGGCCATCGTGAACGTGGTGGGCAGCTCCATCGCCCGCGCGGCAGACTATGTGATGTACACCTACGCCGGGCCGGAGATCGCCGTGGCCTCCACCAAGGCCTATATGGTGCAGCTGTGCGTGCTGTATCTGTTCGCGCTGCGTCTGGCCTACGCCCGGGGCCGCCTGAGCGAGGCAGAGACCCGCCGCTATACGGCCCAGCTGCTGCGGGCACCGGAGGTCGTCCGGGCGCGTCTGGCGGACTGCGAGCAGATCAAATACCTTGCCAGCCGCTATATGAACACCCAGAGCTGCTTCTTCATCGGACGCGGGTTCGACTACTCCCTCTCACTGGAGGGCAGCCTGAAGCTGAAGGAGATCAGCTATGTGCACTCGGATGCCTATGCCGCCGGTGAGCTGAAGCATGGAACCATCAGCCTGATCACCGACGGTGTGCCGGTGATCGCGCTGGCCACCCAGAAACAGGTGTACGAAAAGACCCTCTCCAACGCCAAGGAGACCCGCAGCCGCGGTGCACGGGTGCTGCTGTTCACCACAAAGAATGCCGTGGTGCCGGAGGGCGTGGCCGATGCCGTGATCCGGTTGGACGAATATGAGGACCTGCTGATGCCCCTGCAGCTGATCGTGCCGCTGCAGCTGTTCGCCTACTACATGGCGGTGCTGCGCGGCTGCGACGTGGATAAACCCCGCAACCTCGCCAAGAGCGTGACCGTGGAATAAACTGCTGCTTACGGGAATTACGGGAACTCCCTCAGGGATGGAGCCTTTTGACAGTACGGCAACCAGAATATAATTACAACAACAGCGAGGCCCCTCTGAGCGTTTCAGAGGGGCCTCGCTGTATCTTTGTTTCAGATGAGGAAGAGCGGCTTACCAGAACCAGTAACGCTTCTTGAACGCGATGTAGGCCACCGCAATGACCACCAGCACCGCGCCGCCAGCGATGAAGAAGGTCCAGTTGATGTTGGCGAAGCGGAGATTTTCGTTGGTCAGCAGATAACGACCGGCGGTGTCCAGCGTGATCACGCCGTCTTTGTAGCTGTTCAGGTACTGCCACTTTCCGGTGGTCTCGTTGTAGAGGTACAGACGGGAGTAATCACACTTGTCCAGATCAATGCGGGCCGAGCAGGGGACCGTCTTGCCGTCGTTCACCACGAACTCCAGGCCCTGCTCCACCTGCTGCAGTTCCAGCGAGGTGTTCAGCTCGCCGGTGGTGTTGCGCACGTCCTTGCCGGACACCTGCAGGGTGTAGCCGTCGCCCACCACGCACAGGGTCTTGCCGGTGGTGCGCAGAGAGTTGAGGATGTCGCCGGTGATCACCGGGACTTCCGACTGAGCAAAAACGACCTCATTGTCGGTGCTGTCCTGAATGATCTGCACGGTGGGGTCCAGCGTGATCTTGTCATCGTCGCCGTTGGAAGCGTCATCGCCGTTGCTGCTGTCGCTGCCCGAGGAAGCGGAAGCAGAGCGGTTCACGATGACGGTGACCAGCGCCGTGGCTTTGCCGTTGGAAACCGTAATGGAGGTGGAGCCGGTGCCCACGGCGGTGATTACGCCGCTGGGGCTCACGGTGGCCACACTGCTGTTGCCGGACTTGTAGGTGAAGCTCTGGGAGGCCGAAGCCGGGGTGGCCTTGGCCGACAGGGTGCGGGTGGCACCCGGCTTGAGCACCACATAGGAGGGGGTTACCGTAATGACCTGACCGCTGTTGGCGGAGGTGGTGCCGGAACTGACGGTGCCAGTGGTGTCGGTGGGGATGGCCAGCACGGTAACGGTGGTGCTGGCGGTGACCGAGCCACAGGCGGCGGTGATGGTGGCGGTGCCGGGGCTCACGCCGGTCACACGGCCGAAGCTGTTGACGGTGGCCACCTTCTCATTGGAAGAAGTCAGGGAGATGGTGGCGTACTGCGAGGCAGACGAGGGCCGCACCTGCAGCGATGCCGACACCGAGTTGCCCACATAGATGGTGTTGGAGGACAGCGCCAGATCCATCTCGGTGACGATCATGGTGGAGTCCATGGAAACCGAAATGGTGTAAGCACAGATCTGGTTGCCTGCGGCGGCCGTCACGGTGGCGGTGCCCACGCCCACAGCCTGCACCACGCCGCTGTTGCTCACAGTAAGCACGCTGCTGTCATCGGTGAGGTAGATGACGGAGTCGGTGCTGTTGCGGGGGCGCACCGTGGGCGACAGCTGCTGGGTCTCGCCCAACAGCATGTTGGAAGAATAGGTGCCGGCCTCAATGCTCTCGGCAGGCACGCTGTTGTCGCTGTTCCAGGGCAGCGACACGGCGGTGCCGGTCAGGGGCACGGCAGCCGATGCCGGCAGGGCCATGCCGCCGGCCAGCAGGCAGAGCAGTGCCGCGCCAAGGGCCAGGGTCTTTGCGGTTGATTTCATGGTTCGTGTACCTCTCTGGGTGTTAAAAATGGAGCGAAGGATTCAGCGCCGGAAACGGTGCCCGCATCAGCGGAACAGCACACCCAGAGCCTCCATTGCATATTCAAAGTAGGTGACCTGATCGTATTCCACGCGGGCGGTCACGCTCATGCCGTTGGAAAGATCGACCTTGTCGCCGCTGCGGCTCACCACATAGGTACTGTCCGGCTTGATGGTCATCTTGTAGTACGAAGCGCTGGTGCTGGTGGTCACGTCGCTGTCGATGGCGGTCACGGTACCGGTCAGGGTGCCGTAGGAATACTCCGACAAGCCGGTGATGGCGATCTTGCACGGGTCGCCCACATGCAGCAACGGGCGGTCGTTCACGGTGACCATGGCCACGATCTCCAGGTCATCGTTCTCGCTGGCAACGGTGGCCAGCGGGGAGCCTGCGCTCAGCACCATGCCCTCCTTGTAGGGGCTGTCCATGTGGATCACGCCGGAGGTGGGGGCATACAGATAGTAGTCGTTGGCACCGGTGTTCAGGGCGTCGATCTGCGCCTGCACGTTGTCCACGTTGCTCTGGGCGCTGGTGATGCTCTGGGAGATGGACTGCATGGTGGAGTAATACAGGGCCTGGATCTCGCTCTGGTTCTGCTCCATCAGGGTCTTGATCTGGGCGTCGGTGTAACCGGCCGCCTGATAAGCCGAAGCGTCAAAGGTCTTTTGCTCCACCTGGCTCTTGTAGGTCTCGTACTGGTAGTAGTAGGGCTGATCCTCGACACTGGTCTCACTGAAGTAGTTCGTGTCGTCCTGGATGCACTGCAGCAGCTTATTGTACTGGTCCACCTGGGTCTGGTAGATCTTGAGCTGGCTTTCCAGATTGTCCTGCTGCATGTCCAGGTCGGTGCTCTTGATGTGGGCCACGAGGTCGCCCTCGTTCACATAGCTGCCCTCGGAGATGTACAGCTCGGTGAGGGTGCCGGAATAGCTGGACATGATGTAGGTCTTGTTGCTGGCCTGCACCGTGCCGGAGTTCTGGCTGACGTAAATGCGGTTGGTGCGGGTGCTCCACACCAGCAGAAAGATCATGAACAAGCCCACCAGAATGACAAAGGCGTATCCGTAGGGAGGTACGTCCCGGTCCATCATAATGCGGCGGTCCTGCAGATCATCGAGGTTCTGGATGGTCGTTGTCATAGTTACTTGGTCTCCATAAACACGTCAACCACGGCGTCATCGTCGTCCTGGCTGACAAAAATGGTGTAGTTGTCACCGGTGAGCTTGAGGTCCTTTTCAAAGGCGAGGATCTGCAGCTTGGAGCTTGCCAGCTGGCTGTAGGCCATGGGGCCGGTATAATGAGCGTACAGGCAGTTCTTCACCCGCAGCACGGCGTCCACTTCGTAGCCGGGCTCGGTCTGTGTGATCAGCTGGGTGGCCTGCTGCATCAGGTACAGCTCCGGGGCATGCTCCGGGGCCGGGCCGATCTTGATGGCCTGCACCAGCGGGCCGATGGGCTGTGCGTTGTGGCTCTTGATAAAGTTCTGCAGCTGGGTCAGCGCCACCATCATGTTGCCCAGTTCTTCGGGGGCGATGCGGCGAGACACCACGTTGGTCAGTTTGAGGGTCTTGTTTTCAGCAACTTTGATCTCGTTCATGTTGAAATACCTCTTTGTCCTATCGTTGAATTTCCTCCGCAAAGGGGAGGCCGTAATAGGCAATCACAGGCAGAGAAAGGGCAGAGCACACCTTCTCTGCTTCTGATCACCTATTACTGTAGCAGTAATGGGTGATGCGAAAAATAGAATGTGCCCGGAGGCAGGACGCCTCCGGGCACACCATAACGAGGCATTGTCACCGGTCCGGCGCTTTGCAGCGGGGCCGGAAAACACACTGCATATCGTTTTTTGTCGGGGCTGAGATACCACAGGGCACTCTGCCGTCTGCCATACTTGTCAGGCACCTTGCGGCTGCGCAACCGCAAAGCACTTTTTCAGCAGACAGGTGCGCACCTGTCTGCATCCGGAGCATGTGCGGCGGGGAAACCGGTGCAGTTGCTCAGACCCCTGGAAAGCCAGGATCAGACAGGATTAGTCCTTGGGGAAGACGGTCTCATTCGCCTTGAAGTCAAAGAGGCTGGGCAGACCGTTCTTGACGTTGGCGGTTGCCAGGTTGTAGATGGCAGCAGCAGAACCAGCCAGACGCAGGCCAGCGTTCAGAGCACCGTTCAGAGTGCCCAGAGCAGTATTGCCATAAGTCATCCCGGCGTCGGTGCCGTTACCGACAACGGCATCGTAGCCGCTATTGTAGTACTTGCTGACAGAGTTGAACCAGGCCTTGCCCAGGTTGCCGGGCTTGTAAGCGCCACCAAACAGAGTGCCAACGGTGTTGCTGACATAGTCGCCCAGGAAAGAGTTGCCGATAATGGTGACCATGTTCTTGTTGAAGTTCTGCCAGTTCTCGAGCTTCAGCTCGGGGGCCAGGATTTCGGACAGGCTTGCGCCGCCGTTGACGTAGGTCATCTCGTTCTCAGAGATTGCGGAAAAATTTGCAGGCATCATCATGATGAATTACTCCCTTCAAATAATGAACTTTTGTCGGTTCCTCCCCGGCTGCGCTGCCGGGAGGGAACCGGTTTTATGTAATCGGGTGCGCACCCGACTGCAACGAATCAGTAGGTAAAGGCTTCGCCGTCATCGTCATCCTCTACCACGGCGGCAGCCACAGGCTGCTTGGCCACCGGCTCACGGCGGCGGTAGATGCCCTGCTGCATATTCCACAGCTCAGCATACTTGCCGTCCTTGGCCATCAGCTCGTCGTGCGTGCCGCGCTCCACGATCTTGCCGTGATCCATCACAAGGATCAGGTCGCAGTCGCGGACGGTGGACAGGCGGTGAGCTACGATCAGCATGGACCGGTCGGCCAGCTGCTCGTAGATCATGTTGAAGATCAGATTCTCGGTGGCAAAGTCCAGATTGCTGGTGGACTCGTCCAGGATGTACAGGCCGGAATCCTTCAGGAAGGCACGCGCCAATGCAATGCGCTGCTTTTCACCGCCGGACAGGCCGTTGCCGGCTTCCTCCAGGTAGGTGTTGTACTGCAGCGGCAGATGGCGGATGAACTCGTGGGCATCGGCCTTCTTAGCAGCCTCTTTCACTTCCTCCATGGTGGCATCCATGCGGGAAATGCGGATGTTGTCGTAGATCGTCTTGCTGAACAGCTCAATGTTCTGCGGCACATAGGCAATGGCGCGGCGCACCGAATCATGGGTGTACTCGGCCAGATTCACGCCGTTGAAGTCGATCTCGCCCTCTTCGGGGTCGTAGTACTTCAGCAGCAGCTTGGTGATGGTGGATTTGCCGCTGCCGCTGCTGCCCACCAGGGCAACTTTCTTACCGGCAGGGATGGTAAAGCTGATGTGATCCAGCGCCGGGGCACGGTTGCCGTAGCGGAAGGTGACGTCCTTGAACTCGATGTCGCCCTCCACCTTTTCCAGCGGGATCAGCTCGCTGCCTTCGTTGGCCTCGTCCTCGGCGGGGTAGTCCATGATCTCGGTCAGACGCTTCATAGAAATGCCGGCTTCCTGGATGCTCATCTGCAGGCCGATCAGGTTGCTCAGCGGGGAGGTAAAGTAGCTGGACAGGGTGCTGAACGCCATGAAGCCGCCCAGCGTCATCTCACCGTGCAGCACCTGGCTGATGCCCACATAGGTGGTCAGCATGCTGAAACCGGTGGAGATGAAGGTGGAGATCAGGCCCTGGCCCGTGCTGATGCGGCTGGACCGCAGGCTGATCTTCAGGCTCTTGATGTACTCTTTTTCCAGGTTTTCCAGCTGGGTGTCCTCGTTGGCATTGCACTTGATGGTCTCGATGCCGCGCAGGCTCTCGATCATCTGGCTGTTGAGGGCAGCCGACTGGATCATGGTCTCTTCGTTGATGCGCTTATAGGGCTGCTTGAACACCAGCACCAGCAGGATGCTGACCAGTGCCATGAACAGCGAGATGGAGAACAGCATGGCGTTCATCCGGAACAGGATGATGCCGGTGATGATGGCCATGGAGATGTCCATCACAAGGCTCAGTGCAATGCTGGTGAAGATGGATTTGATGGTGTTTGCATCCGAGTAACGGGTGGTGATATCGCCCGTTTTGCGGGTGGCAAAGAACTTCATGGGCAGATGGAAGATGTGCCCGAAGTAGCCCAGCATCAGCGGGATGTCGATCTTGATGGACAGATGGATCAGCACCCACTGCCGCACGAAGCCGATGAGGGAACTGGTCAGGCTCACCATGCTGAACACGATGATCAGCGTGACCAGCAGGTTGTCCAGCCCGTAGGGCAGCACCTCATCCATCAGGATCTTATTGAACATCGAGGACGCGATGCCCAGGATGGTGGTGATGACGGAACTTAAAATGGCGTAGAAGAACAGCTTCTTCTGGGGCAGCAACAGGTCGATGTACCGCTTCATCATGCCCCAGCGGTTGGGCTTGCCGTCGTTTTTTTCGCTGGCCTGCTGGGCTTCATAGCCGGGGGCACCGGGTGCCAGCTTTTTGCGCTGGCTCACGTTGAACTCCGAGGTGGGGTTCAGCAGCAACAGCACGCCGGTGAAGTTCTTGTAGAACTCGTCCAGGCTGATCTTTTTCAGCTCAGTAGCAGGGTCGCCGATGATGACGTAATCCTTGCACTTGTGCTTTTTGCCTTTTTCCTCGGCTTCCTTGACCCGCTCGGCTTCGTCCAGCATGTGCTTGCGGCGCTGGCCGTCATCGCGGAGGGTGGTCTTTTTGAACACCACCACAAAGTGGGCCAGGCCCTGGTCGGTGATGACCTGCGCGATGCAGGGCAGCGAGAAGTCGCTGAGGAAGTTTTCACGGTCCACACGCACCGCGGCGGTGGTGAAACCCAACTCGTTCGCGGCCTTCTGCAGACCAACGAGGTTTGTGCCTTTCAGGTCCGTACCCATCATATCGCGCAGGCGCGTGATGGTGATCTCCTTTTTGTAATGGAGGCACACCATTGCGAGGCAGGCAGCCGCACAGTCGGTAGTGTCGTGCTGCCGGACATAGGTATAACGCATAGATGCTTCCTTTGAAACTATACAAATTTATTCAAACACCATACACATCTGCCAGACACACGGACCGGAAAACATGCAGTGAATTTGACAAAACCGCCAAAACCGGAAGGATTTACCGCCTCTGAACGCCCGGGAATGGGGCAGAATGCTCGGATTTCCGGCTTGCAATGCCTGCAAAGTTTGTATGCGCAGGCGTTACAGCTTATGTGCAGTATACCACAATATGACAGCATCTTCAAGAACTTCTTTTTTAAGAAATCGTGAGAAATGAAAAAAGTGTGAAAGATTAACACTTCTGAAACATGCGGCACGGCAAACAAAAAAGGCAATGTTCTAAAGAACATTGCCTTCGTGGCGCCTCTTGCCTGACTCGAACAGGCGACACCCTGATTAACAGTCAGGTGCTCTAACCGACTGAGCTAAAGAGGCAGATCACTTAAGTGACTGCGAGTGATATTATACCGCATTCTTGGCCGTTTTGCAAGCCCTGATTTCAAAAAAGTGCAAAAAACAAAAAGCATCCCGGCAGAAACGGGTCGGTTTCTGCCGGGATGCGGGAGACTATTATAATAGGTAACGCAATTACTTCATGCGGCTCTTGGCCTTCATGCGCTGCTCATGGTTCAGGATCTGCTTGCGGATGCGCAGGTTCTCCGGGGTGACCTCCAGCAACTCGTCCTGTGCCAGGAACTCCAGGCAGCCCTCCAGGCTCAGCTTGCTGATGGGGATCAGGCGCAGAGCGTCGTCGGAGCCGGAAGAACGGGTGTTGGTCAGGTGCTTGGTCTTGCAGACGTTCACGTCCACATCCTCGCCGGAAGCGGTGTAGCCGATGACCATGCCCTCGTACACCTTCTCGCCGGGGCCCACCAGCAGGGTGCCGCGCTGCTGAGCGTTGAACAGGCCGTAGGTGACGGCCTCGCCGGTCTCAAAGCTGACCAGAGAACCGGTGGAGCGGTTGGCGATCATGCCAGCCCAGACGTCGTAGCCGTCAAAGATCTGGTTGATGATGCCCTCGCCGTGGGTATCGGTCAGGAACTGGTTGCGGT